>Ga0031656_10000453_pt1 | contig 14035 bp, 9 predicted proteins | sample FrelakmetDIP11DI_FD_55080 | JGI IMG/M metagenome (GOLD analysis project Ga0031656, IMG submission 55080) | Freshwater lake sediment microbial communities from the University of Notre Dame, USA, for methane emissions studies - DIP11 DI | ecosystem: Environmental > Aquatic > Freshwater > Lake >... | reverse complement strand
ATCGGCGCGACTTTCGAGACTTTCCGGCGCGAAGTGCTGTGCCTGCCGCGCGACGCCGGCAAACTGCGCGAAGAGGTACTGGCCATGCGCGAGAAAATGCATGCCGGCCACGTCAACGACAGCGATCTATTCGACCTCAAGCACGACAGCGGCGGCATCGTCGATGTCGAGTTCTGCGTGCAGTATCTGGTGCTGCGGCATTGTGCCGCGCATCCCGAACTGGCCGACAACGTCGGCAACATCGCGCTGCTACAGCGCGCGGGCGCGGCCGGGCTGCTCCCCGCCGACCTCGCGCAGGCCGCTGCCGATGCCTACCGCGAACTGCGCCGCCAGCAGCATGCGATCAAGCTCTCCGGCGCGGACCATGCTCGGGTGCCACCGGCTGCCGTGGAAAGCGTGCGCGATGCGGTCAGGGTGCTGTGGGTGCAGGTGATGGGCGCGCCTGTCTGAATTTCCCGTTCAGAGGATGCCACCTGTTTCTCGCCTGGGTGGCCGAAGATAGCTCGCAAGGATCACCGCAGATCGGCGGCGTCGGGTTCCTCCCCTTGCGCCAGAATCCGGCGGCGCGCCGCATCGCGTAATTGCAGGGCGGCTTGCCAGCCTTCCGCTTGCGCCGGGATCGGTTCACCCACCCGTACCTGTAGCTTGCTGTAATGCGGCCGCAACGACTGGCCGGGCAGCATGGCGCGGATACCGGTCAGGGCGATCGGCACCACCGGGACACCGGCACGCGCGGCGGCCACGAATGCGCCCATACGGAACGGCAATAGCCCCGGCGCGGCGCGGAACGTGCCTTCGGGGAAGAAAACCAGGGCATCGCCTGCGCGCAAGCGCGCCTCCATCCCGCGCGTATCTTCCGCGCCGCGCGCGCTGTCGAAACGTTCGACGAAGACGCTGTCAAGTCGCCGCAGCGGAAGGGCGGCGAGCGGTTTTCTCAGCAGTTCCTGTTTGGCCACATAGGCGAAACGGGGCGGCAGCACGGCGGTGAGGATCAGCGCATCCAGATAGCTGGCGTGATTGACCGCCACGATCAGCGGCGCATGACCGGCGAGGTGCTGCAAGCCTTCCACCCTAGGCGTGAGGCCGGTCAGCCGCAAGGCCAGGCGCGCGCCCGCACGGGCGATGCGGCGGCGCAGCTTAAGTGTCGGCGCCAGCACGATCAGCAACCAGAAGAGGGACACAGCGCTGGAAAATACCGTCCAGGCCCAGGCGCTCCACGCCCAGCCCGCGCCGTCGCCCAACAGACGCCCAGCCCGCGCCATGAGGCCGGCGCCCGCGAGGCGCAGCACCTGGCGCCAGGGCGCGCGCTGCGCGCTGCCCAGTTCGCCGCGCTCGTAGCGTTCGCGGCAGGCGGCGCGGCGGATTTTGCCGCTGGAGGTTTTCAGGACGGTGCGCGGCGGCGCCAGCACAATGTCGTCGGCCGGCATGCCGATCAAATCGACGGCGAGGCGGTTGATTCCGGCTTCAATACGCTCGCGGTTTTCGGCGCTTGCCTCGCGGATTTCAGCCAGCACTACCAGCCGCTCGGTGCCGCTTGTCGCGTCGGTGGCCGGGAACACCGCGACACCGCCACGGCGCACGCCGGGCAGGCGACTTACCGCTTCCTCNAGTTCCTGCGGGTAAAGGTTGTGCCCGCCGCGAATGATGATGTCTTTCTCGCGCCCGGTGAGATAGAGCTCGCTGGCCGCGAGATAGCCGAGGTCGCCGGTATTGAGCCAGGCACCGTCGAACAGGCGCTGGCTGGCTTCGGGGTTGTGGAAATAGCCCCGGGTCGCCGACGGCCCCTGGAATTGCACGCGCCCCTGAGTGCGTTCGGGCAGCTCCCGTCCACCGGCATCGACAATGCGGATCGCATGATCGGGCAGAGGCAGACCGCAGGAAACGATGCGCTGGGCATGGGCATCGCCGGTCTCGGCGGGGCGAGCGATGCCGGTGCGCGACAGCGCGGCGCGGTCGACACGGTCGATCAGCGGCCCGCGCCCGAGCGGTGGAAACGCCAGACCGACGGAGGATTCCGCCAGGCCGTAAACCGGGGTCATGGCGCTGGCGCGGAAGCCATAGCGGGCGAAGCGCGCGGCGAAGCGTTCGAGCGTGTCGGGGCTGACCGGCTCGGCGCCGTTGTAAGCCAGCCGCCAACTGCCCAGGTCCAGACCTTCAAGGTCGCGGTCGTCGAGCTTGTTGACGCACAGTTCATAGGCAAAATTGGGCGCCGCCGAAACGGTGGCGCGATGCTGGTGAATCGTCCGCAGCCAGCGCCCAGGCCGGGCAAGAAACGCCAGTGGCGACATCAGCACCAGCCGAAATCCGACATATAGGCTGCCCATGCAGGCGCCGATCAGCCCCATGTCGTGATAAAGCGGCAGCCAGGACACAAAGACATCGCGGGCGGTAACGCCCGAGGCGCGCGCCATCGAATTCAGATTGGCGAGCAGGTTAGCGTGGGTCAGCGCCACCCCCTTGGGGTTGCCGGTGCTGCCGGAGGTGTATTGCAGGAAAGCCGTGTCGTCCGCGCGCACGCGGGGCGGGGGTGGCGCGGCGCCGGGGCGGGACAGGTCGGCGACGGTTGCCACCCGGCGCAGCAAGGCGCATTGCGCGCGCAGCAAATGGCCGAGCGGCTTGATCCGCGCGTCGGTGATGAGCAGCGCGGCCTCGGCATTGGNGACGATGCCGGCGATACGGCGCATGTGNTCCTCGATTTGCGAAGGACGCGCGGGCGGATACAGCGGCACCGGCACACATCCGGCATAGAGCGCGCCATAGAAAGCGGCAAAAAATTCGCGCCCGGTGGGCAGCATCATGGCGATTCTGTCGCCAGCAATTAAGCCTTCCGCCAGCAAACCCGCCGCCAGCGCCTGCGCCTCCGCCCGCAGCATGCGGTAGCTGATGTCCTCGCCCTGCTCCGCTTCGCCAAGCAGGGTGATATGCACCTGCTCGCCGTGCTGCGCAGCATGCCAGTCGAGCAACTCAACCAGGGTGGCGAGGGTTGGCGGCGGATGTTCAGGCGCGGCCTCCGCTATCGTCGCGGCGGGTGCGGGCGCCGCCGCGAGGTTGCCCGCCTCCATCTGGCGCAGCAGATCGCGCGGCGTTTCGGCCTCGGCGAAAGCCGCCTCGGCCAGCCTTGCCCCCAGTTCGCGCTCGATGCGGGCGAACAATTCCACCCGCGCCAGGCTGTCCAGGCCGAAATCGCGCTCCAGCGCATGATCCAGCCCCAGGCGTTCGATGCCATGCGCGCCTGGCCGCAGCTCGCGGGCAAGCGTGCGCACGATATCGAGCAGCCGCTCCGGCTCGGCAGCGGTGGGAATCATCGTATCTTCGTCTGTCATATCCGCTTCACAGCGCTTGCCGCCGCCGCAAGTGCAGCGCCACCCCAACCGCCGCCAAGGCGGCGATGGCGTGCTTGACCGTGTGGCCGCTGACCAGACCGCCGGTGAGATCGAAAATTGCGTGGTCACTGAGATCGAACAACAAGGCCAGCAGATACAGCCCGATGACCGCCAGAATGATTCGACCCCCGCTATAATGCGGCGGATACAGCGCGAGCAGCAGCGGGATCAGCAGCATGGGATAAAGTTGCATCAGGAGGTAGGGACGCAGGTCGCCCATTCCCTGCGCTTCGCTCCAGCTCCAATAGACAGCACTGCCAATTCCCGCGACCAGCAGCAGCGGCAGCAGGCGCAACCCGGCCTGGGGGCTGACGCGCTCGGACAGGACCGCGGCGAACCACGCCATGAAAGCCAGCATCATTGCCAAACGGTCCCACAGCAGCCGCGCATTGTCGGGGGCGAGGTGATAATAGCCCGAGCCCAATCCAATCAGAACGATGCCCACAAAGAACAGCCAGTAAGGCCGCGCCTCACGCCGGTCGAGGAAAACACCCTGCCCTCGTGTGCGGCGCAGAAAGTGCAGGCCCAGTATTCCCACCAGCACGAACAAGGCGTTCGACGCGGTGTCGAGGCAATTGGGCAGGCTCAGGCAGGCACGCTGATCGGCGAGCGCGTGGTAAGCAAGCGGCTGCGGAATAGGGGGCAGCATCCAGGCCAAACCAGCCAACAGCACCACCAGCAGCAGCCACAAGCCGGGCGCCCTAACACGTGAGACGAGCGTGCGGCCTGCGCTCATGCGCCGGCCTCGCGCTCGGCCAGCAGCAAGTCAATCACACGCCATAGCCGCCACAGGTCGGGCAGATCCTCGCGCCAGAAGTGCCACGAAAACAGGTCGGTGCGTTTCAGTTCCACATGTCCGAGGATGCGCTGGATCAGAAACACGCGAGCCTGCCCCCGCGGCACGGCAGCGGCGAGCGCCAGGCTCTCCGGGTAGGGAATGAGATTGTCGTTGCGGCCATGCACCAGCATCAGCCTCGCTTGCAGGGGACCGAGATCGTGCTGCGCGAGATCGAGCTGGTCGATGTGCGCGCGCATGGCCTCGGGTAACCGCGCATACAATTCGGCAAACCGTGCAGGGTCGGTATTGACGGCCAGCGCATACACCGCGTGCGTCTCGGCACTCAGCTCGCTGGCAAGCGGCGCCAGGTCGGCATGGGGGTCGCGCCTGCGCTGCTCCACCATGCGGTCGAGCACCTCACGATCCGATTCATTCCTGAGGTAATCCAGGCTGGAATACACCAGCACCATTTTGCCGGTATCGTCCGGCGTGATGCGCTGCCAGGTGCCCTCATGCTCGAACCAGCCAGTGGTGAAGAAACGCATGGCGCGCGGCAGGTCATGATAGCCGCCCACCCCGACGACGAAGCGCACCTGCTCGCGGATGTCGTCCTGCAGCGCCGCGAGCAGCGCCGGCCCCACCGAATAACTGAAGGCGAACATTCCGGCGCGGCCATCCGGCGCCAGCTCCGGGCGGCCGACCAGGTAAGCGAAGGCATCGGCGATGTCCTGGGCATCCGAGGGGCGGATGCGCATTTCCCGATAACCGGCGATGTCGGGCGTCAGCACCGCGAAGCCGGCGCGCGCCAGGGTGGTGGCGAAGGCCACCAGGCGCGGGTCGTCCTTGCCCAGCGGCACCGCGCCGGGAACGGCGACGAGGGCGGCGCGCGGACAGTGCTTGCCGCGCCCGGCTGTTTCCTGGGGAAGGGCAGGGGTCGAGGGATGGGCGCAGCCCTGCAGACTGCCCGGCAGGTACAGGTCGGCGCGGTGCGCGCGTCCCGACACCGTGTATGAAACGGGCTGCCGCAGCGGCGCGGGCGTGGTCTCCTTGAGCCGGGAAGGACCTTGAATGGCCGCGAAATCCTGCAATACCCGCGCGGCTTCGTAATGCCGCGTTGGCGCGCAGCCCGCCAGTAGAACCAGGAGCGGGATGAGGAGCGCGACACTGCGCTTCGCGCGGGAAGAAGCTTGCCTGCCTTGGCGCCATTCGGACATCTTGATCTCAGGCGGCGGCGCCCTCTTCCTTCAGCTTGCGGCGCAATATCTTGCCGATCGGCGATTTGGGCAGCATGTCGCGGAATTCCACCTGCTTCGGCACCTTGTACCCGGTCAGGTTGGCGCGGCAATGCGCGATCAGCGCCTCGGCAGTAAGCGCGGGGGCTTTCTTCACTACATAAATCTTGACCGCCTCACCGCTTTTTTCGTCCGGCACGCCGGTAGCTCCCACTTCCTTGACGCCGGGGTGCAACATCACCACTTCCTCGATCTCGTTGGGGTAAACCTTGAAGCCGGACACCACGATCATGTCCTTGTACCGGTCGATGAAGCGGATGGCGCCGCGCGCGTCCATCGCGCAGACATCGCCAGTGTGCAACCAGCCGTCGGCGGACAGGACACGGGCGGTTTCCTCCGGCATGTTCCAGTAGCCGCGCATCACCTGCGGCCCCTTGACGCACAGTTCGCCTTCCTCGCCCAGAGGCCGTTCATGTCCCGCCTCGTCGCGGATTTCCACCTGGGTGGATGGAATCGGCATGCCGATCTTGCCGCTGAATTCCCTGGCATCCATTGGGTTGGCGCAGACGATGGGGGAGGCTTCGGTCAGGCCATAGCCTTCGATCAGCGGCACCCCCATGGCCTGTTGCCAGCGCTCCGCCACCGCGCGCTGCACCGACATGCCGCCGGCCACCGCCACCTTGAGCGCGCCGGCGTTGGCCTGTTTGACCTTGTCGAAGCCGGGCGCGTTGAGCAGCATATTGAACAGGGTGTTGACGCCGGTGATGGCGGTGAAGCGGGTCTTGCGCAGTTCCTTGATGAAGGCGGGAATGTCGCGCGGATTGGTGATGAGCACGTTGTTCGCGCCCCACTTCACGAAGGTGAGCAGGTTGGCCGTGAGCGCGAACACGTGGTAGAGCGGCAGCGGCGTGACGATCACCTCCTCGCCTTCCTTGAAGGCGCCGCCGATCCAGGCCGAGGTCTGCTCCACGTTGGCCACCAGATTGCCGTGCGTCAGGATCACGCCCTTGGCGACACCAGTGGTGCCGCCGGTATATTGCAGGAAGGCGAAGTCTTCATGCGTGAGCGGCACATCAACGAGCGTGTGGCGCGCGCCGCGTTTCAGCGCCGTGTTGAAGCTGACCGCGCCCGGCAGTTCCCAGCGCGGCACCCTGCGCTTGAGCCGTTTCACGACGAAGTTGACCAGACAGGCTTTCACTGGCGGAAACAGGTCGCCGATCTGGGTGGTGACGATGTGGCGCACCGCGGTGCTGGCAACGGCCTCCTGCAAGGTGTGCGCGAAATTCTCCAGCACCACGATGGCGGTCGCGCCGGAGTCGTTCAACTGGTGTTGAAGTTCGCGCGCGGTGTAAAGCGGATTGACGTTGACCACCACCAGCCCCGCGCGCAGCGCGCCGAACAGCGCCACCGGCTGTTGCAGCAAATTGGGCAGCATGATAGCCACGCGATCGCCCTTGTTCAGTCCGATCCCGTGCTTGAGATAAGCGCCGAAATCACGCGACAGGCGGTCGAGCTCGCCATAACTCAGGCTGACGCCCATGTTGGTGAAGGCGGGGCGCTCGCGGAATCGCTCGCAGCTCTGTTCGAGCATGTCCTTGAGCGAGGCGTAGCGGTGAATATCGACCTCCGCCGGCACGCCCTGGGGGTAGTGCTGCAGCCAGACGGGTTCCATGCGGGTCTCCTTTGCCGTGTTCAGGCCGCATTCTGTAAAGGCCGTGGGCCGTAGCCATGGTTGGTGCGGCCATCATCAACAAGCGGATGAATACGAACCGCCCTGCTTAATTTTCAGGGCAGATCTTTCATGTGTATCGGTAGACACCGCAAATAATAAACCCAGATTGTCCATTAGCCATTCGGAGCCAGTCTTGGGATGACGGGTGGAGCGGAGGCATTGGCCCAGAGGCCGGCGAACCAGGCGCGTTTTCGGCGAGGGACGGAGAGCATCAAGCGGTTCTGGCTGGCGTCTTTGTGCCAGGACGCGCCGATCGCCAGCACCAAGCCATGAAGCGTGGAGAGCGTATGCTGAATCCGGGAACGCAACACCGCCTGGCGGAACAGACTCATCAGGTTGTACGCCAGCATGGCAAAGCCCAGTGCCGCCTCGGTCGCCCAGAAGTCCCGGAGGTTGAAGGCATCCAGGCCGAAGTCGGCCTTCAACTCCTTGATGCGATTCTCGCAATCCGCCCGTCCCCGGTAAGTCCGCCAGACCTCCACCATGGGCAGATCAAGGGTGGTCACGAAAGCACCATAACGCCAGCCCTGAATGTCCGGATCGTCCGCAAACAGCGAGAGCATCTTGCCCGGCGCGGTCTTGCGCTTGACCGACTGGCGCACCACGATCAGACGGCGCGGTGCCGTCCAGCCCCCCGCCTGATAGCGCAATTCCGTCAGCTCCAGTCCGGTTTCCAGCGCCCACCATCCGGTGGCCTGGTAGATCGTCCGTTGCAGCGGCTGGGTCAGCCGGGCGGCAATGATGTAGGGAATGCGCTTGCCTTCCATGGCGGACAGGATGGCTTCGTCGAAGAAACCACTGTCGGCACGCAGCAGGCCGACGATCTTGTCGCCCAGATGATGCAGGGTCGATTCGAGGAACTGCAGGATGTTGTTGGCGCTGTGGGCATTGCCCGGGCGCAGCCAGAAGTTGACCACCATGCGCGCCTCGGCGACAAGGCCAGGAGCGGGTGATGACTCGGCCGTCCGTGCCGGTTGGGGTTGTAACCACGCGTCGCGCCTTCTTGTTCTCCGTTGCGGGTGATGACCGTCGAATTGACATCCAGGGTGATCCGCTGCAAGGCGCTGATCTTGCCGAAGAACCAGCGGTAGGCTTCGGCTTGTACCCGTTCGTTGGCGAGCATGTCGAAGCGGGCGAACAGCCGCAGGATGGCCTTGTGTCCGGCAGCTCGGGTCCAGCCAAACAAGCGCACCAGGGTGCGGTCCATGCGCACGGTCTCGGCATGGGCGAAACGGCAGGCGCCACACCAGATCGAGACGATGAACTGTTCGATGAGTTGCACCGGCGCATAGCCCCGGTTCGACTTCGGCTGGGGCAACGACCAGCCCGCTGCCGCTTGGCGGAATCCCATGCTGTCGAGCATCTGCTTGAACAGCGCCAGTCCACCCCAGGCCGTCACCTCACGGTCGTTGAAACTGACCGCAAATCCTTCTCCCTGCAGCACTGAATCCGCCATGACCACCCCCTATCCGACTGATCCACAAACACTTTTCCTAATGGTATCCATTAGAACCGGCATCTCCCCGGCGCCGGGACGAACGCTCACAGCTTGCCTCAAAATCACGAAAAATGGCTAATGGACAATCTGGCATAAAAAGACCCGCAGGTATTCATACCTTAGCAAAGCAACGTAAAAAGCCAAGATGGGAAAAATCGAAATGACAACGAGGCTGTAGAAAAAGCCACAAAAATATCAATCCCCGCATCTTGCCTCAGCCCCCCGCCTGCATCAACATCGCGTCATTGAATGCATGATGGCACCGACCGCATGGCGCGCTACAAACACATCGACACCAGCCCGCGTTTTCTTGCCGTAGACCTGCACCGGCAGCTGCTTCCCGGCAGCTTCGAGCACGCACTGAATCACCTCATCGATCACGAACTGGACCTATCCGGTTTTGATACCCGGTTCAAGAATGATGAAACGGGTGCAGCTGCCTACCCACCCGCCATGCTGCTCAAGGTCGTCCTGTTCGCTTACAGCCAGGGCATCGTTTCCAGCCGCGGCATCGAAGTCGTCTGCCGCGAGCACGTCACCTTCATCGCCCTGTCCGGCGACAGCATGCCCCACTTCACCACGATTGCCGGATTTGTTTCCCGTCTCGCCGACGACATCGCCCGCCTCTTCACCCAGATACTCTACCTGTGCGACCGGCAGGGTTTGATCGGACGCGAGATGTTCGCCATCGACGGCGTCAAACTGCCGAGCAACGCCAGCAAGCAAAAGAGCGGCACCCGCGCCGACTTCGAACACCAGGCCGCCAAACTCGAAACTGCGGCCCGCGTCATGCTCGAACGGCATCGCGAAGCAGACAGCCAACCCGTCGAAGCCGACCTTCGGCAGAAAGAGACCCAGCGCATCACCCGCCTGCAAACCGACGCTGCCCAACTGCGTCAGTGGCTCACCGATCATCCCGAAGATCGCAAAGGCAGCAAAGGCACGATCAGGAAGAGCAACCGCACCGACAACGAGTCGGCCAAAATGGCCACCAGCAAAGGCGTCATCCAGGGCTACACCGGCGTCGCTGCCGTCGATGCCCGGCACCAGGCCATCGTCGATGCGCAAGCCCACGGCACGGGCAGCGAACAGGAACTGCTGATCCCCATGGTCAAGGCGATTCAGGGCGCACTGAACAACGAACAGACGCTCATCACCGGCAGCAGCCTGATCACCGCCGATGCGGGTTACCACTCGGAGAGCAACCTCAAACAACTGGCTGATCTAAACATTGACGCCTTGATCGCCGACAACGGCATGCGGCGTCGGAAAAGTCGGTGGCGGCGACGATGCATTTCAGGTTTTGCATGAGATTCTCCATGTGAAGCGACTCGGGTTCATCGCAACTCAGCGCGGCGTGTTTTCACTTCGGTACGATACGCCGCCAGGCAAGCGCCAAGACCTTGCGTGCCTCGTCCAGCAGCAGCACGCTGGACGCCACCGCGGCTGCCAGCAGCCAGTCATTCAACAGCAGATCGGTGGTGCCGAATATCGACTGCGCGGGCGGCCAGTGCACCGCCATCGCCTGCAAGGCGAGCACGCCGGCCAGCGCCAGCCACAGCTTGCCGTTCCTGAAGAAGTTGGCATTGAACGCGCTGCCATGTTCGGCGCGGGCGTTGAAGACGTTGAAAAACTGGAACAGCACAAAAGTGGTGAAGGCCAGCGTCAGCGCGTAGGTCGGGCTTTGCGTGGCCAGGCCATGCTGGAACATGAGGAGCGTTCCGAGCATCATGGTTGCGCCGTACACGGTCAGCCCCGTCAAGCGTTTTGCGGTGAGTATCTGCGCCGACTGCCTGCGCGGTTTGTCATGCATGATGCCGGGGCGGGCGGGTTCGATGCCCAGCGTCATCGCAGGCGGGCCGTCCATGATGATGTTGACCCACAACAGCTGGATCGCGGTGAAAGGCGTGGGCATGCCCATGAGCGTGGCCACTAGCACGGTGAGGATCGCGCCGATGTTGGTGGAAAGCTGAAAACGCACAAACTTGACGATGTTGTCGTACACCACGCGACCTTCCTCGACCGCCTTGACGATGGTGGCGAAGTTGTCGTCGGTCAGCACCAGGGTGGCCGCTTCCTTCGTCACCGCCGTTCCGGTGATGCCCATGGCCACGCCGATATCGGCGGCTTTCAGCGCGGGTGCATCGTTCACGCCGTCGCCGGTCATCGCGGCAACATGGCCGTCGGCACGCAAGGCACGGACGATCTTGACCTTGTGCGCGGGCGAGACACGGGCGAACACGTCGATGGCGTCGATGCGCCGCGCCAGTTCCGCATCGTCCATGGCATCGAGCTCCGCGCCGCTCACCACCTCGCCGTTCAAGCCCAGTTCGCGGCCGATGGCGGCGGCGGTGAGCTTGTGGTCGCCAGTGATCATCTTGACCTCGATGCCGGCGTGTTTGCAGTGGGCGATGGCGCGTTTCGCCTCCGGGCGCGGCGGGTCCATCAGGCCGGCCAGCCCCAGGAATGTCCAGCCAGAAGCCCACGCCATCAGGTCGCCCGCCGGATCGAATTGGGCCGCCGGGATGACGCGCCTGGCCACCGCCAGCACACGCAGGGCTTGCGTGGCCAGGTGTTCGTTCTCAGCTTCGATTTGCTGGCGCACGATTTGATTGTGCATGGCATCGTCCAACTGCGCTTCACCTGCATCGCCAAGCCACTTATCAGCGCGCGCAAGCAACACGTCGGGGGCACCCTTGACGAACATTTCCACCGTCTCGCCCGCGTGATGGAAGGTCGCCATGAACTTGTGCGCGGAATCGAAAGGGATTTCGGCGATGCGCGGCTGTTCTTCCTGCTCGTATTCCGGATCGAGGCCGCCCTTTTGCGCCAGCACCCATAGCGCGCCCTCGGTGGGGTCGCCGATCAACGCGCCGTCGCGCACGCGCGAGTCGGTGCACAGTGCCACGGGCAGCAGCAAGGGGCGCAGATCCGGCGCGGGTGCGTTGAATTGAATTTCGCCTGCCGGCAGATAGCCTTCGCCGCTCACCGTGAAACGGCGTTCCGCAAACCAGCCAGCGCGCGCGGTCATCTGGTTCATGGTCAGCGTGCCGGTCTTGTCGGAGCAGATGACCGTGGTCGACCCCAGGGTTTCGACGGCGGAGAGTTTTTTCAGGATGGCGCGGTTCTTCGCCATGCGCCACATGCCGATGGCGAGCGTCACCGTCACCACGGCGGGCAGGCCTTCGGGAATGGCGGCCACCGCCAGCGCCACGGCGGTCAGGGCGGCGTCTGACCTCGCCGCGCCGCGAAGGTAATCGAGCGCGAAAATTAGCGTCACCACCACCCCGGCGATGGCGGCGAGTTTCTTGCCCAATGTGTCGAGCTGTTTCTGCAGCGGTGTTTCGGACTCGGGGGCGGCGGCGATCATGCCCGCCAGCTTGCCCATCTCGGTCGCCATGCCGGTCGCGGTCACCAGCAGTTCGGCGCGGCCGCGGGTGACGACGGTGTTCATATAAAGAAAGTTAAGGCGATCGCCCAGCGGCAGGTCGGCCATGTCCAGCACGGCAGTCGATTTGCCGACCGCGTGCGATTCTCCGGTCAGCGCCGCCTCGTCGACTTCCAGCGCGTGCGCCGCCAGCAGCCGCCCGTCGGCCGGGATGCGGTCGCCCGCTTCCAGCAGCACGATGTCGCCGGGGACCAGCAGCGCCGCGTCGAGGTCGATCACGCGGCAATCGCGCCGCACCCTCGCGCTGGACGCCAGCATGCCTTTCAGCGCCGCCAGGGTTTTTCCCGCCCGGTGTTCCTGATAAAAACCCAGCGCGGCGTTGAACACCACGACGACGAGAATGACCACGGAATCTTTCAGGTCGCCGATCGCCCACGCCAGCCCCGCGGCGAACAGCAGAACGATGACGAGAAAGTTGCCGAACTGGTCGAGGAACTTCAGCCACAACGGCCGCGGCCTTGCCTCCAGCAGGCGGTTCTCGCCGAACCGCTTGAGGCGTTCGGCGGCCTTCTCGACGTCAAGTCCCTGCGCCGGGTTGACAGCCTGCTCGGAGGCGACAGCGTCGACCGACAGCAGGTGCCAGGCTTGGGTTTCAGTGGCCATAGAGATAGAGGAATCAGGTGTTCAACAAATAGATGACCAGCAGCAGGCTGACCCAACTGACCGTGCGAAAGACGCGGGATGCGGGCCGGAGCACCAGACCGACCACGGCCAGTCTGCTCATCATCATGGCGGAGAAGGCGGAGGTGGCGTGGACCATGGACACATCGGCCAACAGCGGACCCGGCAAGTAGAACAAGTCGTCGATGGCCAAGATGGCGATATTGAACAGGTTACCGATCGCCAAGTCCACCGCGCCCATGCGCAGCGCGGCCACCGTGACCACGACTTCGGGCACCGAGGTCACGGCAGCGACGAACAGCGTGCCGACGAAACTTTGCTCCCACGCCATCATATCGGCCAGATCCTTGGCGATGAATGGCAGCCAGATGCCAGCTGCCACCACCGCAACCCGGCCATGACATAGCCCTGAATGTCCTGCTTCAGGCTCATCTCCGGATGCAGCTCGACACGATCCTCGACATACTCGCTGATTTGCGCTTTTTCGTAACGGTAGAGCGAGCGCATCGCCAGCAGGTACATCAACAGGATAATGGGTGAGTAGAGGCCGACATGGCCGATGGAGGGAAACGTGCCTTCACGATAGAGCAGCAGATTGAACCCGGCGAAGCCGATCAGGGCGATGCCATAGCCAGCAGACAACACGTTGCCTTGCCGTGCGCGCGTGTAGACGGATTCCTTCCGGTACAGAAAATCCAGCAGCACGATGATCAGCAGGTTGAACACGCAACTGCCCATGATGTCGCCCACTGCGATATCCGGCACGTGGGCGACTGTCACGGAAGACAGCCCGGTGACCGCTTCAGGCAGGGATGTGACCGTAGCCAGCAGGATCAGGCCCACCCAGCCGCGGTTGAGCCCGCTTTTTTCAGCAATGATTTCGCCATAGCGCGAGAGTCTGACGCCGGCAAATCCGATGACGGCAAGACCGGCGGCAAGCTGCCGCCAGACAATCATGACCTGGACTCCGTCGCACGGCCGCGGGCGGCTGTGAGAAGCAGATCCATCTTCTGGAATGGCGCATTCATGGGATCAAGACTCGGAAAGCTTGCTGCGAGGCGGCCGTGGCGCGAGCGCCAGCAGGGTGACCACGCATTAAACAAGCCCATGGCAAGTTCATTCCACACCTGCCACCAGCACATCGCACTCCGCAGCCTGGGCGATATCCTTGCTCACGCTACCGAGCAGGTATGCCTCGAGTCCACCCTGCCCGTGCCGGCCGACAACGATGAGATCGGAATNCCACTGCCTGGCCAGTTCGAAAATGCGTGTCGGCACATGGCCCATTTCGACATGCGCGGCAATCTCGCCGGGCAAACCAGACAGCAGATTGTCCATCAGGT
>Ga0031656_10000452_pt1 | contig 14036 bp, 12 predicted proteins | sample FrelakmetDIP11DI_FD_55080 | JGI IMG/M metagenome (GOLD analysis project Ga0031656, IMG submission 55080) | Freshwater lake sediment microbial communities from the University of Notre Dame, USA, for methane emissions studies - DIP11 DI | ecosystem: Environmental > Aquatic > Freshwater > Lake >... | reverse complement strand
AGAAAGAATCATCCTCACCCAGGATTGGCACCGGATGAGAGTTTGATGAGTAAGGCAAAACGCGCTTGACTTTGTACATGTTTTGTATATAATACATGGAAATATATACAAATCTTATACAATAAATGGAGATGAAATGAAACGCTTACCAATTGTTACCCTGTTCGTACTAATAATAGCTTCGCTGGTTTTGGCGGCTTGTGCCCCAGGGGCAACCCCCACTGCTGCGCCAACCCAACCGCCTGCTCCTATGGCAACGCCAATACCCCCCACGCCCAAAGACATCGTTGACACCGCTGTAGCGGATGGTCGCTTCACAACCCTGGTGGCTGCTGTGCAGGCTGCCGGGCTGGTCGACACCCTCAAAAGTGAAGGCCCCTTCACCGTCTTCGCCCCCACCGACGAGGCTTTCGCCAAACTGCCCGCCGGAACCGTCGAGGACCTGCTCAAGCCTGAGAACCTGGAGACCCTGAAGAACATCTTGCTCTACCATGTGGTCGCTGGAAAAGTCATGGCTGCCGATGTGGTAACCCTGGATGGAAAGACGGCGGACACTGCCTTGGCAGACAACCCGCTAAACATCTCAGTCAAGGATGGTAAAGTGTACCTGAATGATACCGTGCAGGTGATCATCACCGACATCGAGACCGCCAATGGCGTGATCCACGTGATCGATACTGTGCTCCTGCCCCCGGAAAAGCTCTCGGATATCGTTGATACCGCTGTAGCGGATGGCCGCTTCACCACCCTGGCCGCTGCCGTACAGGCTGCCGGGCTGGTTGAGACCCTTAAAGGGGATGGCCCCTTCACTCTCTTTGCCCCCACCGACGAGGCTTTCGCCAAGCTGCCCGCTGGAACCGTGGAAGACCTGCTCAAGCCGGAAAATCTGGAGACCCTCACGAATATTCTGCTCTACCATGTAGTGCCTGGTAAGGTGATGGCTGCGGATGTCGTCCAGCTTGATGGACAGATGGTTGACACTGCTCTGGAAGGCCAGCAGATAAAGATCATCGTCAAAGACGGCAAGGTGTATCTGAACGATACTGCTCAGGTAATCATCACCGACATCGAAACATCCAACGGCGTGATCCATGTGATCGATACGGTGCTGTTGCCTGAATAACCATCGCTAATTGGTAGTATCTTATTGGTATGTTAGAGAATGGAGCCGGATTATCGGCTCCTTTCGATTATTCCACTAAGTAACAGGCTGCGGGAGCAGTAATCAGCCACCACAAGACAGGCGTCAGTACTCATCTGAGTGCATTGCCTCCCTCGTATTGGATGGCTTCCAAAATGCGCCTGCGCGAAGGGCGCAAAGTGGGTAAGAAAGCTGCCAGTTGCGAGGTCAGGAAAGCAATCAACAAAGCCGCCAAAAAATTCTCGAGCGGCAGCACGAAGATCAGGCGGTAGCCCGACATGCTGGTCATCTCAGTGATTAATCTATCAGGCACCAGCTTTGTAATCCGTATCAGATCATTCTCAATGGCAAAGAATTCCATTTTTACCTTGCAAGCTAAAATATGGAACTTTAGATATAATCAATTGATCAAGATCTTTTAGAAAGTGGTAAATTCATATGAACAAAAAGTGCTCATCTACGGCAGCACCGGGGGTATCGGTTCCACCCTATGTCGGTTGCTTTATACGCGAGGTTATAACTTACACCTTGTTGGACGAAATGAGAGCAAGTTGTCAGCTTTGGCTGCAGAACTGGGCTGCGGGTATACCTGTGGTGATGTTACAGACAACGGTTTTTTCAGACGTGTGACGCAGGATACCGGGGACATGTTGGACGGACTGGTATATGCAGTGGGCACCATCAACTTACGTGGTCTTGCGCGGTTTACTGAAGAAGATTTCCTCCATGATTTTCGGGTGAACGCTCTAGGGGCTGCCCTGGCTGTTCAGGCTGCCCTGCCCGCGCTCAAAAAGAGTCCCGGGAGTGCATCGATTGTGCTCTTTTCTAGTGTTGCTGTAACACAGGGCTTCACGTTTCACACATCGGCTAGCATGGCAAAAGGAGCTGTGCACGGGTTGACTCTCGCATTAGCGGCTGAATTAGCCCCTAAAGTGCGTGTCAATGCCATTGCCCCTTCACTTACCCGCACTCCGCTCGCTGAAGGCATCATAAAAAATGAACAGATCGCGGCTAACCTTGCAGCTTTACACCCCCTGGAGCGACTGGGTACCCCTGAAGATATTTCAACCATGGCCGCTTTTTTGCTTTCGCCAGAAGCGGATTGGATCACCGGGCAGAGTTTTGGTATAGATGGCGGCCGGTCTACTTTGCGCAATAAAGGATAGTAGCGCGTAACAATATGCTTACAAAACCTGTGAGGGTTTCAAAGGCGAGAAATCAATATTCCAAATCGTATGCATATAATTATAGGCAACCAGAAAAGGTAAAAGACAGTAATTTTGACAAATAAAGATTTGACTAGAGAATAAGAGCGATATGCATACTTTACGATTCATCCTGGGAGACCAGCTTAGCCATTCCATCAACTCACTGTGTGATATCGATCGCACCAACGATCTTGTGCTTATGGTGGAGGTGGCGGACGAAACCTCCTATGTGCGGCATCATAAGCAGAAGATCATACTGGTGCTCTCGGCGATGCGCCACTTCGCCGCGGAGCTGCGTGCCCGGGGTATCACCGTCGATTACGTCAAACTGGAAGATGAAGGGAACACCGGTTCATTCATCACCGAGCTCAAACGCGCGTTGACCAGGCACACGATCGACCGGATTGTAATCACTGAACCCGGCGAGTGGCGCGTGCAGCAAATGGTCAATCGATGTAATCATGAGCTTGGCATACCGGTTGAAATTCTGGAGGATACTCGTTTCCTCTGTAACAGAGAAGTTTTCAACCACTGGACACAAGACCGCAAAAGCCCGCGCATGGAATACTTTTACCGTTACATGCGCCAGAAGACTGACTGGCTGATGGCAGGGTCCGCGCCAATAGGCGGCCAATGGAATTTTGACAGCCAGAACCGAAAATCGTTACCCGCCAAAGTTTCTGCACCAACCCATCACTCCTTCACGCCCGATGCCATCACCCGCGAAGTGATTGATCTGACTCAGCGGCGTTTTATCGATCATTTTGGCGACGCGGAACCCTTTGCCTGGGCTGTGACCCGCGCGGATGCTCTCACTGCCCTGCATCAATTCATATCCGAGCGCCTGCCCTGGTTTGGAGAATACCAGGATGCCATGAAAACCGGGGAGGATCACCTCTTTCATTCCACCTTGTCTGCATATCTAAACATCGGTTTGCTTGAGGCCAAAGAAGTTTGTGAAGCTGCCCTTGAAGCCTATCAGCATGGAGGTATTCCTTTGCCTGCCGTGGAGGGATTCGTACGCCAACTGCTGGGGTGGCGCGAGTTTATACGCGGCATGTACTGGCTAAAGATGCCAGCTTACGCCAAATTAAATTTCTTCTCAGCTGTCCGCCCCCTGCCGGATTTTTACTGGACAGGCATGACTGAGATGAAATGCCTGCAGGAGGCAATACGGGCAACCCGGCAACACGCCTATGCCCATCACATCCAACGGCTAATGGTCACCGGAAACTTTGCATTGCTGGCCGGTATCGATCCGGCGCAGGTGGATAACTGGTTCCTCAGCGTTTACATCGATGCCTTTGAGTGGGCAGAATTACCCAACACACACGGCATGGCACTGCACGCGGATGGTGGAATCATCGGATCAAAGCCCTACGCGGCATCGGGGGCTTATATCAACCGCATGTCTGACTACTGCGCTGGTTGCCAATACGATCCCGGCGTGAAACTTGGTCCAAGCGCCTGCCCATTCAATTATCTTTACTGGTATTTTTTAATCACCAACAAAACCCAACTCAAATCCAACCCCCGCATGGCAATGCCCTACCACACCTTGGAGCGCATGACCCAGGAACAGCGTGAACAGATCCTGTGCAACGCCGGGGATTTCCTGGCAGGAATTTCTACTTAAGATTCACCAATTCAACGGTTGATATTCAATTCTGGCTTTTCAGACGAATGAGTTTGTCACTCTTTCGCCTGGGCTGTTTTATTTGAGTCCTTTTAAGGAGCACTATACAACCAAGACGCAAGAATAAAAAGATACGCTTGCAAGCACCCAACCCTATCATGGCTGCTTCATCCACCCAAAGAATTTCTTAGGTCTTACTTTTGGGTTAAGATTTTTTTCATTCAAAATGGACGGAAGATTTTCATTGTCCATACTCACCTATTTTCCTTATTCATAAACAAACTATCCTTTGGAATCACCTAAGAAATAGATTGACAAGAAGTCTCTTAATCAATATAATAAGCATAATTATTTATTCAACTTGAATAAATAATTATGTAAGCCACCTTTTTACGGAGATTACTCCAATCGCAGAGCAAGATTTTCAGGGAAGTAATATAAATTTTGTCAAGCTGCACAACCTGCGGGTGATTCTGCTCAGTTTATTAAATGAGCCAAGCTTATCGCGCGTCCAGCTTGCCAAGAAAACAAACCTTTCCAATACAACCATCACCAAAATAATATCAGAGCTTATTAATCAAGGGATTGTTTTTGAGGACGAAGACAATGAATTAGAACTGGGGGAAATACGTCCGGTAGGTCGTCCCCGTACGAGAATTCGAATAGAGCCTAATGCTCGTTTTGTGGTTGGAATTCATATAGGAGTGGGCATTTTTAGAGCAGCTGTAGCTAATTTGCATGATGAATTACTTGCTAATCAGCAACAGCAATTTGACATTGAGGCTCCAGCGGATCAAGTTTTGGTCCAGATTGCGGAAATTGTTGAATCGATCATTTATACCAGCAAGATTGAACGCAGCAAGATTTTAGGAGTGGGGGTTGGGGCTTCTGGATTGGTCGAGCCTTCTACTGGCATCAATTTAATAGCTCCTAACTTGAATTGGCATAATATTCCGCTTCAAGAATATTTCCAAAAAATTCTTCATCTGCCCGTTTTTGTAGATAATAATGTGCGTGCAATGGCAATCGCTGAAACATATTTCGGTGCTGGTCGTGGTGTTGACTCCTTGGCTTTCGTATATGGTCGAATTGGTGTGGGTGCTGGCTTGATATCAAGAGGACAGGTATTTCGCGGCAGTATCTCTGGTGCAGGGGAGATCGGGCATACGATTATGTTATTACATGGAGGAGAACCTTGTCGGTGTGGAAATAGTGGCTGTCTTGAAACACTTGTATCTGAACCGGCTATCCTTCGTCAGGCAGAGATAATCGCTCAGCTTAACCCAGATGGTGTGCTCGCTCATACTATCAATCAAAGGCATGATCTCACAACTATTGAGCGTGTTTTTACTGCTGCCCGACAGGGGGATGAGGAAGTTCACCGCATGCTTGAGGAACGTGCATACTATCTTGGAGTGGCGTTAGCCGGATTGGTGAATTTATTTAATCCCGAGCTGATCTTATTTGGTGGGATTTTCGCCCAGGGGCAGGATTTCTTCCTGGAGCCAACGATCCGGACCGTCAGTCAAATGGCCTTCGGTGGATTGGGGAAAAGGGTTAGCATGCAGGCGACTAGTTTTGGTTGGAAGGCCGGGGTTGCCGGGGCAGCAGCACTGGCATTGATGCACTTCTTTTATGGGCAGGAGTGATGGGATGGATGATCATAGGATGAAGCCTCTCCGCATCGGTTTTTTACCCATTGTTCGCATTCAATTCGACATTGCCCTGGCTGAGGAAATGATCAAATCAGCACGGGAACACCTGCAGGCAACTGGTTTTGAGCTGGTGGAACCCGAGCAACCAATCAGTGACTTACAAGCAGCCCAGGTAGCTGTGCTAACGCTCAGCATGGTTCCGGTAGATCTGGTTTTGATCTACCAAGCTACCTTTGCTGATAGCAGCATGGTTGTGGCAATCGCAGAAGCGGTTGATGCGCCAGTATTCCTGTGGGGCGTACCGGAAGCATGGACGGGGGAACGCCTGCGATTGAATTCTTTATGCGGTATCAATCTTGCTGGTCATGCACTTACACTGCGTAAGTTCCAGTATGACTACGCTTATACCATGCCTCAGGATCCGGAAGTTATTGAGAAGATACAAAACCTTGCCCTGGCAGGCTCCCTACGCAGGAGACTGAAAACTGCGCGACTGGGAGTGGTCGGAGAACACCCGGTTGGTATGGATACATGCCACCTGGATGAACCGCGTTTAAGTGAAATGTTTGGCGTACAGATCCAACATATTGAATTAGATGATGTCTTCACTAGAGCACGCTCCATCTCCGAATCGACGATTGCTCAAACTCGAACCTTGCTTAACACTCATTTGGATAATTTACCAACGCTCGATCAGGTTCGCTTGAGCGGTACGCTCAGTGTATACAATGCACTGAAAGAAATCACATCAGAGCAAAAGCTGGATGGTTTAGCGGTGCGTTGCTGGCCTGAATTCTTTACCCAGATGGGTTGCGCAGCTTGCGGAGCTATGTCGATGCTCAGTGATGGATTTGGCCAGGCCACACCCGTGCCATGCAGCTGCGAAGCTGATATTAATGGCACCTTGACTCAACTAATCCTGCAATGGTTATCTGGTAACCCGGCTTTCGGCACAGACATTGTAGGCATAGATGACGATAAAAACAGGGTCGCCCTCTGGCATTGCGGTCTGGCACCCCTTTCCATGGCAGATCCGAATACCCCACCCCAGGGAGGGATTCATTCTAACCGCCAGGTTCCGCTTGTAATGGATTTCCCGCTCCGACCTGGGATGATCACTATTGCACGCCTAAGCCAAGCTACGGGTAGTCTGCGCCTGATTCTTGGTAAAGGCGAGATGCTGGCTGAATCCAAACCTTTTAGCGGAACAGCTGGAGTAGTTAAGCTTGCTTGTCCTGCACAAGAGTTTCTGGATCTCATGATGCGTGAAGGGTTGGAACACCATATTTCACTGACGTATGGAGATTACTATGCTNCTTTGCGATCATTCGCAGAAATAATCAAATTGCCCGTCTTAACCATAGGAGAGGAGGAGTATCCCATAAGAAATCAAATACAAAATGGATAAATGTATTAAATGCTCTTAGAAAGTAGGCGCGTGCCTTTTGAGGCGAAAATTCTAATTACTCCCGGCTTGACCGGGTAAGGAGAAAATGAAGATGAAAATTTATAAGATGCTGGTAGGGTTTTTGTTGTTTGCTTTACTCATCACAGCTTGCGGTCCTGCAGCTACCGAGGCACCTGTAGTAACTGAAGCTCCCGTAGTAACAGAAGCACCTCCTGTAGCCCCTACTGAAGTACCACCCACTGAAGTACCACCAACCGAAGTACCCACTGAAGCTCCCACTGCAGTACCTGTAGAGCCGGTTGAATTGCGCTTTACTTACTATGCGGATGGGGTTGAAGCAGATGTGATCAAGCCATTGATCGACCAATTCATGGTCGAAAACCCGAATATTACCGTTATTCTCGATGTAGTGCCATATAAAACCATCGATGAACAGCTGCCAGTTCAGGTGGAAAGCGGTGAAGGTCCTGATCTCGCCCGGATCACCAACTTCGGTGCTTATGCAGGCAAACTGTTGGATCTACGTCCCTACATGGCTGATTCTGCTTACTACGAAGCCAATTTCCCGGCCCCAATACTAAATGCCTTGGGCTTTGGCGGTTATCCGGATGCCCTTACCATCACTGGCCCCTACGTCAACAAGACATTGTTTGACCAGGCAGGTGTGGAATTGCTAGGTGAAGGAGCAACCTGGGAGGAATGGACTGAGCTAAGCAAGCAGGTTGCTGAGGCCACAGGATCGCAATATGCCATCTCCATTGATCGTACAGGTCACCGTTTTGCTGGTCCTGCCATGAGTAAGGGTGCTGAATTGATTAATGCTGAAAACAACTTTGTTGTCGATACACCTGGGTTCCGTGCTTTTGCAGAACTAGTAAAAAGCTGGCATGATGAGGGGATCACACCCCAAGAGGTTTGGTTGGGTGCTGAGCCAGTCAACAGTTGTATTAATCCATTCAAATCGGGGCAGCTTGTTATGTGCATGTCCGGTTCCTGGCAAATCAACGGTCTAGCCAAAGACGTTGCGGATGCATTTGATTGGGTAGTTGTTCCCAACCCAACGGGTGATGGCGGCTCCACTGGCATCGCGGGTGGTTCTGCGGTGGTTGGTTTCGCAGACACGCAATATCCCGAGGAAGTTGCCATGTTGATTGAGTTCTTGATTCAACCAGAAAATTACAGCGCTTTCTCAGCTGGCGCTTCCTCCTTGCCCGCACAATCTGAAGTTGCAGCCAGTGGTGTCGAGTTTGCTACTGATAACCCTCTGGTCCTGGCTGCTCTTTCGGCTTACACAACTGAAGTGACCAAGCTGACTGACCAAGCTGTTTCCTTGAACGTCCACCCCTATGCCTTTGCGTATTATCGCAACAGTGCGAACCGCATTGCCCAGTACCTGAGTGGAGAATTGAGTCTCGATGAGATGCTTGTCAATCTGCAACAAGATATCGACAATGCGATTGCAGAAGCCCAAAAGTAAATAATTATTCATACAGGTGGGGTGCAGTTCCCTGGGTTCTGCACCTCACCTGAAAGGATATGCAATATGTCAGTGCAGCCCGGGGTTAAACATAAAGCAACGGGGTCAACAAACAGGCCGTTTAATTCACTGTACGACCTGATAATTAATCTTACAGATATATTTTTCAGCCTGATCCAGCGCATTGTTGGATTGCGTAACATGCCTTATATCTTCGTGCTTCCAAACCTGCTGATATTTGGCATCTTTATCCTTTTCCCCATGCTGCTTAACTTTGTTTATGCATTTACCGGCGGCTCATCATTTACGCCATTTGATCGTCCCTGGGTTGGTACTGAAAATTTTGACCGTTTATTAGCCTGCGAGAATTACCTTGACCCCCATACCTGTAATGAAGATCTGTTCTGGCGGGCAGTGTATAACACGATCGGATATGTTGTATTCCAGGTTGCTCTCATGGTTCTGTTTTCATTGATAACCGCTCTGGTCCTGAATCGCAAGATTAAAGCCCGCGGTTTTTTCCGGAGTGTGTATTTTTACCCGGTTCTGCTTTCTCCGATTGTCGTATCCCTCATTTGGAAATGGATCTTACAGGAGAATGGTCTACTGAATGGCATCATTACCAGTCTGGGTTACGATAAAATTCCCTTTTTAGTGAATGCTGATTGGGCTCGTTCGTTGGTAATTTTTATCAGCGTGTGGGCATTCATGGGATTCTATATGCTCATCCTGTTGGCTGGTCTGCAGGCAATCCCAGCAGATTTATACGAAGCCTCGGCGATCGATGGTGCCAATCCCTGGCAATCCTTTTCAAAAATAACACTGCCGTTACTGATGCCGACCATGGTTGTTGTCCTGGTGCTATCCTTGATCCGTGCTGTGCAAGTCTTTGACATTGTCTTTGCCTTTACGGGAGGTGGACCCGGTACTGCAACCCTCTACATTGTGCAATATATCTACAACTACGGTTTTTCAAGTCCAAACAAGCTGTTTGGACTTGCAGCGGCGGCTTCCTTGCTGATGGCTGGTGTGCTCGTTGTGTTGACAATTATTCAGCTCGTTTTCCGGCGGGAGGAGAGTTAAAATGAGCAACATATTAGCCACTCTTCGCCTGACCAAAGGCCGTAAGAAGCTCGATATCACCGATATCCTCGCTTATTTGTACCTGGCAATGGGTGTCATCATTATGTTTGTCCCCATTATTTGGTTGATTTTGTCATCCTTTAAATCTTCCGGTGAAATTGTCAAATTTCCCCCGCGCTTGCTCCCCTATCGCCAGGAAACTGTGATGGTTGAGGGCTATGAAGAGCCATTACCATTATATGTAATCACATTTGACGATGGCACTACTCAAACCCTGGCACAGGTCCGCCGCATAGGTTTGGAAGCACAGATGATCGATCCAGCCAATCCAGACGAGATCATCAAAGTCAACATCAACCAACGCCAGCCTGTTGAACGGGTGTACTTCGGCCTTGAGAATTATATCGAAGGCATTGAAAGTTTCGATTTTGGTCTCTACTTATGGAATAGTGTGGTTGTGACCGTCACCGCAACATTACTTACCCTGCTTTTTAACAGCATGGCGGCCTTTGCCCTGAGTAAATATCAATTTCGAGGGCGTCAAACCATTTTTATCATCATGATCAGCACTTTGATGGTGCCATTATCCGTGGTACTCGTCCCGGTATTCTTGGTGATTACCAATGTGGGATGGAATAACAATCTTATGGGTATTATCGTCCCAGCGGCTGCCACCCCGACAGGGGTATTCCTGCTACGTCAATACATGCTCACCATCCCCGATGAGCTGATTGATGCAGCGCGTATCGATGGCGCAAGTGAGTGGCGCATTTATGCACAGGTGATCATACCATTGGCAAAACCTGCCCTGGCTGTGTTGACCATTTTCTCAGTGATGTGGCGTTGGAACGACTTCTTATGGCCTTTAATTGTGCTGAGTCGCAGTGAATATTTCACACTGCAAGTCGGGCTGGCCTCTTTTCAGGGTGAGCTGAATGTTCAGTGGAACCTCATCCTGGCCATGACAGTATTGACCCTACTGCCCATCACACTGGTATTTGGTTTCCTACAACGCTATATCACGACCGGGATTGCCACAACGGGTATGAAGTAGCGTATAACTCGTCAAGTTCTGGCAGAAATCGCACAATTATTGGAGTTATCGTAATGGATCTTCATCATGAGGGAATCATCCTTCAAAAGGGCTATGAGGCGCTGGAAGCAGTCAGCCTAAAGGAGAAAACCCCAACCCGCGCAGTTTTCCACACCCAGGCAGGAGATTTTGAGATTTCCTGCCCCGCCCGGGGTATCCTGCGCATGAAACTGATCATCGAGCACAGGCAGCCCGATTATGACATTCTGGAGGCACTCACCGAAAACCTCGAGTTGAGTGTCACCGATATTCCAGACGGCTACCAGGTTAATTCCGCCAATCTAACCCTCGAAATTCTCAGCACACCCATGCGCATCCGTTTTTATCGGGATAAGAAACTACTTTTACAATCGGTCACTGATCGCACCATCGAAGGACATCTACGTTTTTCCCCATTCGCCAGACGCGCTGATTCCTGGCTTGTGGCGCTGGCGCTGGGGAACGATGAGCCTGTTTACGGGCTGGGTGAGAAGTGGGCAGCACTCAATCGGCGTGGACAGCTGATCCACAACTGGAATGAAGATGCCACGACGCTGAACTCTGAGCTTTCATACAAGAATACCCCCTTTGCATGGAGCCCTGAAGGTTGGGGATTGTTCACCCATACTCCATCAAAAGTGACGCATGGAGTTGGATATCCACAGTGGTCACACCGCAGCTATATATTTCAGGTTTTTGACTCTGAACTGGATCTGTTCTTGATCGCCGCTGATAGCCCGGCGCAGATAATTGAGCGTTACACTCACCTGACCGGCCGGACAGCCCTACCGCCGCGCTGGAGCTATGGTATGTGGATGTCGCGCGCCTACTACCAAACTGCGGAGATTGCGCTGGAGGTAGCCGAGAAGCTGCGCCAACATAAAATCCCTTGCGATGTGCTCTTACTAGATGGCCGTGCCTGGCACACCATGGAAGACCGTTTCGATTTCCAATGGGATCGCTCGCGTTACCCGGATCCGGCTGGATTTGTCAATAAGATGCATGCATTAAACATTCGCCTGAATCTATGGGAATACTCCTACATCTCAACCCGCAACCCATTATTCAAGGAGCTGGCCGATAAAGGTTTTCTGCTCAAGTTACCTTCTGGTGAGCCATACATCCACCGCTGGTTCCCCCCGCCGTTTGATGAGAGCTGGCCACACTTGATGCCGAGTGGGATCATTGATTTTACCAATCCCGATGCTTACAATTGGTATCGCGACCAGCATAAGCAGTTATTCGACATTGGCGTCAGTGTGATGAAAACAGATTATGGTGAAGCAGTTCCCGATGATGTAGTGGCTTTCAACGGGGATAGTGGCAAACGCCTGCATAATGTCTATACCCACTTATATAACCGCTGTGTGTATGAGGCTACCAAATTATTTAGCCAGGATGAACCTATGGTATGGGGTCGGGCAGCCTGGGCTGGTGGACAGCGCTACCCGATGCAGTGGGGCGGTGATCCACAATCAGATTGGGAAGGGTTGGCAGCTTGTATCCGTGGTGGTCAAGCCTGGGGTATGAGTGGTGGACCATTCTATGCGCATGACATCGGTGGCTTTGCCATTGGGAACCCGGAAACTGAGCTGTATATCCGCTGGACTCAGGCGGGCGTGATGGCATCCCACACGCGTTTCCATGGGTTGGGAGAGCGCGAACCCTGGGTTTACGGCGAGCAGGCAGAGGAAATCATCCGTAAATGGCTGGCCTGGCGTTACCAGCTTATCCCTTACCTGCAGGGTTGCGCGGAGGAAGCCAGCCAGACTGGGATGCCAGTGATGCGCTCGATGGTGCTTTCTTTCCCCGAAGACCGAATTGCATGGCAATTCGACCAGCAGTATATGCTGGGTGGAACTTTATTAGTTGTTCCGGTGGTGGTTCCAGGTGGAAAGGTAAGGTTCTACCTTCCATCCGGAAAATGGTTTAACATCTGGAATCAAACCTGGATTGATGGACCAGGGATGTTTGAGTGGGAGGTACCCCTCGATCACATCCCTGTATTCGGTCGCCAGGGCACCATCCTTCCATTAGGACCGGCTGTACAGCATACAGGCGAGCTGAAGGTTGGCTTGGACCTGGAACAAGTCTGGGTGTTCGGATCACCCAGAAGCGGTATTCAACTCCCGGGATTAAATATATATGTGTCATCGGATGGGGAAATTACCAACCTCCCCACTGATGTGAAAATTAAATATATCTGATGGATAGGAGAAATATATGAAATTCTTTCTTGATAGTGCGCATGTCCATGAAATTGAATATGCTTTGAAAATGTGGAATCTGGACGGCGTTACCACAAATCCACGTCATGTTCAGGCTTCAGGCAAGCCATTTTTGACTGTAATTCGTGAGATTGCGACCCTGTTCACCGGAACCGACAAGGCTATTTCTGTTGAAGTCAATCCTCACTACACTGAATTTGAAAAGATGGTAACCGAAGCCGAAACCCTGGCGGCAATCAGCCCGAACTTCGTGATTAAGTTGCCTGCAACCGAGGCTGGTTTTAAAGCTGTTTCAATCTTGAAAGAAAAGGGGATACGCTCTAATCTTACTTTGGTTTTTTCTGCAGTCCAGGCCTTGCAGGCCATGCGCATGGGTGCATACTTTATCTCGCCTTTTATCGGTTGGAAGGAAGCAAATGGTGAAGAAATCCAGAGTTTAATTCAGGAAATCATGGCTATTCGCGATAATTACGTTTTTAGCAGCCAGGTTATCGTGGCAGCAGTGCGCAATGGTCGCCAGATTGTGGATGCAGCCCTCACCGGAGCCGACATTGTGACCGCAGGGCTGGCTGTATACAAGGACGCGTTCGACCATCCCTATACAGGTGTTGGTTTACAAAAATTTCAGGAGTTCTGGGACCAGACCCCATATAAGTAAAAGCCCATCGTTCTGGATGGTATAAAAGGAGTGAAAGATGAAAAAAGGTATTTTATTGCACGAAGTTAATGATGATGTCGGTGTGACTGTCATGGATTTAAACGCTGGCGAAGAAATTGGCGTTGTGACCCTAGAAGGGAAAGCGGTCAAACAAATCATACTGGTCAGCAATATCCCATTGGGTCATAAGGTTGCCATGCGCGATCTTTTAATAAACCAACCGGTCATTGAATATGGACACCCCATCGGTGCCACAGTTGCCCCAATTGTTGCAGGTGAGCATGTCCATGTTCATAATATCAAAAGTCTGCGTTGGGCTGCTAGCAAATCTAAGCTATTTGAGAATTAGAGGTTCACATGTCTACTTACAATGATATCCCCATAACCGGCTATCGCCGGGAAAACGGACGCATTGGCATTCGCAATCATGTCCTTATCCTTTCGGTGGACGATATTTCCAACGCAGCTGT
>Ga0031656_10000445_pt1 | contig 14088 bp, 13 predicted proteins | sample FrelakmetDIP11DI_FD_55080 | JGI IMG/M metagenome (GOLD analysis project Ga0031656, IMG submission 55080) | Freshwater lake sediment microbial communities from the University of Notre Dame, USA, for methane emissions studies - DIP11 DI | ecosystem: Environmental > Aquatic > Freshwater > Lake >... | reverse complement strand
GAAATGAAAGTATCGCCGGTTCCTCCTGATTCAGAAACGGTGTAATGAATCATCCTTTTCTGGCTTCTTTAGCCCAGGCGTCTTTCAGTGTAACGGTCCTGTTGAAAATGGGTTTTCCTTTAGTTGACAATTTTTCATCAGCAGTGAAATAGCCTTTACGGATAAATTGAAAATGTTCACCCGGGTTTGCTTTTTCCAGGGAAGGTTCTATCCAGGCTTTCGATACAATCTCCAGTGACTCCTGGTTTATGAAATCTTTGAAATTACCTTCTGCAGATGGATCCTCAACTTTAAAAAGTCTGTCATACAAACGGACTTCTGCGCGGATCGCAGTATCAACGGAGACCCAGTGTATGGTACCTTTTACATTTATTCCCGAAGTATCCTGACCGCTCCTGCTTTCCGGGAAATAGGTACATTGAATTTCCGTTACGTTACCGGATTCGTCTTTGGTGAATCCTTCGCATTTTATAATATATGCATTTTTAAGCCTGACCATCGTTCCTGGTGCCAGCCTAAACCATTTCTTTGCGGGAACTTCCATAAAGTCTTCTCGTTCTATCCAGAGTTCGCCACTGAAAGGGAGTTTCCGGTATCCGCCATGATTATCGGCTTCAGGGTTATTTTCACTTTCAAGTTCTTCAGTTACCCCGGCCGGAAAATTGGTGATAACGAGTTTCAGCGGATCCAGGACTGCCATTCTTCGGTCAGATATTTTATTCAGGTCTTCCCGTACACAAAATTCAAGCAACCCGATGTCAATGATATTTTCACGGCGCTGAACTCCGATGCGGTCGCAGAAATTACGGATAGATGCCGCGGTATAACCGCGCCTGCGCATTCCTGATAGTGTAGGCATTCTGGGGTCATCCCACCCGGATACATAATTTTCCTGTACAAGTTGGAGCAACTTTCGTTTACTCATAACCGTATAGTTCATGTTCAGTCGGGCAAATTCATACTGATGNGAGGGGAATATACCGAGTTGTTCGATATACCAGTTATAAAGCGGGCGATGCACCTCAAATTCAAGCGTACAGATGGAGTGGGTAATATTTTCAATGGAATCTGATTGCCCGTGAGCAAAGTCATACATCGGGTAGATACACCATTTGTCGCCGGTTCTGTGATGATGTGCGTGCTTTATCCGGTACATGATGGGGTCACGCATATGCATATTGGGCGAAGTCATGTCTATTTTTGCGCGTAGTACTTTTTCCCCGTCTTTGTATTTTCCGGCACGCATCTCTTCAAAAAGCATCAGGTTTTCGGCTATACTCCTGGTCCGGAATGGGCTATCGCTGCCGGGTACAGTCGGCGTTCCTTTCCCCGCAGCTATTTCTTCGGCACTGGAATCATCAACATATGCCAGGCCTTTTTTAATGAGGTCTGTAGCAAAATCATATATTTTTTCAAAATAATCGGATGCAAAATATTCTCCTTCCCAGTCAAACCCAAGCCATCGTAAATCTGATTTTATGGAATCAACATATTCCGTTTCTTCTGTAACCGGATTGGTATCATCAAAACGTAGGTTGGTTTTACCACCATAGGTATCAGCCAATCCAAAATTCAGGCAAATGCTTTTGGCATGGCCAATATGCAGGTAACCATTGGGTTCTGGTGGGAAACGAGTATGGATGGTTTTGTATTTACCACTTGCCAGGTCCTGTTCAACGATCTCTTCCAGGAAATTCATAGACTTTTCTTCGCTCATCATTCATCGATTGGGTGCCAAAATTACAACAATTTATGCGCCTTTTCTGCTTTCCTGGTATGACGATGCTTTAATCCAATACTGAAAGACTTTTTCGGATGATCTCAATTGCATGCATGATCTGCTCCTCCGTAATAACTAAAGGAGGGGCAAACCTGATCTTATCACCATGGGTAGGTTTTGCAATTAAGCCGTTCTCCTTCATGGTGAGGCACAAATCCCAGGCAGCTTCAGTGTTGTGATGTTTGACGATCACCGCATTAAGAAGGCCTTTCCCACGAACCTGGCTGATATGGGTCGATTTCAATTTTTTAATCTCCGACCTCAGCAAAATGCCCATTTCTTCGGCATTTTCCGCCAGTTTTTCGTCCCTTAAAACTTCGAGTGAAGTAATGGCAACCCTGCAGGCGAGGGGATTACCGCCATAAGTGGATCCGTGTTCACCCGGGCGGATAGTCATCATGATTTCGTTATCGGCCAAAACCGCACTAACGGGAATGGTTCCGCCACTAAGGGCTTTCCCAAGAAGGAGAATGTCTGGACGAACATTCTCATGATCACAGCAAAGCATTCTTCCGGTTCTGCATAATCCAGTTTGTATTTCATCTCCGATAAAAAGCACGTTTGCGTCCTTACAAAACTGAAATGCTTTTGACAAATATCCTTCATCTGGCACAAGGACACCCGCTTCACCCTGGATGGGTTCAACAAGGAAACCGGCTACATTTTTATCCTGCAGGGCATGGGCAAGCGCCTGTAAATCATTGTAAGGGATTACTTCAAAACCGGGCATGAAGGGCCCGAAATGCCTTGTGGATGAGGGATCTGAACTAAACGAAATCACTGTGCTGGTGCGGCCATGAAAATTATGGGAACATACAATGATCTTCGCTTTATTATCAGGAACGCCTTTTACTTCATAGGCCCAGCGCCGAGTTAGTTTTATGGCTGTTTCCACTGCTTCCACACCGGTATTCATAGGTAACACTTTGTCATAACCGAAGTACTCAGTGATGAATTTTTCATATTCACCCAGGTAATTATTATGGAAAGCGCGGGAAGTAAGTGTAAGTGTACGAGCCTGTTCCACCAATACATCAATTATTTTTGGATGGCAATGACCCTGGTTCACTGCAGAATAGCCACTGAGGAAATCCAAATACTTATTTCCATCAACATCCCAAACATGCACGCCTTCACCTTTTTCCAGTACTACTGGCAGGGGATGGTAATTATGAGCGCCGTATTTATCTTCAAGATCTAAATAATATTGGGTCTTTTCAGACACCGGGTGGGTGGTGAGATGCATATAATAGAATTAAAAAGTAATAAAATGAAATCTACTAACAGGCAGGGAAAAATCAAACCAAATTAGTGGTTGAGCAAGTCCAGGTTGGACGATAATATATCTGGTATGATACGATTAAAATGCATTAAGAGGTGCAAGATACAAAAAACCTGAAATAGTTTAGCTCCCTAAAAATTTTAGCCTGAAAACCTGGTATCCGGCAGGAAAGGGTAGTACAGGCAGCCTTCCTTTTTCAAAGAGCCCATAAATAGCAGAACCACTACCTGTCATGGATGCATAAACAGCACCTGAATTATATAAAGTTTCCTTGATTTTTCGGAGAGCTGGATAAACTGGAAATAATGAGTGTTCAAAATCATTAACAAGGTCCGTCTTCCATGTGGGAACAGGTTGTTGCACAACACCATAAAGAGACTTTTCCGGCACCCGGGGACTTACCCCTGCAAACGCTTTGGCGGTGCTAATATGTATGCCGGGATGTATGAGTAAAATCTCATAGCGTGAAAGATCTATTTCAATGGGCTCGAGGTTTTCTCCCCTGCCAATGGCAAAACAGGGTTTGTTCAACAGGAAAAAAGGGCAGTCGCTTCCCAACTGTAAAGCATAACTTCTTAGCTTCTCATCCGGAATCTGCAGATTAAACATGTTGTTCAACAGGCGCAATGTAAAAGCACCGTCTGATGACCCGCCACCAAGGCCCGCACCCGCTGGGATCAGTTTATGCAAGTGAATAAGCCCAGGCGGTAAATGCGGAAAGTCTTTTGCCAATAAGTTCCAGGCTTTAACACAGATATTATCTGATGACTGTCCTTCCAGGGCAATACCGCTACAGGTAAGGATCACTTTTTCTGATACGTTTTCAGTTGAATGTTGAGGTATTATTTCCAGTACATCGCAAAGACTGACCGGACAAAAAAATGTCTCCAGGTCGTGGTAACCATCAGGTCGCTTTCGGATGATGTTCAATCCCAGGTTTAACTTGGCATTGGGGAACAGGATCATTACGCCTATTTGTTGGTGCGACTATTAATCTCGTCACGGATGGCAATAGCACGGATATAATCTTCCTGCTCGAGCACATCGTTCAGGAGGGTATTTAGCTCTTCCATGCTGAGAGACTTGAGGTCGTCGTGGCTGACTGAATCTTCGGTTGAGGTAGATGAAACGACTGCTTTTTTCTTTTTCCCGCCCGTATCTTCCATAAGAATTCCAGCATTTTCCAGGATATTTTCATAAGTATAAATAGGGCAGCCGAATCTCACGGCCAGGGCCAATGCATCGGAAGTGCGGGAATCAATTTCAACGGTATCGTTATCGTTGCTGCACAATAATTTGGAATAGAAGATACCTTCCTGAAGGTCGCATATAATCACTTCATGAAGTTCCACACTGAATGCCATCATGAAATTCTTCATAAGATCGTGCGTCAATGGACGACTGGGCTGCATTCTTTCCAGGGCAACGGCAATGGCCTGGGCTTCAAATCCGCCAATGACGATGGGCAGCCTGCGTAATCCATTTACTTCGCCTAATACCACAGCGTAAGAATGGGTTTGCGTTATGCTATGCGATAAAGCCACTATTTCCAGTTCTATTTTCTTCATATCTGGCCACGAATGTACATTAAATTTTGAAAGTGAAAGCCAGGAGGGAAAGAGTTGTTAGTTGGTAGTTGTTAGTTGGCAGGAACAGCCGGAACAGTTGGCAGTTGGTAGTAAAGGCAGGGGAAGTTGGTAGTTGATAGTTGTTAGTTGGTAGCAAAGGCAGGGGGAGTTGTTAGTTGGTAGTTGTTAGTTGGAAGCAAAGGCAGGGGAAGTTGGTAGTTGATAGTTGTTAGTTGATCGCAAAGGCAGGGGAAGTTGGTGGTTGATAGTTATTGGTTGGTGGCAAAGGCAGGTTTTGTATTGGCTGTTACTGCCAACTAACAACTATCAACTAACAACTCTCAACATTATTTCGCCTTGAGTTTCCTTACTGCTTCAATCACTTTCGGCATTACTTCAAATGCATCACCCACAATTCCATAATCGGCAGCTTTAAAGAAAGGGGCTTCGGGGTCTTTGTTGACTACAACAATTACTTTACTTCGGTTTACTCCAGCCAGGTGCTGAATGGCACCGGAGATACCGATTGCGAAATAAAGATTCGGGGCAATAGCCAGTCCGGTTTGGCCCACGTGTTCATGGTGGGGGCGCCAATGTGCATCAGCTACGGCACGGCTGCAGGCAGTTGCTGCACCAACCAGTTTGGCGAGGTCTTCCACGAGTCCCCAGTTTTCAGGACCCTTTAAGCCGCGGCCACCACTTATCACCAGTTCTGCCTCACCCAGGGGAACCGTTCCACTCACTTTATTCGTAGCCGTTACCTTAACACGGGCTGATCCCGCTGATATAGATAAATTGCTAACTTCTGCAGAACCATCAGTAGTTTGAACTGAATAGGAATTAGGATTTAATGCAATTATTTTGATATCAGTTTTAATAGCAATATTGGCAAAAGCCTTACCGGAGAAAACATTTTTCATTACAACAAACCCATTGGATAAATCTGGAAGGGCTACGGCTCCCGCAATTAGTCCGGCTTTTAGCCTGGCAGAAAGCCGGGGTGCCACTGCTTTGCCTGTAAGGTTATTTGAAAATACCACTACCGTGGCATTGGCCTGTTTAACAGCCTCAGCGATCACTGACGCATATTGTTGGGCATCCAGGTGATCAAGAGAAGGATCCGTCACCTGATGGACCTTCTTAACGCCGTACTTACCCAATGCACTAAGGTCTTCTTTGACTGATCCAAGTACTAGTCCTTCGGCAGTTGTACCCATCATTTCGGCAAGTTTGGAGCCATAGGAGAGGGCTTCATAGGATGATTTCTTGATGTGACCCTCTGACTGATCTGCAAATATTAAAACTGACATATATAAATGCGTTTAAAATGTTCAATGATTTTCAACTTAGATGATCTTGGCTTCTTCATGAAGCAAGCGAACCAACTCTTCCGGGTTGTCGGGCGAAACCAGTTTGACACCAGCTTTTGCNGGGGGCAAGGTGAAGGCAATAATTTTCGTAAGTGCCTCTACAGGCACGGGCTCTACTACTTTCAGCGGTTTTGTTCGGGCGGCCATAATACCACGCATGTTTGGTATACGAGCTTCAGCCACACCCTTCTGGCATGAAACAACCAGTGGAAGGCTCACTTCACAAACTTCTTCACCACCTTCGATTTCCCGGGTAACCGTTGCCGTCGTGCCGGTGAATTCAAATTTCGTAGCCAGACTGATAAAGGGCATATCGAGTAATTCGGCTACCATCCCGCCAATGGAAGAACCGTTATAGTCAATGGTTTCTTTTCCGGTAAAAACCAGGTCATATTGTCCCTGCCGGGCGATTTCTGCAATCTGAGAAGCTATAAAATAACTGTCGTGGCTCTCTGCATTTACCCGAATTGCTTCATCTCCTCCCAGAGCAAGCGATTTGCGGATAATCGGCTCAGTATCGGCTGCACCAACTGTTACCAGGTGTAAAACGGTGGCAGGATCTTTTTCCTTCATTTCCAATGCCCGCACCAGGGCATACCATTCATCGTAGGGATTGATGATCCACTGCACACCATCGGTGGCGAATTTCGTGTTGTTGTCTGTGAAAGCTATTTTTGCCGTGGTATCCGGCGTTTTACTGATACAAACCAATATTTTCATATCCTGTATTTTAGACGAAACAAAGGGATAATTCCCTAAGGTTGTTTATGCAACTAATTTCGGACACAAATATAATCATGGTAAGCAGAATTGTTACAATTTGTGCTGAATAATTTTTGTAAATGGATCGTATAGAAAAGTTAAAAGCCTTTATTTCCCAAAACCCGATGGATCATTTCAGTAAGCATGCACTTGCCATGGAATATGTAAAACTGGGAGATGATCAGGCTGCAAAAGATTTGCTTGAATCGATCCTGGCTGCAGATCCGGGATATACCGGATCTTATTATCACCTGGGAAAATTGCTGGAAAGGGAGGGCGATAAAGAAGGCGCTGTTTCGATTTATGAAAAAGGAATGGCCGAGGCGAAAAAGCAGGGAGATAATCATGCGCGGAATGAATTGATGGTAGCGCTTGACAATATGGAATAGTGAAATAATAATACTCTAACCGCAAAGAATTAAAGAACGCAAAGGGTGAATAATGTAAATACCATGCAATCTTTCTTAAATCGCGTAAAGGATTTCGTGGCTGCGGAAAAACTTTTTTCAGCCGGGGATCACTTATTGCTGGCTGTTAGTGGTGGGCTTGATTCCGTAGCATTATGTGATGTTGTGCATCGATTGGGATATGCATTCAGCATTGCCCACTGCAATTTCAAGTTGCGTGAAGAAGAAAGTGAAAGAGATGAAGTCTTCGTAAGACGTTTGGCTGAACAATATAATGTTAAGTTTTNTTGCAAGNCGTTTGATACAATCGGTTACNCCGAACAAAATAAATGCTCCATACAGGAGGCTGCTCGTCAACTCAGGTATGAATGGTTCGGTATTATCATGGACAAATACAGTTTATTTGAATACAACAGAAAGATTCGCTTACTCACTGCCCACCACCTTGATGACAATATAGAAACCCTGCTGATGAATTTTTTCAAGGGCACCGGTATTGCAGGTTTGCGGGGAATGTCGCCATCAACGGAGAAAGTTAAACGCCCTTTCTTGTTTGCAAAAAGACTTGAAATTGAAGAGTACGCTGTATCAGTCGGCCTGAACTGGGTGGAGGATTCATCCAATTTGGAGGACAAATACAGTCGTAATTTTTTCAGGCACCAGGTCATACCACTGGTCGAAAAGATTTTTCCTCAAGCAATCGAAAACTTGTCGGATAACCTGGGTCGTTTTCGGGATATAGAAAAAATTTACATGCTCTCTGTTGAGCAAATGGTAAAAAAACTTGTAATCCTGAAAGGAGAGGAGTTGCATATTCCTGTGGAAAAACTTCGATTGTCAATAGCTGGCAGGACATTGGTTTATGAGATTATCAGCAGGTATGGTTTTCATGCCAATCAGGTTGATGAAGTTATGAAACTGATAGACAGTCAAACTGGTAAGTATGTGTCTTCCGCAACACACCGAATCATAAAAAACAGGAACTGGCTGATCATCGCTTTAAATCAAACATCCTCATCTGGTATTTTTTTAATGGAGGAGGTTCCGTCATCTTTGATTTTCCAGGGCGGAAAAATCAATCTTAATATTTCGCATCCGTCAGAAGCTGAAGTGCTGTCTTCCGGAAAAGGTGTAGCATATTTAAATGCAGTGGATATCAGGTTTCCGCTCATCCTGCGCAAATGGAAAACGGGGGATTATTTTTATCCCCTGGGCATGCGGAAGAAAAAGAAAATTTCACGCTTCCTGATTGATTTGAAAAAATCGAAGATCGAAAAAGAAAATACCTGGGTGCTAGAATCCGATAAACGAATTGTATGGGTAGCAGGGGAACGATTAGATGACCGTTTTAAATGGACGCCCGCTGCAAAAATAGTTTTCAGGATAGTTCTTGAAACCTCATCAAATTCCTGATTTACCAAATGAATCATTAAAAGACCTGGTCGATAAATCTTTTCACCAGGTCAACAGGAGAGAAAAATTTTGCGGCAATGATTGTAAAGACAACTCCAAATACTGCTCCCCAGAAATGTGCGTTATGACCAATATTATCACCCCCTCTTTTTGCCAGGTAGTATGAGAGTCCAAGGAAGATGAACCCAAATAAATAGCCGGGAATATCTATCGGTATAAAAAAGAACCTGATTGGCATCGTTGGTTCAATAGTTATGGCAGCAAAAATTACAGCTGATACTGCTCCTGATGCACCCAATGCCCGGTAATTGGAGTCTTTTTGGTGCTTGATGAAATCCGGCACACAAGCGACTATTATTGCCGCCATATACAGTATTATATAAAGGATCACTGTTTTTTCATGAAACAAAACGGGAAATAAAAATTTTTCCAGAGCCATTCCGAAAGAATACAGTGATACCATATTAAACAGCAGGTGCATTGTATCAGCATGAACCACGCCGCCTGAAATAAAGCGGTAATATTGGTTGTTACGTTTAATGGCATAGGGCCAGAACAGCAGATCGTTTTTCATTTTTTCATTGCTGAAAGCTGGAAACGAAACCAGGCAGGTGAGTATGATGATTGAAAGTGTTACAGACATTCTAATTTTTTTCAGTTATGGTTTAAGCGGAACCAGATTACCGGTGATGGTATTTTTCATTCCGAATTATTGAACAGGCCCGGTATAATTGTTCAGTAAGGATCAGCCTTACCAGTTGATGGGGAAAAGTGAGTTTAGAAAGCGACCAGCGATAATTTGCTCTCTTTAAAACGCTTGTATCCAATCCAAATGCACCGCCAATCAGAAAGATTACCTGCTTAACACTCTCATTTGCCCTTGTTTGAATGAATTCCGCCAGTTGTTCTGAGCTCATTTCTTTTCCGTGCTCATCAAGAGCCACAAGATAATCGTCTTTTTGCAGCCAGTCAAGTATGGTTTTAGCCTCACTCTTTTTAAGGTCTGCCTCACTAAGCATGGCTGTATTCTTTGGTACAGGAATGATATGCCATTCCACCGGGTAATAGTGCGAGATCCTTTTCGTAAAATCATCCACACCATCCTTCACATAGGACTCATGATTTTTACCTACGGACCAGATTTGTATTTTCATAAATGTCGATTCTAATACAAAGAAACGATGATTCGGCCAGCACTGGTCCTTAATTCTACTATATAGCTAAAATGAAGAAGAATCGCACCTCTACGAGGCGCCTTCCTTTTTGGGCTATTTGCTATAAGAATTTCGCCCCGATGGGGCGATGACAAAATACAATTTCCAATTGCCGAACGCTTCAAAAAAGTTGATTAAAGTGGCCTCAGAGAGGCCAAATTCTTATAGCAAAAAGTGGATTTTGTATTTGCGCCCCATAGGGGTGCGATTCTTAGACGTTATTTTATTCGAAACATTGGTCCCCCATATTTTACTTTGCGTTTAGGTATTTATAACATTTTCTATGTATCTTAATTTACAGAAAACTCTAACATGAAAAGTGCATTATTTTTTTTAGCCTGCCTGGTTTTTAATTTTTTATCATTTTCGCAAATTCCAAAAGCTCCGGATCGTAAAGAAGGCGAAGGCCCCTGGCCTCAACTGATTCTGCGCGGTGCAACTCTTATAAATGGCACTGGTGCGCCTGCCATTGGCCCTGTTGATATTGTGATTGAAAATAATCGCATCATTTCGGTCAACAATGTGGGCTACCCTGGTGTACCCATTAAAGAAGACCGGCGTCCTAAATTAAAAGCGGGTGGAAAAGAAATGGACTGTAGTGGCATGTATATTTTACCAGGCTTTATAGACATGCACGGACATATCGGTGGAAAAGAACAAGGTACCCCGGCGGAATATGTTTTCAAATTATGGATGGCACATGGAATAACTACGGTCCGTGATCCATCTGCTGGCAATGGCCTCGACTGGGTGCTTGACCAAAAAGAAAGAAGTGCCAAGAACCTGATCACTGCTCCCAGGATATATGCTTATACAGCTTTTGGTATGGGCAGCAAACAACCTATTAACAATGCCACCCAGGCCATTGAATGGGTCAGGGAAAATGCAAAAAAGGGTGCTGATGGGATCAAGTTTTTTGGAGCTTCGCCTGAGGTGATGGATGCAGCTTTGCGGGAAAATAAAAAACTGGGACTTCGTTCATGCTGCCATCATGCTCAAATGGATGTGGCCCGCTGGAATGTAGTTCAATCAGCACAGGCAGGTTTAACCTCAATGGAGCATTGGTATGGTTTACCGGAAGCATTAATGACAAAATCAACCATTCAGCAATTTCCCCTCAATTACAATTATCTTGATGAACAGAACCGGTTTGAAGAAGCCGGTAAATTATGGAAACAGGCAGCCCCGCCTTATTCCGATCATTGGAATAGTGTGATGAAAACACTGATTGACCTTGATTTCACCATGGTTCCGACTTTTAATATCTATGAGGCCAGTCGAGACCTTCACCGCGCCCGCAGGTTGGAATGGCACGACACCTATACTTTGCCGTCACTCTGGAAGTTTTTCGCTCCAAGCAGGGAATCACATGGATCATATTGGTTTAACTGGGGAACCGAACAGGAAGTTGCCTGGAAAGAAAATTATCGTTTATGGATGACTTTTATCAATGAATATAAAAACAGGGGCGGAAGGGTTGTTGCCGGTTCTGATAATGGATTTATCTACCAGCTCTATGGTTTTGGCTATATCCGCGAACTGGAATTGTTGCGGGAAGCTGGATTCCATCCGCTCGAAGTAATTCGTGCTGCTACCCTTTATGCAGCCCAGGCTCTTGGCGCCGAAAAAGAACTCGGTTCTGTGGAACCCGGAAAGTATGCGGACCTGGTGATCATTGATGCCAATCCATTAGAAAACCTCCAGGTTTTATATGGCACTGGCGCAATTACTGTTGATCAGCAGAATAAAGTCAGACGTAAAGGAGGAATAAAATATACAGTAAAGGACGGAATCATCTATGATGCCCGCAAGTTACTCCTGGATGTGAAAAGTATGGTTGACAGTGATAAGCAGAAAAGCGGGGCGAAAATGCTGCAGCCTGGAATTGAGTGAAATTGATAACAATTATTTAATGTCAGGTTCATAATCCGTCACAGGTATACGTTTTCGTTTAAGCGTAATCCACAAGTAGTCTACAATTGACATTTTGCTGCTGGTGTTTTGAATAAGAACGGGAAAGTTTGATTAATTTTTCCGGGTAATTCAAAACAGACATCATGCAAAATTCATATTCCATTTTAACATCAGCCTCTCCGGAAAAGGTCTGGCAGCTTTGGGCTGATGTAAAGAACTGGAAAAACTGGGAGCCTTCCATCCTCAGCTCAAGCATTGATGGCGAATTTGATACTGATGCACACGGAATTTTGATTCCGGTAAATGGGCCTAGCACTCCTTTTACCATATCTTCTTGTCAGCCAAATTTTACCTACACGGTTTATACCCGTCTGCCATTTGCAACCATGTATATCCGGAGACTGATAGGTTACAATAATCATAAAACAATGATTACAAATGAGGTCTGGATGGAAGGCCTCTTAAGCTCATTCTGGTGGCGCGTTGTAGGTCGTAAATACCAGCAAATGTTGCCACAGATTATGGAGAAATTTAAACTCCTGGTTGAAAAATAAATGCCGGATCTATCTGCTTTGTTTAGCCGATTTCAAACATACTTAAAAAATCTTTGACTTTTTCGATTGACAAATCTCCTGATAAACGCAATAAAATCGGGATATTTGCGCCATGCAATTAACAGGAAGAAAGACAAGATTTTATTTTTTATCTTTTCTCAAGCACGATTTCAAAGCCAGTATCTCTGTTTTTTTTGTCGCACTTCCATTATGCCTTGGGATATCCCTGGCATCAGGGGCACCGCTTTATTCAGGTCTGATTGCCGGAATTATAGGTGGTGTCGTGGTATCACTGATTAGCGGCTCACAACTTAGTGTAAGCGGACCCGCCGCCGGTTTAACCGCTATCTGTGCAGCAGCTCTTATTGAGCTTGGAAGCATGAGTGTTTTTGTTTTGGCAGTTTCTATTGCCGGTTTATTGCAAATTCTCGCCGGCGCTTTTAAACTTGGCGGATTTACATCCTTTATTCCTTCTGCCGTCATTAAAGGTATGCTGGCGGCAATTGGCGCTCTGCTGATATCAAAACAGATACCCCTGATCATCGGATATGACCGCCCTGATTTTTGGACCAATGAATTTTTCAATCTCCTCACTTTCAAACATGGGTTTGAAAAGATCGGCGATTTCCACAATCGGATTTCTCCAGGGGCTATTGTTATTGCTGCTTTTTCTTTTTTTCTAATCTATGTTTGGAATAAGACTCTTTCAAGGAAGTTTTCTTTCCTGCCCAGTTCATTTATAATAGTACTTGCCGGTTCACTAATGGCAGCTTTATTTCATCATTATTTGCCTTCGTTGAAATTGAACCCGGAACAGTATGTAACTGTACCTGCCAATATTTTTGCAAATATCAATTTTCCGGATTTCAACCAGATCTTCCACAACCAGGCTATCTGGAAAAATGCCGTCGTAATTTGTTTTGTGGCCTCATTGGAAACATTGCTTAGTATTGAAGCCATTGATAAACTGGATCCCTACAACAGGATCACACCACAGAACCGCGAATTGATGGCACAGGGAACCGGAAACCTGATGAGTGGGCTTTTAGGTGGTATTCCCATAACAGCTGTAATTGTTCGGAGCTCTGCTAATGCCGAGGCAGGGGGTAAGACCAAATTATCGGGTTTCACTCACGGGATATGGTTGCTGCTGGTAGTGTTATTTGCCGTACCGGTTGTAAATATGATCCCATATTCCGTACTAGCGGTTATTCTTATTCGGACTGGATATAACCTTGCCAAACCTGCGATGTTCCGGGGAGTATATAAACAGGGTAGAGAACAGTTTTTACCATTTATTGTTACGATTGTCGCCATTNTATTTACCGATTTGCTGATTGGTGTATTGATCGGCCTNGCGTATAGTATCTATTTTTTGATCAAGCATACTTACCGTGCAGGGTACACGATGAAACAGAAAAAAGAAGGAAATATTGAACATATTTATATAGACCTGGCAATGAATGTAAGTTTCCTGAATAAAAAAAGGATCAAAGTGCTGCTCGATAATATTCCGCTTTATTCTNCTGTACATATCAATGGATCGGACAGCGTATATATTGATAATGATATTCTNGAGATAATCCAGGATTATAAATCGAAAGCCCATCAAAAGCATATTGAACTTAAACTGACTGCAATCCCGGAAGTACAGACGATTGAATTGCATTGATGATTAGTTGTTAGTTGATAGTTGTTAGTTGGCAGCAAAGGCAGGGGAGTTGTTGGTTGATAGTTGTTAGTTGGTAGCAAAGGCAGGGGAGTTGTTAGTTGGTAGTTGGTCGCAAAGGCAGGGGAGTTGTTAGTTGATAGTTGTTAGTTGGT
>Ga0031656_10000444_pt1 | contig 14116 bp, 18 predicted proteins | sample FrelakmetDIP11DI_FD_55080 | JGI IMG/M metagenome (GOLD analysis project Ga0031656, IMG submission 55080) | Freshwater lake sediment microbial communities from the University of Notre Dame, USA, for methane emissions studies - DIP11 DI | ecosystem: Environmental > Aquatic > Freshwater > Lake >... | reverse complement strand
GATGAGACATGGATCAAATCCAATAAATGAATACCGGGCAATTTTATCGGGACCTTTTACGCTCTCAAGGAGAAAGCTGTTCCGGGACAACATGGATTGATAGGTTACATGCGGTAAGGTAAAGGGTAACTCACAATAAAGCGGAGGAATTCTGCCGGTTTTTACCAGTTCCAAAAATTGTTTTTTCGCAGGGGTTACCATATCTGAGTATCTTTTTTGACGTCATGCCGACAGAATCTCAAGGGTAATCAATTCGATAGCTTTCAATGGATCAGGCTGCTGCAAGACTGCCCGCCCGATGACAAGATAGTCTGCACCTTCCCGGATAGCATCTTTAGGAGTCATTGTTCTTTTCTGATCATCTGGAGGAGTCCATGAAGGTCTGATCCCGGGTGTCACGATAAGGAATCCTTTTCCGCAATGGTTTCGTATTATCTCCACTTCCCGTGCCGAAGCGACAACGCCATCGAGTCCTGCCTTCAGTGCTAAAGCTGAAAGATGTCTGACGTGTGTCCTGAGGCCATACTGGATTCCCAGTTCATCCCTGAGAATTTCCTGGGAAAGACTTGTGAGTACAGTAACTGCAAGGATCTTTGGACGGTCTATGTTTTCTTTGAGACAGACTTCGACTACAGAGTCCTTGCATCTTCTCATCATCTCAAGGCCGCCTGATGCGTGCATGTTGAACATATACACTCCAAGCTTCATTGCTGCAAGAGCAGCATTCGAGACCGTATGAGGGATATCATGAAACTTGAGGTCAAGAAAAACCTTTTTTCCCTTTTTTTTGATATCCTCAACTATCCTCGGACCACAGGAGGTAAATAGTTCAAGTCCTACTTTAAATATATTGATATAATCGCTATATTTATCTACTATTTCTAATGCATAATTATGCTCCGGCATATCAAGGGCGAGTATTAATCTTTCAGGAGCTGAAATGGAACTCATTGTACTTTTGCCAGGGTAATTTTCTTCTGCGCCTGATATTTCCCTTTTTTATCAGCATACGACTTTTCACATATCTCAGATGCTTGCAGAAAAATAAGCTGTGCAATCCCTTCATTTGCATAAAGTCTTGCCGGAAGAGGTCCGGTATTGGAAATAGCTATGGTTACATATCCTTCCCATTCCGGCTCGAGAGGGGTGACATTAACAACGATACCACATCTCGCATAGGTAGATTTACCGAGGCATGTGACGAGGACATCCCTGGGTATCCTGAAATATTCAACAGAACGTCCAAGCACAAAAGAATGAGGGGGGATTATGCATATGTCTCCCCTGAAGTCTGCAAAGCTTTGCGGATCAAAATTTTTGGGGTCAATCAGCGGNTTACCTACCGGAGTAAAAATTTTGAACTCATCTGATATTCTCATGTCGTAACCATATGAACTTACGCCGTACGAAATAACACCTTTCTTTATTCGGTTCCTGTTAAAAGGTTCTATCATACCCTTTTCTGCCATCTCCCTTATCCAGCGATCGTTTTTTACCATGCAATAAATCCTTTCACCATGATTGATAATGCATAAGTTAATAAAGCCTCATGGCCGTCATTCCGGGCTTGACCCGGAAACCAGCGACTTTAAAAGCAACGTCACTGGATACCGGCTTTCGCCGGTATGACAGATAATGCGGCTTTTATAGTGTAGTTCGTTCTAAGTAACAGTGTATAGTATGGGAGATTACCATAAAGGGTTCCGCTGTTACAAGCGGAATGGGCACGAATTGACATGAATGAAAATAAATGGTTTAGAGACGACTATGAGGGTGTGAAACGGTGTCTAATTTTTCTTTTTTATTCTCGTTTTTGTTTTCTTTACCGGTTGCTCAATCATCCCCTCTTCTACTGCCAATGCCTGTAAATACTGATCAAAATAGCCAAGGGTTTCCTTTGCCACATCTTCCTGAAGTTTCTGGATAGCAAATCCGGCGTGAACAATCACATAATCACCGATTTTCACTTCTTCTTCAAGCAGCATGAGGCTTATATCTCGCTGTGCACCGTATACATCGATTTTCGCCTTTGAGTCTTCAATACTGATTATCTTTGATGGGATACCAAGACACATTGTTATTCCTCCAAACGTACAAACTTATAATTAAGTATACCATATTTTATGCAAGATATTTAGGGCAAATCATTAGAAAATATCTATGGATGAGAGGATTTCTATCATTATTAACTATTGGAATAAAAGTTTTTCATTAGCTGATAATTAATTAATGAAATTTTCCGGGAATCAGAACATGTCGATGACTGAAGTAAAAAAATATTGGAAAAAGATTTTCGGATCTCCCTGGCCTGAGAGAATCATGCGATTTGCCCTCGGATCTGTCTTTATCTATACCGGTTTTATCAAACTTCTTGATCCAAAGGCATTTGCAAAGGTTATTTCCCAGTATGACCTGATACCGGAAAGCTTATTGGCTCCTGTTGCTGTTGGTCTTCCTCTGATTGAATTTCTCGCTGGTATCGGACTTCTCTTGAACATTCGTGGCAGCCTTTCGGTGATTTTTAGTATGCTCGTTCTGTTTGTATTTGTTTTATGGTACGGCATCCTCAAAGATTTGAGCATAGACTGCGGGTGTTTCTCCCCGGCAGAAATCGCAGGCCACGACAGTCTCAAAAAAGCTTTCTACCGCGATTTATTAATGATAGGAGCAGTATTTTACATCTATATGCACAGGTTTGTTCGATCAGAACAGAAAAACAGCCACCTATCGTGGCTTTCATCAATACTTTAGGAGGTAAATAGTATGGAGAGAACAAAGGTTTTTGGTGTTTTGTTTGTATGTTGTTTGTTCATATTAAGCTTTACAGGCAGTACTTTTGCAGCATGGGGAGGTAAAGAGCTCGAAACAGAAACGTCTGCCGTTAAATTTTCCAATGAGGTAACACGCGGCGGCTATAAGGTTGTATCAACTGAAGACTTGAAAAAATGGATTGATGAGAAAAAGAAAATGCTCATCATTGACACAATGCCGTATGAAGACAGTTACAAAAAAGAGCACGTTCCGGGTGCTATGCAGTTCGAATTCCCCATCCCTGAGGTAACAAACCTTGATGATAAAACAAAAGAAGCATTCTTAAAGATGCTCGGGCCCGATAAAGATCTCCCCATCGTCATTTATTGCGGTTTTGTAAAATGCACACGGAGCCATAATGGTGCAATGTGGGCGGTAAAGCTCGGGTACAAGAATGTATACCGTTATCCGGGCGGCATAAAAGCCTGGAAGGAAGCAGATTATCCGATAGAGAAAGTCAAATAAGACAATCCCCTCCCGTCGGTGAGGGTGTTGTACTTAATCGCACCCTCACCGATGCATTATTTCGACTCAGATGCCTTAAGCACATTATTTCCTCAACACTCTCAGCAGATTTTCCATCAATGAATTAGTATATACGGATGTTTGACTACACAAAAAACCTTTTTCAAGCAATGAAAAGGGTTTTGAAAGCACGGAAAAGACGTCTGCCCGAGCACATCAGAAACCTTAGCGATGAAGCCTGGTTTGATTTGATAATAAAGAGCATCTCTGAACAATATATCGACAAAATCGAGTTCCCGGGATTTCCACCACCGGATTTGCAAGTCCGATTTGTTGGGTCAGACTATGAGCAGGCACTGAAGGAAGCGTTTATTTTTTACACCTTTGTAAAAAGCCATGCTGAGTCATTGAAGATGCCTCTTCGCCGAAATAGCCGGTTCCTCGATTTCGGATGCGGCTGGGGGCGATTTTTAAGGTTTTTCTGGAAGGATATCAACGAAAATAAACTCTTCGGCTGTGATATAGATGCAGTAATCCTAAATGTCTGCCGAGAAACCAAGGTGCCTGGCAATCTTTCTTTAATATCTCCGGAAGGCAGGCTTCCCTATCCGGATAACTATTTTGATTTTATCATAGCCTATTCTGTCTTCACCCATCTCCCTGAAAGACTGAATCTCCATTGGATGCGGGAACTTGCACGAGTCTCCCGCCCATCATGTATGTTCTGCCTCACTCTTGAGCCGAGGCGATTCATTGATTTCATTACCAGCATCCCCCCGGATACAAATTCTGAATGGTATAAGTTACTCTCTCAATATGCTGATCATGCCGACACGTTATATCAGAAATATGATGCCGGAGAGATTGCTTACCTGCCAACGTATGGTGAAGAGATCGGTCGCGTTTTCGGAGATGCTATTGTTCCGCTTTCCTTCATCGAACGTGAATGGTCAGCATTTTTTGCATTACGGACATACATCGATGATCCCAACCACTTCTGGCAAGCTGCTCTGGTTATGCAAAGAAAATGATCCGAAGATTTTACACTCACATAATTATTGATTAGACGACGTTAGCCCGGAAGATGCATTAATCATCTTCAGCCTATCTTCTTAAAGTAGCAATAAGTCTTTTCGGGCATATCAAGAGATCGATTGCGTCAAGTGGCGATCTTACAAGTATCTGTGCCGCTTTGATGGCTTCACCAGAGCATCCTTCCCTGAGACAAACAGCAACACCTACCCTCGCTGCTTTCAGCATTCTGATATCATTATTTCCGTTACCAAGAGCAACAACTGTGCGTGCACCAAGTTTGATAACATATTTTTCCTTTTGCTCCGTATGATCAAAACCCGCAAGCACATGAAGCGTGCAGTGAACTCCCTTGAGCTCATCTCTTGCCTTTCCGAACGTATCTGAGGTTAATACATGAATATGCAATTTTTCTGAAAGATCATTCAGCTTTTCTTTCACACCGGCGAGGAGAGTCCCATCCTCGGACAGCGTGCCTGAAAAATCGGTTACAAAATGTTCCAGTTCAAGACGATCATATCCGGGGATATCGAGAACAATCATGTTTTATTGTAGCAGGAATTTCCTCAACCGTTAATCCCAAAACTTCTCTGCAAAGAAAATATGGGACTCTTTCAAACGCCTGTAATCTGTCTTCAGGCGTTCATTCGCAACGTATATGTTTCGTATGGTGCTATCAGGAGATTCTCCTTCAATACCGGATGCATACAATTTCTTCAATTCCGTTTCGACTCCTCCGACAATAAAAACATAATCAGCTGAAAGAATATACATATCGATTTCATCTTCAGCATCTCCTGAGGTATTCGGATAAAATTTCCGTGTCAAGATCTGTTTGTCCAGGGAGACAGACAGATCTATTTTTTCTCCTTTTTTTGCGAGAGAGATAAAGTCCTCAAGCCTGTTAAACACAATCAGTTCGCTCATGGCCTTACTCCTTGAATTCCATTTCAGGAAACGCAATCACACAGGCATCCTGCCTGCTACGTTATTGCGCCTATTCAGGTCGAACCCTGTCCTGCTGTACATGCAAAGCAGTGATTATCGGTGACAATTCTTCTTCCGGAGATTATATCATAATCGAAATTGTTAATATTATCCGGATAGTCCACGCCCAGGGGCATTCCGAGTATCTGGTTGAAATCACAGTCATAGAGTTTCCCGTCCCACCCCACGCTTATCAGATACCTGCACATTAAGCCATCAAGGGTGTTCGGATTGAATGCTTGTATCACTTTTTCCATATACGTATCATAGTTGTTTGACCGTTTCAGGAAATCTTTAAACCTCCCTATCGGCATATTTGCAAAAGTATATAGCTTATTGAAGACAACACCAAAGGACAGAAGTTCTCTCTTATACTGCTCTTCGAGTTCACGCTGAGAAGAAGGGAGAAAAGCACCCATCGGGTTATAGACCAGATGGAGTTGTTTTTTGTCATTGTCATTTCCATAACCGAGGCTGTGCAGTTTTCTCAATGCTTCAATGCTCTTGTGGAAAGTCTGTTCACCCCTCACTCTATCAACGCTGTCTTTGGTATAGTGGGGAAGTGATGCGATAACCTCGATATCATTTTCAGAATAGAACTCCGGGAGATATTCGAAGCCTTTCTCATAGAATATTGTCAAGTTACTTCTTACCATAGTATGAAGGTTGGTTTTCTTTGCCTCTTGTATAAGATAGGTAAAATCCGGGTTCAGTTCGGGAGCTCCACCTGTCAGATCAATTGTCCCGATAGAATATTCCTTAGCAATATGCAAGGCTTTATCGATGATCTCCTTGTCCATAATCTCTGTTCTCCGGGGTCCTGCATCAACATGGCAATGCTTGCAGGCCATGTTACACCTGTATCCCAAATTCAGCTGGAGGATTTTGATACCCTTGGCCCTGAGTGGTTCAGATTGAACCGATAAAACCTTCTGCTCAAAATCTTTCATGACTTCAATCATTACAGTGATATTTTTTCAGTTGCATTATGTGCCTGGATACCATGAATAAGACAAGCCCCGCCCTTAATAGCCGAAGCCACATGCACTGCTTCCGTCATATGCTCAAGGTTCATTCCTTCACCAAGGCATGACTGGGTATATGCGTCGATGCAGTACGGACACTGTACTGTATGAGCTACAGCAAGTCCTATGAGAACCTTTTCCCTTTTTGAGAGCAGACCCGGCTCCAGGGTTGCATTATACCATTCCATAAATTTTCTGAAGAGTTCGGGTTTGTATTTGCCTATTTCCGCAAATCTTCCAAGATCCCCTGCTTTATAGTAATCGCTCATATGCAGTTCTCCTTTCGTAATGAACAGCTTTTGTTATTATTCCTGATTGTTGTCCACAGAGTAAATCTCCAATTATCTCTATTGATATTATCTATTGATATATTCGTATGTATAACAAATAAGAATTGGATATCTCAGGGTAAATACGATTAAATGATAGAAATGAATAAGACGGAAGTGCAAACGAGGGATGTATCACATCTTGATGTGAATCAAAATATCAAGGATCAGATTCTGATCATGTCTGAGAAATGTATCAAATGCAATCTCTGTCAAAAAGAGTGTGCATTCCTCAGAAAATACGGGAAGCCAAAAGATATAGCAGATTTATATAATCCAACCGATAAGCTGTATCAGGGCATGCCATTTGAATGCAGTCTCTGCCAGCTCTGTGCTGCTGTTTGTCCGGTGGAAATTAATCCGACACTGATGTTTCTTGAAATGCGGCGTGAAACCGTAAAGCGTGGAAAAGGTGATTATCCGGAGCACTCGAAAATCTTAGGGTATGAGAAACGGGGGACTTCCCGGAAATATACATTTTATTCACTCCCTCAGCATTGCGACACGATATTCTTCCCTGGCTGTGCTCTTGCAGGGACCCGTCCAGACAAAGTCATAAAACTCTATGATCATTTGAGAGAAAATATTCCTAACCTGGGAATTGTCCTCGACTGTTGCACATTACCATCCCATGACCTCGGCAGAGCAGACTATTTTCATAAAATGTTTGATGAAATGAAAAGGTATTTTCTGAGCATAGGTATACGACACGTTATTGTCGCATGTCCGAGTTGCTACAAAATATTCAAACACTATGGAAATGAGATTTCTGTGAAAACTNTATATGAACAAATGATACATACCGGGTTACCTGATACAGGCAAAGTGCAGNGCACGGTAACCATTCATGATTCCTGTGCATTAAGGTTCACAACACCTGTCCATAACGCTATACGGGATTTAGTTACCGCAAAAGGTCTGACAATTGAGGAAATGCCTCATCATGGCACAAAAACATTCTGCTGCGGTGAGGGTGGTTCTGCGGGATTCATATCCCGGGATTTGGCAAAGAATTGGGGGGTATTGAGAAATAAAGAGGCAGACGGAAAGACAATAATAGCCTATTGTGCCGGCTGTACAAACTTCCTTAATCCGCTGAAACCAACAAGGCATATTATCGATCTTATCTTTGAGCCTGAGGCAACAATTTCTGGCAACGTAAAAGTATCAAAAGCACCTTTCACATACCTGAACCGTCTTAAATTAAAGAACTATTTAAAAAAGACAGGAAGTGGAGCGGTAACAAGAGAGAGAACTTTCAGCGCAGATGAAGGGAACAAAAAAGGTGGTCTCCTAAAACGCGGTATTGTACTTCTTCTTGTGATAGCTGCGATCTTTGCTTTCCGTTTCACGGGAGCCACACGTTATCTCCATCAGGATGAACTCCGGGCACTGATCCAGGGATATGGAGCCATGGCCCCACTTGTATACATGCTAATTTATACAATAGCTCCATCCATGTTTTTGCCCGGCCTGCCCCTTACCATCGTTGGTGGTATCCTTTTTGGTCCGTTCTGGGGTGTCGTCTACACTATCACAAGTGCTACTGCTGGCGCATGTGTTGCATTCCTCATCTCACGGTATATAGCGAGAGACTGGATCGAAAAGAAGCTGAAAGGGCCCCGATGGGGACAACTGGACGAAGGAGTTGAAAAACACGGCTGGAAGATTGTTGCATTTACCCGTTTAATTCCTCTGTTCCCCTTCAATCTTCTGAATTATGCATTCGGTCTTACCAAAATCACGTTCGTCCATTACGCTGTGTCGACATTCATCTGTATGCTTCCGGCATGCATCGCCTTTATTGTTTTTTCGAGTTCCCTGCTTGACCTCATCAGAGGAAAGGTTTCGCCAACATTCATTATTGGCTTAGGTCTTATTATCATTGTCTCTTTGATACCATTCTTCTATAACCGTTTCAAAACGAAAACGGGCAAAAGCAATCTCCTATAGAGTCCTTTCTTTAATCAAAGAATTCCTCGATGCTCAGCATCGGGGAATAATATTTCTCTTATTCTGTCATTCGCGCTTGTCGACAATGCTTCTGAGGTAATGTTTTATATAGAACAATATAGGAGAGCAAAGAAAGATTCCGGCCAGGCCGAAATGACATCTGTGAAATCTCGCAACCTGCTTCGGGGTAATTCATTTTTTTAACGTATAGGAACAACATATGGATGGGAGAAGGAATATCAGATTGAAAGATACTTTTTTATGGTTTCTTCAGCTGTTTGAAAGGCAAATTCATCAAAATATTTTACGATAGCTTCTTCACGAAAAGAGACTGAACCATCTGCTTCCAAATAATTCTTGCTCAGGACACATTCGAGCTGCTGGTCCCCTTCGTCCCATGGCATATTGATTATGGATTCTATTTCCCGGCCTGATTTCACATACCTGATAGGGAGGAATAGTTCTATACCGAACTTCCTCAGGAATGACTGATAGGCATCTAAAGATAGCTTGATCTGGTTGACTTTGAGCTTTCCATTGTGTGATTCTCTCTCTCCTCCGATTATTAGGCGACAATTCAGCTTTTTTGCAAGGGGAATTCGAACAGCATGAAAATAGAAATGGCATCCTATACAGTGTGAATAAAAACCGTATTTTTTTGTGAAATGTGTCGTATACCTTCCGCACAACTTCCACCAGAATTTCGGAGAACCTATGAAAACCGGATCATATACCCTGATGTTGTCCTTTTGTAATCTGTCTTTCAGGATATGTATCTTTTCGAAGGTAATTGCCCAGTTCCCATATTCGGTACCCGTATACGCTATGGTCGGCACAATCGCACTGATCGTGCGAAGTTTGCATGCACGGAGCACTGCTGCAATGCTGTCTCTCCCCGCGATCTCGGCAACAGCACAATGTTCAGTATCTCTCATTTCGTGAATTGTTGACTGCGGCAGCATCCATTCCGGGAAATCTGCGATAAGATCCGGCTTAACTACCAGAATTTCAAGCAAATTGTTATCCATGATGCTCTTTTTATAGTCTCATAATCATATATAGAGATGTTTCGCCTTTTCCGTCATGCCCGAAGTCAGTAGTCGGGCATCCATTCTTATAGGAAAACCTGGATTCCCGCCTTCGCGGGAATGACATCTGAAAATAAAGCCCAATGAATAGTTAATTCGCCTTGAGCGGTTTGTAATTCCCTGGATAATACGGCTGATCAACTGCCGTATCCATAAGGCCCTGCATTTTTGCCCTGTCAAGAAAATTAAGGATCATATGCATCAATTCCTTTCCCTTTATGATGCTGAGTGATCCTTTGGCACAGGCTATTTCATTAAAATGTCCAACCTCGTCCCTTCTTACAAACTTTCCAACCATGGTGAGAGGTACCGTTTCACCTGTATGTATCATAGTGCCGGAACTTGCTGTTGAATGGTCTGCACTNACAACAAGTAANATTTCACTGTCAGGTATTATTTCATTGACAGCGACAGACATAGCNCGATCAACNGCTTCAATCACTTCTTTCTTGTACCAGGGGTTTTTTGTATGGCCTGCTTCATCAGGCATCTTTGTATGGACATGGATAAAATCATAATCGCGTGCATCCTTTGCATACCGTAAGCGGTATTTCAGATCTTCCTCTATATTTCCTGTGTCTTTGACTTTTATTACATCCATTCCAAGCTCTGCGCAGAGTCCCCAATAAATTGCACCTGATGAGATCGATAAACCTCGTAATCCCCATTTCTCATTGAAAGATGTCAATTGATTATGTTTCCCTGCTCTTTGCGTAACAAGAGCATTTACCGGCTGGAGATTACATGATATGCGATTCCTGTTTACCGGGTGTTCCGAAAGTTTCTGATGGCACCAGATAAGATATTTATTAACTGCATCTGCAGTTTTCCTTGAAGATAAAGAAATATTCTTCTGGAGTTTCGGTACAACTTCAAGAACCGGCTTACCCTCATAGATAGGATCTGAATCAGTTATCTTATCCGAAACCGCTCCTTCTAAAATAGTAAAGCCATCAATTCCGTTCGAGGTGATAAGCCGGATTGTGATTCCCTCTGCTTCAAAGAATTCTATTGCTTTCCTGAGTGCTTCTGACTCCTCGTGTGAAATTTCGGGTCTGCCCCAAGTAAGAAAAAGATTGCCGGCCCTGTTTTCAACGCAGCACAGATGACACAGTACAGCCACATGATTGTCTTCTAAGGGTATCCCCTTCCCTTTTGCCTCAATATAGCCTCTCCCGGGAAAATTTTCCAATTCATACCCAAAAATAATAAAGTGAGCTGTCTCGCTTGACACAGGGATACCCTGCATCAGAGTATGATATATTCCGTTCATACCTAAAGACGCGAGTTGATCTAAATGAGGCGTGTATGCAGCATAAAGGGGTGTTTTCCCAACAAAACACTCGTGCCCTCTGTCTCCAATGCCATCCAGAATCACTAAAATACATCTCATACGTTTTTATACCATATCATCTATCAATTAGACTAATAGATAATCGTTATGAAGCATGAATTTGCTATGGACAATAGTTATTTGACAACAATAAATTAAGCATAAATAATATAGGTATGAGGATTGACATGCACATTCATACCCGTTTTTCTCCCTGCAGCAAAATCCGGGTAAGGCAAATTCCAGGGAAAATACAGGAAGCCTGTATAGATGGCGTCTGTATTACCGATCATAATACCACTGCTTCACGTTCTTTACTGAAAGACATCTCTCATGTATCCGGGTTGAGTATTATCGTCGGGCTTGAATATGCAACAGCCCAGGGTGATTTCCTCATTTTTGGCCCGGTAGAATATATTCCTGAGAGTATGGACGCTAAGACACTTGTCCAATGGGTACAAAAGGAAGGCGGCGTAGCCATTCCTGCTCATCCATTCCGCAGAAGCAGGCCCGCAGATCCCCGGATTCTCCCTTTTTTTGATATCATCGAGGTGTTGAACGGCAGAAACCAAACCTATGAGAATGACCTCTGCATGCAATGGATTGAAACCAACGGGAACAACAAAAAATGCATTGGTGGAAGTGATGCACATACGCTTGATGAAATAGGCCGGATAGTTACCGTATTTGATAAGGATATTTACACTTCCGAAGACCTTATTCGTGAACTCCGGGAGGGGGACTACACAATTCAACAGAATATTAGCTGAGGCCTAATGATCTCTTCTTATTTTTTTTTGTTGTACTTAATGGTAATTTCGTAAGCAATGCTTGCGTGGTCAGAGACAGGGGGGATGACATTTCCATTACAACTCAGTTTTCCCTTTGTGGATTTCTTTTGATGTTTAATCATGTCATGAATTACTGAGGTAAGGTCAAAACCACCATCAACGCAGTCTTTTTTCATGCAATCCATATTGAAATAGGCATGATGTGTGGGCCAGAAATTAATTGTTCGTGACATCAGAACTGGATTGATTGCTGTCTGATAGTATGTCATATGAACAATGATGTCTGATACCCCGGGAAAACGTTCAGAAATTAAACCAGATGCAAGCTTCTGCTGTTTATTTCTTTCCAATTTTTCCAGGTAATTTTGTTTATGTGCCATCGCACCCTCAAAATGCAGAAGTCCCCCTTGGTATTGCAGGGGGACTTCCATCATATATTAATGTTTAACTACATTAATTGCCTTGAGACCTTTTGGCCCATTCTCATTATCGAAGGTGACTGAGTCACCTTCAGCAAGGGATTTGAATCCGTTTCCCTGAATGGAAGAATGGTGGACAAAAATATCAGTACCGTCGTCTCTTGTGATAAAGCCGAACCCTTTAGAGTCATTAAACCACTTTACTTTGCCTTGAGCCATTGCTTTTACCTCCTTACGTATAAATTAAAATCTCAGAATGAGCAATAAAAAAAGCCACAAAGCTAAAAGTCTTTGTGGCCTTAATAAGACAAAAACTTCTGGACTTCGGTTATAGAATGACATATATCACCATATAAGTCAACATTTTGATGCTCATAAATTCCAAGAAATGTATTGACAAACTATTTTAATCAGCTATTATTGAGATAAGTTATCGATATGGAAGTTTGCATAGCAATGATCTATAAGACAAAAAGGAGGTGATTAAAATGAAAAAACCTCTGAGCAAGAAGATTCTCATGAGAGAGGCTACTTTCTGGGAAGGTCTCAAGATGGTTATGAAAGAGAATCCTAAAAAGTCATGCCTCAAATGAAAAAGCTGAAAGAGCTAACGTTGCTGGTCAAGCAACGAACGGATGAATCGTCATGGCAGGGATGTGTCCATACATCTCCTGCCATTTTTTTGATAGCACCCCGCCACACCAATCTTTGATACAAAATCTTTCTTTTTAACCCTTTAACTTTCTGCAAATAAAGCAATCAAATATTTGGTTCATCAAGCCTCATTTTACCATCGTGCACATTGCCTGTGATAAGATATAAAACAATGGATCCATTTGTAGTGCGGTTCAAGATATTTCTGTTCATATTCCTGTCGGTCATGGTACTGGGAACTGCTGGATTTATGTTCATCGAGGGGCTTTCGTTTATCAATGCCTTTTATTTTAGTATCGTTACGCTTGCTACCGTAGGATACGGAGATATTCATCCACTGACAACTGCTGGCAAGATACTTGCCATCGTCATGATCATCATGGGCGTCGGTACATTCCTCGGTGTTATTGCGAATGCAACCGAGATGATGCTGAACCAGCGCGAGAAGAAAGCACGCCTGGAAAAACTGAATATGGTAATCGGTGTATTCTTCAGCGAAGTCGGCAGGCAGCTTCTCAGGCTTTTTTCGTCATACGATCCCCAGCTTGAATCGATCAAAAAGGATCTCATTATTTCCGATTCATGGTCTGATAAAGATTTTGTGCGCGCCATGCAATCTCTGAAAAATTATCCTTTTGCTCTCGATTCACAACACATTGATTTTCAGACCTTGAGGGAGTTCCTGCTCACGCAGCGTAATTTTCTCCTGAGACTCCTCGAAAATCCCACTCTCCTCGAACACGAATCATTTACTGAACTCCTCCGTGCAGTTTTTCATTTAAACGAAGAACTCGATTACAGGAAAGATGTCACATCACTTCCTCAGCCAGACAGAAAGCATCTCTCTGGTGATGCAAAAAGGGCCTATGCGCTGCTCATCAGCCAATGGCTCCACTATATGAAATACCTGAAGAACAACTACCCGTATCTCTTCTCGCTTGCCATTCGAATGAATCCATTTGATCACGAGGCATCCCCGTTCATCAGGTGATGTCTGTACGTCCTTCTGCAACGTTGATTGACAAAAGATGGAAATAAAATCAAGGAATTGTTATGGTCTTGCGACCTGCAACGCTTTGCTTTCCGTATTGCACTTTCACCGCATGATGGTATTAAATATCCGGTATGACTGAACTGACTCCCTTAATGAAACAATATTTCAGCGTTAAAGAAAAACACAGGGACGCAATTGTTCTTTTCAGGCTTGGAGATTTCTACGAGATGTTCGG
>Ga0031656_10000439_pt1 | contig 14148 bp, 14 predicted proteins | sample FrelakmetDIP11DI_FD_55080 | JGI IMG/M metagenome (GOLD analysis project Ga0031656, IMG submission 55080) | Freshwater lake sediment microbial communities from the University of Notre Dame, USA, for methane emissions studies - DIP11 DI | ecosystem: Environmental > Aquatic > Freshwater > Lake >... | reverse complement strand
ACTGTTCTCTCAATCTTTCTATTTTTTCCGTATACTCCTCGGGCACGTATGTTCGCATTGTCTTCCAGATCCATGCTGACTGCACCGGCCGACAAAGATTTATGAATACAGGCATCCATTTATCTGTCTCAGGTGATCGATCTTGTTCAAAAGGAAAGTGGACGAGAAGAGGATCCTGTTCAGCCAATTTGGCTGTTGCCAAAAGGACTGCCAGATCGTTGCTCAGGCTTTCACGATCGGCCCGGATCGTCGTCTTGCCGGATAGAGGCAGAACCTCTCGTTTCTTTGCATCTTCTACAATTTCTAGTGGATTCTTGAATGAAAATCTTTGCAATAAGAGTGTGTTCATAGCAAAGCGTCCTATTCACATTGAATTAATTACTACCATACGTTACAGAACTAGCATAGCATATCTTCGTTTGCTGGCGTGCCTAATCGTGATATCACCTTTTCAAGAAAACGTCTCCCTTACAGCAATTCTTGCTATAATGATGCTATGAAAATAGTGATATGCGGCGGAGGCGGGTTCATCGGCCAGCGACTCTCGCGTCTTCTGCTTGGCAAAGGACATGAAATCGTCATGCTTGATAGGAATGCGTCGAGGGTAAGATCCCCAAAACTCGATTTTCACGTCGTTGACCTTCTGGAAACCGGCCTTTTCCATAAGGCCTGGTTTTCAGGGGCAGCTTACCACTTAAAAATCGCTTCAGGCTGTCCAAACAAACCCGGCCACCTCTGCTGAAATCTTTTCTTGAGCTCATGATCGGTAATTTCAGCATGATAAATTACATCAATTTTATGTTTTCTTAAGTGGTTAAACAAAAAAGAGGTTGTGACATCCTTCTGGTACTCAATATACTGCACATTTTATCCTTGTGACATAAGCCTGTCTCTGTAAGCTTGCATGGAAGCCCGGTGGAGAATCAATTTCTTCTTATGAAATTTGAAATCAGAAAAAAACGTGTCTCCTCCAACAGAAAAACTTTTTTGTTTTTTCCCAAAGCAGGATGAATATCAAAAAGCTGATTGGGAAATATTACAACTGCCTCATTCATTTCTATTAAGAGATTATCATCAGAGAAGAATAACTTCCAGAGTTTTCTGAGAGAAAATCTCTTCTTATCAATACCTTGCCCCCTTCGATTGATAATTTTCGGATGAATAATGTCGGCTGGGCGTATTCGGAGCATATAAGTTCTAAATAATGTTTAGGCGAAGTATACTTTTTTATATATTTTGCTATTAATTTAATAATATAATATATTTATGAATTTGAAGGCCACAGAGACTAAAAGCCCCGTTCTGGGGGAGAAGCCTTATTATCGCGCAATCAGCAATGAGGTAGAGCTTTTTGAGTCAGCCTACGCACATCAGATACCCATACTTATGAAGGGGCCGACCGGGTGCGGCAAGACTCGATTTATGCACTATATGGCCTGGAAACTCAGGAGGCCGCTGATTACGGTTTCCTGTCATGATGACCTAACCGCGTCTGATCTTGTCGGGCGTTATCTTATTAAGGGCGGTGAAACTGTGTGGGTTGATGGTCCTCTCACAAATGCAGTAAGGACAGGCGGTTTCTGTTATCTCGATGAAATCGTTGAGGCGCGAAAAGACACAACCGTGGTGATACATCCCCTTGCGGATGACAGAAGGATATTGCCAATAGAAAAGAGGGGAGAAATCCTAAAAGCACCTCCCGAGTTCCTCCTTGCCATATCATACAACCCAGGGTATCAGAGTATTTTAAAAGATTTAAAGCAGTCGACCCGTCAGCGATTCATGGCGATGGAATTCGGCTATCCCAGCAAAGATCTCGAAACAGAGATCATTGTGCATGAAGCAGGGATCGATGAAGACCTTGCTGACAAGCTGGTAAGTTTTGGGAAGAAGACCAGAAATCTCAAGGACAGAGGCCTTACAGAGGGTGCAAGCACGCGGCTTCTCATACATGCTGCAAAGCTTATTCGGGCAGGAACAGGCATCAGGGAAGCATGTGAAGTGGCTGTCTCTGAACCCCTGACAGACGACCGTGAGATGCTCAATGCTCTTTCTGAAATCGTGAATTCGATTTTTTGAGAAGTTCTTCCTTCAGGGAGTTATCCGGAAATTTCGGTTTTAAAAGAGAATCTCGGTTCAACTGCATGCAAACAACATCGAAAAAACATCAGGAACAGCTCTGGGAAGGGTTACGTAATAACCTGACGCTTGATCTTTTTGATGAAGAGGAGGTCGAGGAAGTTCTCAGTGACATAAAATCGTTTGATCCCAGTCTCAGACAGAAAGCCCTCGCCCTTTGCTTCGCCCTTTCACAATCTGCGTCAGGGTTGGTGCCAAATGTTCTCAGGAGAGTAAAGGCAGCCGCCAAAAGCCTTTCACCGATAGAAACCGAAAGATGGATTACCCAAGCTTTTGATTTCCTCGAATCAAAGGGCATGGATACCTTTTTTCAGTTCCTATCGAAAACCGACGAAGAGGACCTGGAAAAGTTCAGAAGCCTCGAGGGACTCCATCTCCACTCTGTCATTTCACTCCTCGAGACATATATATGTGGCATTTCAGGAATAAGCATGAAGATTGCTGCGGGGGATGAGACATATACGGACACAGAAACACTTTACCTCCCCCGTGTCATTTCTTTCTACAAGGAAGCAGAAAAGAATTTTCTTATCTATAAGCTCCTAGTCGTTTACCAGTGGGCGCAGATATCCCAGGGTTCCCTGACACCCGAACCAAGAATCTTGCGATGTTTTCTGAAAGATGATTCTCTTTCCTATCCCGATATCAGCTCCCTGTTCAGCTCATTTCATGATCCGGAATTAGCCGTTGACCTTTATGCTGTTCTTGATGCCTGCCGCATTGAAAATTTTCTCGCAAGAGAATTGCCGGGACTCATGAAGTTGGCATCTCAAATAAAAGAAGACCTTTGTCGTCAAAGACCAGAAGTCGATACGCTGACTGATAAAACTGCCCTTGTTGAAGGCCTTTACCAGTATCATCTTTCCGGGCATGTCAGGGGAAGGCTTTCAAGAGAGCTGTCGGAGGCACTCACGATTGCTGATAAATTGAAAACAAAAGATGCCTGTTCTGACACCCTTGACTCCCTTTTCGCAATGTGGGGATCTCTAAGTCACATGCAGGATGAATATCACAGGCCAGTTTTCTTGTATCCAGGGGTTATCGATCCACAAAAAATTTCTCAGTGTCAGCAGGCCCGGAGAAAATCCCTGCAAGAGAAGATCCAGAGTGCGATAACGAAACTTGTAAACCTTCCCGACGTCGAGATAGAGCCTTTCTTAAGAGAAAAAAGTAAGGTACACGTGCCAATGAAAAATCAACCGAAAAAGGATGCCGATTACCTTTTGCTGAAAGGAAGACTCTTTGAGCTTGACCACGAAAGCAAAGAGATTATTCATGAGACCGGGATTTTTGCAGATGGCATTCTTCTTGATGCCAGCTCTGTAGGGCAAAACTGTGCGGTAATATCAGTCATGGACCTCATTGAAGATGAAAAACCGGGTGAAGTTCAGGGCGGCATCAAGTATGATGAATGGGATTTCAGAAGGGGAGATTACAAGAAGTCATGGTGCAGCCTTTTTGAGCAGGATATTGCACCGGGAGAAGAACCATTTGTGGACCTTACCCTGAAGCGCTACGGAGGGTATATTAAGGTGTTGCGAAGAAAATTTGAGCTTCTCAAAAAGGAGATGAAATTACTGAGGAGGCAGAAAGAGGGCGATGATATAGATATTGATGCGACCATAGAAGCGTACGCTGACATGAAAGCGGGATTGGCACCGAGCCAGAATCTTTTCGTCAAGCTTGATCGCCAGGCAAGGAGCATCGCTGCTCTTTTCCTGCTGGATATGAGCGGCTCTACCAAAGGATGGGTGAATCAGTCCGAAAAAGAGGCCCTGGTTCTTATGTGCGAGGCTCTCGAATCGCTCGGAGACCGTTATGCCATTTATGGTTTTTCCGGGGAAACGAGAAACAGAACAGAATTTTATAAAATAAAATCTTTTCGTGAAGAATACAGTGAAGCGGTAAGAAAACGTATCGCAGGTATCGTTCCGAAGGAGTATACACGAATGGGCCCTCCGATTCGTCATTCATCCCGTATTCTCGGAGAAATTGACGCAAAAACAAAACTCCTGATCACCCTAAGCGATGGTCATCCTGAAGATGGTGATGGCTACAGGGGAGATTACGGCATAGAGGATACACGTAAGGCACTTATAGAAGCAAAAGATCAGGATATCAAACCATTCTGCATAACTCTCCACAAGGAAGCTAGTTCATACTTGCCTCACTTGTTCGGGGAGGTGGGTTACATCGTTTTGGACGACGTGAGAAAGCTTCCGAGCAGGATAACCGAAATATACAGAAAGCTCACCACATAACTCAAAAATTCTTTAAACCAAATGTGCATGATTCATTTTCATTGCTCATTATATCTGTCAGTTTCGATTATTCTCAGGCCGTATAGAAATTTCTTAAAGTGAGTATTTCTAAAGGCACTTTGATCTTATCAAAAAAGCAGGCATTCGTGAATCAGAATCTACACGCAAAGTCAAAAGGGAAAGTCTTCAAATTTGAATGAAATGTCATTTTTACGCTTCCAAATTATTGAAATACGATATTTTATTCTTTCTTTTTTGAGATCAGATTAGCTGACATATATCGCGAAGTATCACGAAGGGTTCGCCGATCACGCGACGAACATTGCAGAGGTGATCATTAACATCTGCCAAGGGAAAATGATCTGGCATACGGTGATATCTGAAGAGAAGGAATAGTTTAAAAAGCCTTCCCGGGTTTCCAGGACTCCCACACCCGTGTCGGTGCCCCTGAGTCATCAGTTTCGGGAATAGTGGGCTTGCCGGGTTCCCATCCGCAGGGAATGAACTTGCCGGTTGCACGATACTCCTTCATGGCCCTCAACTGGCGGAGAATCTCCGCAACGCTGCGTCCGACAGGCGCGGACAGCATCTCGACCGCCTGAATGATTCCGTCAGGGTCGATTAAAAAATGGCTTCGCAGGTTGATCCGTTTCTCATCGTCGTACACTCCATAAAGCCTGCCGATGGTTCCTTCCTGATCAGAAATGAGCGGAAAGCGGGCTCCTCCTGCAATCATGCCCTTCATCGCTTTTTCGTGCCATTCTTTGTGCGTGCTGACCGGATCGACGCTGACCATCAGTGTTTCAGCACCAAGTTCCCGGAACGCCGGATACTTCACGGCAACTGCCGCCATTTCTGTCGGTCAGACAATCGTGAAGTCGCCGACAAAGAAGAGGAGAACAACCCACTGCCCACGGTACCGGGAAAGATGGATTTCGGTAGTGGTTTCGATGTAAAATGCCTTCGCCAGAAAGTCCGGTGCACTGTCACCAACGCGAACCATCATTCAAATCCTCCTGAATAACATCTATTTGACTTCGTTAGCGGAATATTCCTGCCAGCCGCCTCCCAATGCCTTGTAAAGGCTGATAAATGCTATCGCCTGATTTTCGACGCTCTGGGCAAGCTGGTCTTCCGCAGCATAAAAAGCTGCCTGGGCATCGATCACCACGAGAAAACTCTGGAGACCCGCGAGGTACCGGTCGAGCGCGAGCTTGACGGCAAGATCATTGGCAGTAACCGATTCCGAGAGTGATTGCGAACGCCTCTTTTCCCGTGACAATGCGACAAGGGCATTTTCAACCTCCTCGAAAGAGAGTAATACCGTCTGTTCATATCTCGCTAATGACTCGTCTCGAATCGCTTTGGACACTTCAATCTGGGCACACCTGCGCCTGAAATTGAGCAGAGGCCACCTGACTGAAGGGCCGATCTGCCAGAAATTACTCTCATCACGCAGGAGCTTTCCGCCCTCACCCGCCTGAAAACCATACGAACCGGTGAGAGAAAACTTCGGGAAAAGCTCTGCCACCGAGACGCCAATCTGTGCGGTTGCTGCTGCCAGCTCTCTTTCGGCCCTCCTGATGTCAGGGCGCCGGCGCAGGAGATCGGCGGGCAGCCCAACAGGAAGATCTCCGGGAATTTCAGGAAGCGGCGCTGAGACAAGAAGCTGATCCTGAAGACTTGCCGGTTCTTCACCCAGCAGCACTCCAAGCCGATGGACTGCTGCCCTTAATGAACGCTCAAGGGACGGAATAATTGCCTCTGCAGTCGCCAACTCACCGCGGGCACGTGCTGCATCCAGTTCGCTCACCAAACCGGCTTTTGCCCGGGCTTCGGTTATTTCGGCATAGTCCCTCCGGGCCTTAATCTGCCTTCCGGCTATATCGAGCCGGAGCTGCAGCCCCCTGACATCAATATAATTGAGCGCAACCTCACCCTGGAGGGTAATCAGCGTCTGTCGAAGGTCCTCCTGGTAGGCCCCGAGGGTTGCATAAGCGGCTTCGATCTCCCTTCGTACACCGCCAAAGATATCGATCTCCCAGGAAGCATCGAAGCCCGTCAGATAGAGGTCCTGGTCTCTGCTTACGGTCACATCCTGAGATGAAGATGAGCCGTCTGAAGAGAGCCCTCTTACCGAAACAGGGTCTTCCGTCCTTCTGATGCGCTGATAAGAGCCCCTCAACTCTCCTTCGGGAAGCAATGCCGATGAACTCACCATGGCCTGTGCCCGCGCCTGCTGCACCCGGGCGGCAGCGATGCGAAGGTCGGTATTCTTTTGCACCGCTTCTTCCATGAGGCACTCCAGGACCGGGTCATGAAAGACCGTCCACCAGGAATCCAAGTATTGCCCGGGGTTTTCTCCTGTTGTTATCCCCTGCTCCAGCGAGGCGAAGGAATGAGAAACAGGATAATCCTTTTTTTCGTAGTCAGGCCCCACCGAGACGCAGGCTGTCAAAAGGCAGGAGAACGAAATAATAACGAAGACAATCTTATTCACTATGCTTTTTCTTCCCCTCTCCCGGTTCCTGCAGTTCGGCTATAGGTGCGTCGATGAAAACATCCAACAACTGTCCCGGGAAAACGGACAGATTTCGCCGGTCAAAACTGTAGACGACCTGCATAACTCTTGTATCGACCCGTTCCGTGCTCTCCCCGGTGAGAGAGCGCTTCGGAACGACATATTTTTCGATGTATTCGAAACGGAGATCGGTTTTCATCTCCGGGTTCCCTCTGACATATGCGACCGCAGGGGCTCCGGACTGAAAACGCCATGCATCATTTTCGTCAACATCCACCCGGACATGGAGTCTGTCAAGGTTGCCGATAAGAATGAGCGGGACTTCAGTCGTCCCCGTAGGGGCAAATTCGCCTGGCCGGATATTGACCTGGAGCACCTCGCCGTCAATGGGTGAGCGCACGGTCAGAAGATCGATCTCTATGCGGGCAGCTTCGACTTGCGCCACGGCTTTGGCAAGGCGGGCTTCCGCGACCTGCACGGCAAATCTCCGCTTATTCAGATCATCAGCGCTGATAGCCCGGGGATCTTTCACCTTCTCCGCAACCTTCATCTGGGCTTCCAGGTCTCTCAAATTTGCAGATTCTTCCAAGACCCTTGCCTCTCTGATGGCGAGGTCTGCCGTCTTTGCGCGACCATCGAGCGTAAAGAGCGGATCGCCTGCTTTTATTTTCTGAGCAACGCGCACCTGAACCCGCTGCACGATACCCGAAACGTGGCTGCCGATAGCTATATTCCTTGTGCTTGCCTCGACGATCCCTGCACCGGAGATTTTATTTTCGAAGGAGACACGCGGCGGGTCCGCCACCGGTCTTGCCGGCAAAACCGGCTTTGAAGCCTGCTTCACCATCCATATGGCAAAGATCAGGCCAATTATGGCGAGAAGCGGAAGAAGATATTTCCGGATCACATTCCCTCCTATGCTGTCGCAACCTGCGGTTCGACGAGGACAATTCGTCCGTCATCCATCCGGGCTATGCGGTCTGCAAAATTGAAGATTCGGTTGTCGTGCGTCACAACGATAATCGCCCTGTCGGAAGAAAGGGCGGTATTTCGGAGAACTTCCATAACGAGCCGGCCGGTATCGGCGTCCAGAGCACTCGTCGGTTCGTCGCAAACAATCAGCCGCGGGCTGTGCACCAGGGCCCTCGCAATCGCAACCCTCTGCTGCTGTCCGCCGGAGAGCGTTCCCGGAAGGGCATTGAGCTTGTCTCCGAGATTGATACGCTCAAGAAATTCGATCGCCCTCGCAAGGGCTTCCTTGCGGGGCGTTCCGGTGATCAATAAGGGCACCGCAACATTTTCGGTAACTGTCAGGCTCGGGATCAGGTTATATGCCTGGAATACAAAACCGACGTTAGCTCCCCGAAAAAGCGTCTTCTTCCCCTGTGCCATGTCCTTGAGGTTCTCCCCGAATACGATGCAGTCACCTTCATCATGGTTCAGAATACCGGCGATCACTGAGATAAGGGTCGTTTTTCCGCAACCCGAGGGTCCGACGAGCATGAGGAGTTCACCCGTGCGGGCATTCAGATCCACACCGCGGAGGGCCTGAACCCGCGCCTGTCCCGTCACAAATGTCTTTGTCACATTCAGTATATGAACGGCCGTACCGTTGCTGAACATGTTTACCTACGCCTTAAATACGATAGCCGGTTCAAGCTTCATCACCTTCCGAATGCTGATCACAGCAGAAAGAATGATAATAATGAGAATTGCAGCCCCGGAGAGGAGCAATATCTCAGGAATTAAGCGGAACGAGAGTTCCGTGCCTTTCATAAGATACCCGAAAAGGGCCGCGCCTCCAACACCAAGGCCAAACCCGATCACTCCGACGACAAGCGCCTGCAGAAGAATCATCCGTAGGAGCACCCCATTCACCGTTCCCATTGCCTTGAGGGTTCCGAAATACCGTAAATTCTCCAGAGTGAAATTATAGAATGTCTGGCCAGCAATGGCTGTGCCAACTAAAAACCCAAGCATCACCGCAATACCGAAATTGATAGGGATGCCCGTGCTTTTCATGTAATAGTTGAAGGTCAGATCCTTGAATTCCTGTGCCGTGTAAGCTGCTAATCCTGTAGATCTTTTGATGCGTTCAGTAAGAACCTTAAGGTCTGTTCCCTCTGCGGCTTTCACAAGAACAAACGAGAGCAATTTCCGTTCTTTTGGCGCAAACGTCGTGGCACGCGAATAGGTGGTGTAAATGACAGGCTGCGACTGAAAGGTCCGTTTAACCTGGCAGATACCGACAACCACAGCCCTTTTGTCATTGATTTCTAACACATCGCCCACTTTCACCGGTACGACTTTACCTCCCGGCTCCTTCGGTTTTTTTGCCAGTCGGGTATTTGCTCCGACATCATTCACAATGATCGCGTCCTGTCTTCTCAGGTCATGGAGCGATCCCTCGAGCATAACCGGCGGGCCACCGATGAGTGTGGCGTCATCGAGCCCGAGCAGATTCACGATCTGAAAATTCCCGTCTTCCAGACGGGCCTTGAGGAGTCCCTTGTAAAGCGGAACGGCCCACTCAACCCCCTGAACACCGCGGACTCTGAACAGTTGCGTGTCCTGGAGCGGTTTCACGTCATCGACAAATTGCACTTTCGGGTCCATGACCCATATGTCGGGCTGTGAAAGATCATCGATGAAACTATACGTGCGGGTCATCAGTCCGGTGAAGATTGATGACTGCTGGGTGATGAGCAGGGCAGCAAAGGTCAGCCCCATGATGAGGCCCAGGTATTTTCCCCGGTCACCCATGAGCATTTTCAGAGCAATTCGATACATGTATATTGAGCAGTTCGAGAGTCTTTATTACAAAGCTGATGTGAGGTTTTCCCTGATTTTCGGTTGCTGTTACTCAGGGGTTCCAACCAACTATTTAATGATAGCAGAAAACTCCACATATTTAGTATCGAGAAAGCAGCGGAGGAATCGGTGGTTCCTGTATAGATTGGTTTGAAGTTATAACATCAGGCCCTGGTATGCAGACACGATTCCGCGGGAATCCAACTGATTTCTTTTCAGATGAACCGTTTGATAGGGCCAACGAATACGAGGATAGTATCTTCTATAAGGAACCTCGACTTGTTACCCACATTGATCACAATGCCATATCATTAATCGGGAGCATATATAGGGAAATTCTTAAAGACGGTTCAAAGGTTCTGGATTTGATGAGCAGTTGGAGATCGCATGTCCCAGTGGATTTGAAACGTAATTCACTTATCGGTCTTGGGCTTAATAGCGAGGAGATGTCACAGAATCCTCAACTCTCCAGTTATGTTATGCATGATCTTAACAGGTATCCTTTACTCCCCGTTGAAGATAACGATTTTGATGCGGTCATTTGTGCAGTTTCTGTAGAATACCTGATACATCCTTTCGAAGTTTTTAGTGAAATCAAGAGGATTCTAAAACCGGATGGATATTGTATTGTTACCTTCTCAAACAGGTGGTTCCCGCCAAAGGTTATAAAAATATGGAAAGAACTTCATGATTTCGAGCGAATGGGACTTGTCCTCGAATATTTTTTGCAAACTGGTTTATAGAAGCATTTGAAAACATATTCGATGAGAGGACTTCCGCGGAATGAGGACGACAGATATTATCCCGAAATGCCCTATGCAGATCCTGTATATGCAGTATGGGGGCAGAAGGGATGATTAGTCTCAATCGATCAACGGGTTCCTATCTTATCCAAACAATACTTGAATACACAACACAATCTTCCTGAAACATTTCAAATCAGGTTCGAAAAGCCAGATAGGCATAGTTATCTGCTGAGCACATCTCAAATTCTCAATATTCCAATAAAGAAAGCCTTCTCGTTTTTGAAAAACCGGAGTCCCGATCAGCTGTCGACAAAATGCTGATCCCATTATTGGATATCTCTCTCTTCCTTAACTTCCACAAGAACCTCGTTTCTGCGTAAAAACCACAAAGAGAAAGGCGAGTTATATCGAGCAAAAATGGGCTCACCAACTGTGGTAAGACCCGCAGTTTTTACCGCCACTAATAGTGCAGCTTCATTTTCCCTGTAGCGCTTCTCAGACCAGGTTCCCGAATAGGTGCGCGCTGCCAATAGCCTTGATTTCACCTGCCGGAGTTTTACACGTGGGTCTGCCGGACTGGGTAGTGTTTCCCGTGTATACTTTGAAGGCATTATAAAGCTGAACAGATAGGTGTCCGTATTTTTCCCATGAGGAGTCTGTTCCACGGGGGCTGTCATTTCTATTTTTTCTCCGGATTCTTTTACAGGAGACTGGTTGACTGGGGCTGTCATAGGGATTTCTGTTTTTTTCACATTATCTCCCGAGATGTATTTGAACAAAATTCTAAATGCTTTATTACCCGCCTCGTCAAAACTGCCTGACACGACAGTCTCCGCAACAACATATGGAGCATAGCTCCTGAGCTCAAAGTCGTCGTATTTCCCATTGATATGGTACTTTGGCTGTTCGTAAGCCACCGCTAAGCCTCCGAAGATTAATACTATGACTGCAGCGAGAAATGATCTCATCGAAATATACCTTCAACAGAAATGGAAAAACCGAATATTATGTGACGGTTTCACATGCATTGAATATATTAAAACATCATGGAAACGGTTAGTGCAAGAAAGGGAGCAGCATCATACTGCTCTTCGCTGATCTCATGCCCGTTTCTATCTTCTATTGTGAATCTGCCCGCAAGAAAAGCGCCCGCGTTCACATCTATCTTAAGGAAACCAACAGTCTATCGAGCTGATATAGTTTGGTACCCCCTGCAGGAATTGAATCCCGAACTCGTTCGGGATTTAGGAATTTTATCAGAGGGATTTCATAAGTGCTTGAAAATACCAGAAAAAGCCTTAACCGCCAAGCAGTTACAGTCTCTCCATATTTCGATATAGTTATATATATTTCGATATTTTTGGATATATTTTGTCACGATTTAGTCACGTTCTCAGTAATAACGCTTCAGCCGAAAATATCCCGTTTTTGCTCTTTCGAAAGATATCAAAAAGCGGAACAACGATCCAAGCTGACTGTAATGTATAGGCGAGTATGCAACTAATAATAGTTGCTTTTGTTGTTTATTCGTGATACACTAGTTTCATGAGTTAATGGGAAGTCTGTGAAGGAGGATTCCCTGAGTAGACGTAAGAAGATTATCGATCGTTTCCTGTCAAGGCCCAGTGACTTCACCTGGCAGGAACTTGTTAACCTGTTAACCGGATTTGGATACAAATTGGCAAAAGCTGGAAAGACCGGGGGATCAAGGGTTAAGTTTATGCATGAAATCCTGCCGCCCGTTATTTTGCACAAACCGCATCCAACCCCGGTATTGAAAAAGTACCAGTTGGAGCAAATCGAGGAAACCTTAAGAGCAGAGGGATTGATATGAAAGACATGATGAAATACAAGAATTATTACGGATCAGTTCATTACAGCGATGAGGACAAAGTTTTCTATGGGAAGGTCGAGTTTATCCGCGCCCTTGTCAGCTTCGAAGGCACTGATATTACTTCACTGCGTAAATCCTTCGAGGAAGCTGTTGACGACTACCTTCAGACCTGTAAGGAAACGGGAAAAGAACCTGAGCAGCCATTCAAGGGATCCTTTAATATCCGGGTCGGTTCCAGACTGCACCAGCACATTGCCTTAGAAGCAAGTAAGAGAGGAGTTACGCTCAATAAGTATATAGTCGAGGTCCTCGAAAAGGAAACCGCAAAGCGGAAGACAGCTTGAAACCATAGCTGTCTTTATTTATCTCCCTGTATCAGATGTTGCATCGGTCACTATATGATCAGCGGAACATGAGGGTTAATAAATTTATATGGCGCTATTCAAGCAATACATAGGTATCGATTACTACTTGGGAAACATTATCGGGATGAGACATTCACAATTCCAAAACTTTCACTTGCCATGATCAGTACTAATGGGAAGAAATACCCAAGATTGCTTTCACAGATTTTTCACTTCTTCATCAAATGCGCATGGAGGCTATTTGGCGCGAGATGCGCTGTTCAAGTGCAAATCAACAAGAAAGATACTTCTTGTTTGTGATTTCCGAAAGGCTAAGGAATATCAAACGAAATGTTGAACGGTTCGGATGAGTGGCGTGGTTTTCACGATCCTCTCAATCCGAATAGTTAGAATCAGCAGCAAATCTCATTTCGTTTTATCGCCACGGGCTTAATGCGTCTGGAACAACACCGGCGGCTCCTTATGCCAGGTGTATATTTTTTCTGCCAGTTGGTAACCTACGTTAAAAAGCTCACGCATGTACGCTGTGTCGAATTCTGTCGCATGCAGGGTATTGAAGGTATCAGGTATGAATGCAAGGTTATACTCTACCCCGTCCCGTTGCGTGGTCGTATAGATCCGGTACAGATCTCCGATGCCCTGATACTCGACGAGGCTGCTGATGGCCCGAAGGGCGATTGGCAATGTACGCCGTTCCACTTCTCCCCACTGGGGATCCAGCCGGGCGTTCCGGATAATGTAAAGTGTGCGCTGCCGATCGATGGAATATTCTTTTGATAACTCACCGAGCCTCATGGCTGGCGGGTAGATGAAAACCTGAGCCACAGCGCCGCCGTCGACATGCATTTCCTGATATGTCGTATTATCCACAGTTACTTCAATCATTACAGGGGGAAACTCGCCTGGGATAGCGGCAGATGCGATCAGCAGCGTGTGGACGAGCTCCAATGAATCGGGATTGCCGCTCGCCGCAATCTTGGTCACATTCCAAATTACAGGACGGAGGGCGTCAAGGTTCGCTGTTCCGATCAGCAGAATTCGTCCTTTTGCATGCTCTGCAGCGATTGCCGCCAGCATGTCTTGTGTAATATGTTTCTTAACCAGATTCCACAGGGGCTCGTTGTCGGACCTGGCATCCTTGAATAGAACAGAGAAGATTGACCGTTTCGAAGCGACGTCATCTTTTGTTATGGTGGTGTACAGATCTTTAAGCTTCCCATCATATGATGGTCCTAAGAAAGCAAACGGTGCGATGAGAGCGCCTGTGCTTATTCCTGTCACGAGCTTGAACGAAGGTCGAGTGCCCGCCTTTGTCCAACCGTTCAGAAAGCCAGCGCCGAATGCACCATTGTCACCCCCGCCTGAAATTGCAAGATAAGCTGCGGGTGGAAGGGGGCCGACATCTCCCTGCGAGCGGAGATATTCCACTTCGCGGGCCACTGAATCCAGATAGTCCTGCTCAAAGAGCATG
>Ga0031656_10000437_pt1 | contig 14159 bp, 10 predicted proteins | sample FrelakmetDIP11DI_FD_55080 | JGI IMG/M metagenome (GOLD analysis project Ga0031656, IMG submission 55080) | Freshwater lake sediment microbial communities from the University of Notre Dame, USA, for methane emissions studies - DIP11 DI | ecosystem: Environmental > Aquatic > Freshwater > Lake >... | reverse complement strand
GCGAGCCAGCGGTCAGCACATCCTTGGCGTAGATGCGGATGATGGTGCTGTCCTCGGGCACCTCGCCGCCGCCACCGCCGCCGCCACCACCGCCGGTGTCGAGGGCCACGGTCACCTTCGGCGCGGTCTTGTCAGCGCCGGTGGCGTCGAAGGTGAACTTGTAGTCGCCGGCGGTCACGATGTTGAGACCGATGTCCTGTGAGCCATTGCTGCAGCCAAGGGTCTCCGGCACACCGATCGTGACGGGGGCTCCTTTCTCGGAAACGCCACAGTTCGTTTCGCCAGTCCAGCCGGCGTCCGCGATCTTGAAGAANTATTCGCCCGGCGNGAGCGGCATCGTCACCGCCAGCACGTTGTCGCNGACCTCGGTCAGCTGGTTCTCCGGCAGCACGGCCCAGTCGCCGCGCACGCTGCCGCGCACGTACATGGCCGTGTCGAACGGTGCATCGACCTTCTGCGCGCCACCCGGCAGGAAGGTCGGCTTGGAGGCGTCCGAAGTGCTGGCCGCGGCAACCGTGAAGTTGTCCTTGGTCGAGAACCGCACCGCGTCGGCCGGCGTACCGAAGTCCACCGAGGCAGTCCGGCCCGCCGGGATGATCCACGCGCCGGTGCCCCGCGCCTCGCCGTCCCGGAAGAGCGCATGTATCGGCGGTGTGCCGACCTGGAAGCAGCACAGCGAGGCTGAGAAATTGAACGTTTCCGTCACCGTAACCGGGGGCGGCGGCGTTGAGACTGAGGGACCCTGACTCAGGTCAGCAGCACCGTTGCTGCCGCTGCCGCAGCCCGAAAGCAGGGCTGCGGAAAGGAGGGCGGGCGCGGAAAACTTCAGCAAGTCTCGGAACGAGCGCGACATGGACACACTCCTGGTCATGCGGCCGAATACGATGCGCAGATGGACACCCCGGCGTGCCGGATAGCCGCCGACGGCTGCGCCACGCAGCGCGTAACGCATGTTGATTTGTAGTTGATCACGTCCAAACGTGAACACTCCCCTGTCACTCGGACGTTACCGCCCGGTCCACTGCCATGATTGATCGTGTTACCGGCGTGGACAGGCCGGGACGATGCCACCATCTTCAGTGCGAGGCAAGAGCGGGGAAATCTGTACAGGGACTGTCCGGCTCGGGCGATTTCGCACCATCGCCGCGGGGCTCAGACCCCGGAAGCGGAACGCTGCGATTCCAGCAGCACGGTGCTGCGCGGCTCGAGCTTCAGCGTTTCTTTGCAGCGCACAATCCGCGGCTTCGTTTCGCCGTCGGGACGGGCCGTGTCCATGACGAGGCTCCATTCCGTGCCGTTGATCGCGTCGGGCAGGACGAGATGAACAGCGGCGCTGTCCGCATTGAATGCAGCGAGCAGGTCGCCGTCCTGACCGAGGCGTGAATCCACAGCGCCCGTCAGCCTCAGCGCGAGGCAGCGCAGCGAAGAATCGTTCCAGTCGCGCTCGGTCATTTCGCGGCCTGACGGGTGCAGCCACGCAATGTCGCGCGCGGCGGCCGTTCGCTGGATGCCCTTGAGGAAGGTATCCCGTCGCAGCCAGAGCCTCGAGCGGCGCAAGTCGGTCAGTCGACGAACGAAACGCAGCAGCTCCGGGCAACAGTGCAGCAGGCGCCAGTCGATCCACGTTGCCTCGTTGTCCTGGCAATAGGCGTTGTTGTTGCCCTGTTGCGAGTGACCCATCTCATCGCCGGCGAGCAGCATCGGCACGCCCTGCGAGAGGAACAACGTGGCGAGGAAGTTGCGCATCTGGCGGGCCCTGATCTCCAGCACGGCCGGGTCGTCCGTCGGACCCTCGACACCGCAGTTCCAGCTCAGGTTCTCGTTGTGGCCGTCGGCGTTCTGCTCCTGATTCGCCTCGTTGTGACGCAGGTTGTAGGTGACCGCGTCGCGCAGCGTGAAGCCGTCGTGCGAGGTGACGTAGTTGATGCTCGCCGTCGGTTTGCGGCCATGGTGGCGGAACAGGTCGCTCGAACCGGCGAAGCGCTCGGCGAAGGCGCCCACCAGACCCGGGTCGCCGCGCCAGAACGCCCGTACGGTGTCGCGGTAGCGGTCGTTCCACTCCGACCACCCGGCCGGGAAGTGGCCGAGCTGGTAGCCGCCCGGGCCGACGTCCCAGGGCTCGGCGATGAACTTCACGTAAGCGAGCACGGGATCGGAGCGCAGCTCGGCGAAAAACGGCGCGGAGGCGCTGTAGCCGCTGGCGTCCCGACCGACGACCGGCGCGAGGTCGAAACGGAACCCGTCCACGCGCATCTCGTCGGTCCAGTAGCGCAGGCAGTCGAGCACCAGCGCCCGCACCGCGGCCTCCTCGAACCGCACTGTGTTCCCACAGCCCGAGAAATTCTTGTAATGAGCCCGATTGTGCGCGAACAACCGGTAGTAGGTGGCGTTGTCGACGCCCCGGAGGCTGAGCGTCGGGCCTTCCTCGTTCCCCTCGGCCGTGTGGTTGAACACCACGTCGAGGATCACCTCGAGCCCCGCATCGTGCAGGGCCCGCACCATGGTCTTGAACTCGACGACCGGATCGACGACCGCATAGCGCGCATCCGGGGCGAACCACGCCAGCGGGTTGTAGCCCCAGTAGTTCGTCAGCCCCTTGCGGACCAGGAACTCCTCGCTCACGAAGGCCTGCACCGGCATCAGCTCGATGGTGGTGACGCCTAGCGCGCGCAGGTAGTCGATCACCACCGGGTGTGCGAGACCGAGGTACTTGCCGCGCAGGTGCTCGGGCACGCCGGGATGACGCTGCGTGAATCCCTTCACGTGCAGCTCGTAAATCACCGTATCGCGCCACGGCACGCTCGGCGCGCGCACGCCACCCCAGTCGAACGCCGGATCGGTCACCCGGGACTTCGGAACCCACGGCGCGCTGTCGGCCGCATCGGGTAACCAGTCGTTGCCGGGCTCTGCGCCCCGCAACGCGGGATGCCAGGTGAGCCCCCCCTCGAGCGCGGTCGCGCATGGGTCGACCAGAAGCTTCGCGGGGTTGAATCGATGTCCCTCGCCGGGCTGGTAAGGTCCGTGCACGCGATAGCCGTAGAGCGTTCCGGCGCCGCCGAACTGCGCCGGCAGGAATCCGTGCCAGATGTCGCCGGTCCGGGAGGGCAGCTCGAGGCGCACCTTCTCGCGGCCGGCGTGATCGAACAGGCACAGCTCCACGCGCCTCGCGTGCGCCGAGAACAACGCGAAATTGACGCCTCGCGGCGTGAGGCTTGCGCCCAGCGGCTGGGGGACCCCGTGCTCGAGGAATGGTCCGGCTTCGAATTCCACCATGTCGGCGTCGCTGCTCATCTACACGCGCCCCTGCCAGTGCGATCCGACCCGCTCGAATGCCTGGCGTATCGCCGTGTGCTGCGAGGGATCGAGAGGACCCTCTGCGACCGCTGCGACGTTGGTTTCGAGGTGCCGGGGATCGGTGCCGCCGACGATAGCGCAGTCCACGCCCCGCGCCCAAGCCACGAAACGCAGCGCAAGCGACTCCCAGTCGTCCGTCTCGAAGCCAAACTCGCTGCGCAGCGCCGCGAAGCGTTGCCAGTAGTCCGAGTGCACGTCGTCAGCGGGCGGGGTCGATGCGCGCCACGGCTGGCCGCCGAGCGGCCGCTTGGCGATCGTGCCCAAGCCACAGGCACCGGCCTCCGCCAGCACCCGCAGCGCCTGCTGGTCGCAAAGGTTCAACGAGGCCTGGACGGCGCCGAACTCACCACTGAGCACCGCGTGACGCAACTCGGCGCCGTCTCCCGAGTAGGCCGCGACACGCAGCCAGCCCCTGGCGGCGCAGTCGGCAAGCGCCCGTGTCGCCTCGCCGGCCTCGAGCAGGTCGAGTCCGCAGGAGTGCAGGTGCACGATGTCGATCGTGTCGCTGCGCAGCCGGTCCCGCGCGGCCTGCACCCCAGCCACAATGCAGTCGTAGGTCCAGTCGGGGACGCCGTCGACGCCGTAGCCTACCTTGGTGGACAGCACGAATTCTTCACGGCGATGCGCCAGGTGGCGGCCGATGCGCTCCTCCGACAGGCCATATGAGCGCGCCGTGTCGATGAGCGTCAGGCCGAGGTCGAGCGCGTGGTTGAGGAGTCGCGCGGCGGCCTCCTCCGGCAGGCGCGGGTCGCCCGCCTGCATCGCACCGAAGCCGAGTACGGGCACCACGAGGCCGGTGTGACCGAAAGCCCGGCGCTGCATGCTGCCGGTCAGCGCTCAGGGTGCAGGAACAGGGCCGCGAGCGGCGGCAGCGTCAGGCGCATGCGGCAGGGGAAGCCGTGGCTCGGCTCGGCTTCGGCAACGAAGCGCTCGCCAGGCACGTAGCCGGAACCGCCGTAACCCGTCCAGTCGGTGTCCATGACCTTGAACCAGGTGCCGGCCTCGGGCACACCGATCCAGTAGTCCTCACGCGGCACCGGCGTGGCGTTGAAGATGCAGACCAGTGGCAGCGCGGCCGGGTTGGACGGGTCGCGGCGCAGGAAGGCCCAGATGCTCTGGTCAACGTTGTGCAGGTCGATCCACGCGAATCCGGCCGGATCCGCGTCGCTCGCATGCAAAGCCGGCGAGGCGCTGTAGAGACGGTTCAGATCGCGGTTCAGGTCGAGCAGCCCGCGATGCTTCGCATCGTCGAGCAGGTGCCAGTCGAGCGAGTGCTCGTCGCGCCACTCGTGCCACTGGCCGAACTCGGTTCCCATGAAAAGCAGCTTCTTTCCCGGATGCGCGGTCATGTAGGCCCGGAACAACCGGTAGTTGGCACGCTTCTGCCACTCGTCGCCCGGCATCTTGTCGAGCAGAGAGCGCTTGCCGTGCACGACCTCGTCGTGGGAGATCGGCAGCGTGAATTTCTCCGACCAGGCGTAGACGAACGAGAACGTGATGAGCCCGTGGTGGTAGCGGCGATGGACGGGGTCGAGCGCCGCATAGCGCAGCGTGTCGTTCATCCAGCCCATGTTCCACTTGAAATGGAAGCCCAGACCACCAAGGTGCGCGGGCTGCGTCACGCCCGGAAACGCCGTGGACTCCTCCGCGAACACCAGCGCGCCCGGGTGATAGCGCCCGACCGCGGTGTTCAGCTGCCGCATGAAGTCGATCGCGTCGAGGTTCTCGCGCCCGCCGTAGCGGTTCGGCACCCACTGACCAGGCTCGCGNCTGTAGTCGAGATAGAGCATCGAGGCGACCGCATCCACGCGCAGGCCGTCCACGTGATACTTGTCGAGCCAGTACAGCGCGTTCGCCACGAGAAAGTTGCGGACCTCGTGGCGGCCGTAGTTGAAGATCTTCGTGCCCCAATCGGTGTGCTCGCCGAGGCGCGGGTCGGCATGCTCGTAGAGCGCCGTCCCGTCGAACCACGCCAGACCATGGTCGTCGCGCGGAAAGTGNGCCGGCACCCAGTCCATGATCACGCCGATCCCGGCCTGGTGGCATCGGTCGACGAAATACATGAAGTCCTGCGGCGTGCCGAAGCGAGCCGTCGGTGCGTAGTAGCCCACGACCTGGTAGCCCCAGGAGGCGTCGAACGGATGCTCGGCGACGCCCATCAGCTCGACATGCGTATGGCCGAGATCGAGCACGTAGGGGATCAGCTCGTCAGCGAGCTCGCGCCAGTTGAGGAACTGCGGCGTGCGGCCGTAGTCGCGTCGCCACGACCCCGGGTGCAGCTCGTAGATGTTGATCGGTCGCGTGAGCGGATCTGTCGTGGCGCGTGCGCTCATCCACTGCGCGTCGCCCCACTCATGGCCCTCGAGCGTCGCGACGATTGAGCAGTTGCCCGGTCGCAGCTGCATGGCGAAGCCATAGGGATCCGCCTTGAGCACACTGTGGCCGCCGCGAGTGCGGAGCTCGTACTTGTATTCCGTGCCCGGCCCGATGCCAGGGATGAACAGCTCCCAGATGCCCGAGGCGCCGCGGACCTGCATGGCATGACGCCGCCCGTCCCAGAGGTTGAAGGGCCCGACGACGCTCACGCGCTCGGCGTTCGGTGCCCATACCGCGAAGCGCGTGCCGTCGAGCCCGTCGAGCGTCATCGGATGCGCCCCGAGCTTGTAGTAGATGCTGTAGTGGTTCCCTTCACCGAACAGGTGCAGGTCGAAATCCGAGAGCTGTGGCGCGAAGAAATACGGATCGTGCCGGGTCAGCTCGTGCCCGTCGCGGTAACGAACCTGAAGGCGGTACGGATGTAGCGGCCGGCGGAAGGGCACTCGCCCCTCGAACAACCCCGCGGCGTGGATGCGCTTGAGCGCGACCGGCGCCGCACCGTCGTCCCAGCAGACATCGACAGCTGCCGCATCGGGCACGAGGGCGCGCACGAGGCAGGCCGGTTGCTCGCCCTTGCGTGCGACCTCGTGGTAACCGAGCAGCGAGCGCGGTTCAGGGTGGCGCGCGTTGACCAGCGCGTCGATGTCGGCAGCGGACAGCTTCTGCTTGGCGGCCACGCTACGGCCCTCGCCGGTGATTCGGAAGCATTGTCCTATTTCCTGAGTCGGAAAATCGGGGAAAGTCCACTATGCCCTATTACAGTACCGGCCTGATGCGCCAGATGCGCTGGGCGTACTCGCGAATGCTGCGATCGCTCGAAAAGATGCCCATGCTGAGCGTGTTGAGAACCGCTTTGCGCATCCAGGCCTCCGGCTGCCTGTAGAGCGCATCGACTTCGTCCTGTGCAGCGGAGTAGGCCGCGAAATCGGCCAGCACGAAGTACGGATCGCCCTCGCTCAGGAGGCGGTCCACGATCGGCTTGCCGTCGGCGAGGTTGCCCGGCGAGAAGTATCCCGAGTCGATCATCTCGAGCGTCTTCAGGAGCTCCGGGCTCGACTGGGCGGCCTCCGTAGGCGAGTAGCCGCGGCTGCGCTGCTCGGCGACCTCGTCCGCCGTGAGGCCGAAGATGAAGATGTTCTCCGGCCCGACCTGCTCGCGGATTTCGATGTTGGCGCCATCGAGCGTGCCGATCGTGAGCGCGCCGTTCAGGGAGAGCTTCATGTTGCCGGTGCCCGAGGCTTCCATGCCGGCGGTCGAGATCTGCTGCGAGAGATCCGCGGCCGGCATGATGCGCTGCGCCAGCGATACGTCGTAGTCGGGCAGGAACACGACCTTGAGCTTGCCGCCGATGCTGCGGTCGGCATTGACGACACGGGCGACATTGTTGATCAGCTTGATGATGCCCTTGGCCATGACGTAGCCGGGCGCCGCCTTGCCCGCAAACATGACCGTGCGCGGCAGGACATCGAGGGAAGGATTCGCGCGCAGTCGGTGATAGCGCGTCACGACGTACAGCAGGTTCAGCAGCTGTCGCTTGTACTCGTGGATGCGCTTCACCTGCACGTCGAAAAGCGAGTTGGGGTCCACCTCGACGCCGACGCGACGCTGGATCACCTCGGCGAGGCGCAGCTTGTTCGCGGCCTTGATCGCGGCAAATCGCGCGCGGAATTCAGGATCCTCGGCGGCCCAGCGCAGTCGCTCGAGTTCCTCGAGATCGTTTTCCCAGGCGTGGCCGAGCCGCTCCGTGAGCAGTGCCGACAGCCCTTCGTTGGACTGCTTCAGCCAGCGCCGCACGGCAATGCCGTTCGTCACGTTGGTGAACCGGCCGGGAAAGAGCTCGGCGAAGTCGGCGAATATCGTCCGCTGCATCAGGTCGGAGTGCAGGCGTGCGACGCCGTTGACCGTGTGGCTCGCGACGGTGGCCAGTGCCGCCATGCGCACCTGTCGGCCGTGACCCTCGTCGATCAGCGACATGCGTTTGCGTCGCTCGTGATCGTGGGGGTGGCGGGCAGTCACCTCGTCGAGCAGCGCGCGGTTGATGAGGTAGATGATCTGCAGGTGGCGCGGCAGCAGCCGCTCGAAGAACGCCACCGGCCATACCTCGAGCGCCTCGGGCAACAGCGTGTGGTTCGTGTAGGAGAACACGCGCTTGGTGATGTCCCACGCGCGCTCCCACTCCATCTCGTGCTCGTCCACCAGCAGGCGGAGCAGCTCGGGGATGGCGAGTGCGGGATGCGTGTCGTTCAGCTGGATCGCCCAGGCGTCAGGCAGCGACTCGAGCGGCCGGTCCTCCGCGAGGTGGGTCGCCAGCATGTCCTGCAGGCTCGCGCTCACGAAGAAATACTGCTGCTTGAGGCGCAGTTCCTTTCCCTGCGGCGTCGTGTCGTCAGGGTAGAGGATGCGCGAGACGTTCTTCGCCTCGACTTCCTCGTCCGAGGCCTCCGCGTGGCGGCCCGCGTTGAACGCCTCGACGTCGAAGGGCGCGATGGCGCGGCCGGCCCACAGCCGCAGGTGGTTCACCGTCGGGCTGCGGTTGCCCGGGATGAACTGGTCGAACGCGACGGCCGAGATGTTGCGCGTGTCCACCCAGCGGTAGCGGGTGCGTCCCTGCGCGTCCTGCGTGGCGACGCAGCGACCGCCGAAGCGGATCACGTAGCGCGCGTCGCTGCGCGAAATTTCCCAGGGATTGCGGCGCCGCAGCCAGCTGCTGGCGATCTCGCGCTGGCGGCCGTCCTCGTCGATGGCCTGCGTGAAAATGCCGTAGTCGTAGCGGATTCCGTAGCCGACTGCGGGGTACTGCAGCGTGGCGAGCGAATCGAGAAAACACGCGGCGAGCCGCCCGAGACCGCCATTTCCGAGGCCCGGGTCGGTCTCCTCCTCGACGAGCTTGTCGAGGTCGAAGCCGAGATCCGCGAGCGCCTCGCGCGCCTCGCGCACCAGTTCGCCATCGAGGCTCGAGAGCCCGTTCACCAGCGAGCGACCGAGCAGGAACTCGACCGAGAGATACACGACTCGCTTCACGCCAGCCTGGGACACACGCCGCTGCGTGGCGAGCCAGCGCGCGGCGAGTTCCTCGCGTACGGCGAGCGACAACGCGTCGTAGACGTCGCCCTGAGTGGCGGTGTCGGGATGCTTGCCGAGCGAGCGCGTCAGGCGGTCGAGCAGCACCGCGCGCACCGTTCCGGGCGCGAGTCCGATTCCGGTCAGCAGGGACGTGTTNCTCACAGGACCTCGATCGTGCGCTCCGAAGCGATGCGCCAGCCGGTCGGCTCTTTCACCAGCGTGAGTTCCTTGCGCAGGGCACCGTCGCCGAAGCGCTGCACGAAGGTGACCACGCGACGGTCGGGACCGACGGTCGTCACAGTCATGTCCTCGAGTTTCCCGTCGGGCACCCGCCCGGTGGCGACCTGCTGTTCCCGCTGATCCAGGAACGCGGCCGAGCCGGCCTCGCCTGGTGCCTGAAAGGTCGCCGAGTAAAGTTTTATCACGGCATCCGGCTGGCGCGCGGCCCAGGCCGAGTTCCAGGCCCGCACGACTTCCTCGGCCGGGTCGGCCACCGCGCCCTTGCGCGCGAAAAAGCGCGGCGGCTGATCGAGGCAGCGCGGCAACGGATCCAGCACGGCCGGGTTCGGGTCCACCGGCGGGATGGCCAGCGGCTGCATGCGCTCGGTCGGGGTGATCTCCGGCGGCAACACCAGCGGTGGACGCTCGACCGCCGTGAGGTACTCNGTGTTGCCGTCGCACGCACGCATCGGCGCATCGCCACTGCAGCCTGCGACGATCGCGACGGACAGTGTGGCGAAAAGCAGCCGCGGCGGGGTGGCGCGCATCAACCGGAACCGGGGAGACCTGGGGAAGGGCGGCATTGTACAGACCCGGCGGGGTCGGGGCGGGATCGGGCTAACTGCCACGGCGCTGGCGGCGGGACNCCAGGACGTCGATGTCCCAGAGATGAATCGGTGCGCCACGGCGGACGAACATTCCGGAACCAGAATTCCTGAAATCCTGGGCAAGCCGGCGCCGGTACCAGTCGCCGGGGCGCAGATGGGCAGCNCTGTCGGTCGCCTTGCGGTCGCAGTTGTGCTCCCAGTCCTCGGAGGTCAGGACCCCGAAATGCAGGACACCCCGGCAAAGGCGTCCGAAGTTGCGGATTGCCTCGGCCGCCTCGCCGGCCGCGAGGTATTGGAGTACGTCGTGGCAGATCACGAGATCGAACGGTCGCGGGCTCCGGAAGGTGTGGACCGATGCCTGCACCCAGCCGTGGCGCTCGCAGAGGTATTCGCTGACCTCGACGCCCGTGTAGCTCGCCCGCGGGAAATGCTCGATCAGCGGAGCCCGCATCAGCCCGAGCCCGCAGCCCAGGTCGAGGATTCTGCGGACCGGGTGGCGGACTTCGCGCATGAATGCCGCGATCAGGTCGGCGCTGCGGCGCAGGTCCTGCGGGCTGACCGCCCGGGTGCGCGGGTTGAGGTAGAAGCGACGGTAATAGCGCTCGTCGAAGCGCTCGGGACGGTAGCTCGGCACCCCGGAAGGATAGGCGGTCGGCCGGGGGATTGCATCGACGCGCCCCCGCCCCCAACTCCGGTGGGACGGATCCCGAAGGCATACCCCCGATGACGCGACGCAACACTGACCCCTGGATTTGGGGCGAGACCGTGGACCTGCTGGAGCAGGCCGACCGGCTGCAGCGCCAGTTCTTCCGGCTGGCGGGCGGCGCGGAGCGGGCCGGCTGGGAACCGCCGGTGGACGTCTTCGCCGACGGTGACGAAATCCTGGTCGAGGTGGCCCTGCCGGGCGTGCCGTCGGACCGTATCGAGCTGGTATGCACACCCGGCGAGCTCGTGGTGCGGGGCGAGCGGCGCCTGCCGAGGCGACTCGCCAGCGCCGCGATCCAGCGCCTGGAAATCCCGCACGGGCGGTTCGAACGGCGCCTCGCACTGCCGCCCGGTCGCTGGGCGTTGATCCGACAGGAATTGACCCACGGCTGCCTGCACCTGCTGCTGGCCCGGCGTTAACCGGGCCGAGGAAACTGGATGAACACCAACGACATTCCGAGCACCCCCACCACGGACGAGCCGCGCCCGGCGCCGAGCCTGCCCGAGGACATGCTGATCATCCTGCCGGTCCGCAACCTNGTCATGTTCCCGGGCGTGGTCCTGCCCGTCGCGATGAAACGCCCGAAGACCGTGGCTGGCGCGCAGGAAGCCGTGCGAACCGAGGCCAAGGTCGGTTTCCTGCTGCAGAAGGACCCCGAGACCGAGGACCCGGGTTTCGACGATCTGCATCGCGTCGGCACCGTGGCGAACATCGCACGCTACATCACGGCACCCGACGGCACGCATCACCTCGTCTGCCAGGGCGAGCGGCGCTTCCGTGTCCTCGATGCGGTGGGCGGCTTCCCGTATCTCGTCGCACGGGTCGAGTACCTGAACGATACCGGCGCCTCGCATCCTGAGGTCGAGGCGCGATCGCTGCTGCTCAAGCAGAAAGCGATGGAGGCGATCTCCCTGCTGCCGCAGGCGCCCGCCGAGCTCGGCAACTCGCTGCAGGCAATCGAGTCGCCCTCGTCGCTCGCCGACACCATCGCGAGCTTCCTGGACGTGAAGCCCGCCGAGAAGCAGTCGTTGCTCGAGATCACCGACCTGCGCGAGCGCCTCGAGCGCGTCGCCACGCTGCTGGGCAAGCGAGTCGAGGTGCTGCGACTGTCGCGGCAGATCGAGCAGCAGACCAAGGAGGCAATCGACGACCGCCAGCGCGAGATCGTGCTGCGCGAGCAGTTGCGCCAGATCCAGAAGGAGCTCGGCGACGAGAGCGGTGGCGAGGAGATCGCGGATCTCGCCGAGGCGATCGCGAAGGCCGGCATGCCGCCGGACATCGAGGAGCACGCCCGCAAGGAGCTGAAGCGTCTCGAGCGCATGAACGAGGCGAGCGGCGAGTACTCGATGGCGCGTACGTACCTCGACACGCTTCTGGCGCTGCCGTGGTCAAAGCTCGACGACGAGTCGATCGACATCGCCGCGCCCGCGGCATCCTCGACGCCGACCACTACGGCCTCGAGAAGATCAAGAAGCGCATCGTCGAGTACCTCGCGGTGCGCAAGCTCAACCCCGAAGGCCGCAGCCCGATCCTGTGCTTCGTGGGTCCCCCGGGTGTCGGCAAGACCTCGCTGGGACAGAGCATNGCCCGCTCGCTCGGGCTCAAGTTCCAGCGCGCGAGCCTCGGCGGCACGCACGACGAGGCCGAGATCCGCGGCCACCGGCGCACCTACATCGGCGCGCTGCCGGGCAACATCGTCCANGCGCTGCGCAAGGCCGGCACCCGCAACCCGGTGCTGATGCTCGACGAAATCGACAAGCTCGGCCGCGGCATCCAGGGAGATCCGTCATCCGCGCTCCTCGAGGTGCTCGACCCGGAGCAGAACGCGACGTTCCGNGACAACTACCTCGGCGTGCCCTTCGATCTCTCGAAGGTGCTGTTCATCGCCACCGCGAACCAGCTCGACACGATCCCAGGACCGCTGCGCGACCGGATGGAGATCATCGAGCTGACGGGCTACACCGAGGAGGAGAAGGTCGAGATCGCCCGCCGCTACCTCGTGCGGCGGCAGCTCGAGGCGAACGGCCTCAAGCCCGAGCAGGCCTCGATCACCGACGGGGCGCTCAAGCGCATCGCCCGCGACTACACGCGCGAGGCGGGATGCCGAAACCTCGAGCGCGAGATCGGCGCCGTGCTCAGAAACGTCGCGGTGCGCATCGCGGAGGGCAAGGTGGAGAGCGCACGCATCGACGAGGCGGAGGTGCGCGAGATCCTCGGCGCACCGCGCTTCGAGGACGAGGTGGCGATGCGCGTGAGCGTGCCCGGCGTGGCGACTGGCCTCGCCTGGACGCCGGTGGGCGGCGACATCCTGTTCATCGAGGCCACCCGCATCCCCGGCAAGGGTGCACTGATCCTGACCGGGCAGCTGGGCGACGTGATGAAGGAGAGCGCCCAGGCGGCGATGAGCCTCGTCAAGTCGCAGTCCGAGGCGCTCGGGCTCGATCCGGCGCTGTTCGAGAAGAGCGACATCCACGTGCACGTGCCGGCCGGCGCGATCCCCAAGGACGGCCCGAGCGCGGGCGTGGCGATGTACACCGCGCTCGTCTCGCTGCTTACCGGTCGCACCGTGAGCCGCGACGTCGCCATGACCGGCGAGATCAGCCTGCGCGGACTGGTGCTGCCGGTCGGCGGCATCAAGGAGAAGACGGTGGCGGCGCACCGGGCCGGCATCCGTACCGTGCTGCTGCCGGCGCGCAACCGCAAGGATCTCGAGGACATCCCCGAGAGCGTGCGCGGCGAGCTGGAGTTCGTCTGGCTCGAGCGAGTCGAGGATGCGACCGCGCGGGCGTTCGGCACGCCGACGAAGCGCCCGCCACTCGAGGCGACCGGCACCTGAGCGCCGGGGCGGAGACCGGGTGCGGGTCTGCCCGCACCCGCCGCCGGCCGTTCAGCCGTCGCGTCGCCGCAGGTACAGCCGGTCGTCGAAGCTCATTACCCACTGTGGGCGGTACACGACCATCATCGCCATGATCATGCCGTTCACGAAGGCTTCGCCGAAGCTCATCAGCGGCAGCACGGCGAAGTACTCGGGCCCCACCTGCGCCGCGTCGAGCGAGCCCGCCGCCGCGAGGATGCCGACGCGCGCGAGGCCGGCCAAGTTGTAGGCGAGCGCCGAGCCGACGAACACCGTGACGAAGAAATAGACGAAGTAGTTGTGCGGCAGGCGCGAGTGCACGAACTCGTGCAGCCATGCCGTCGCGGCGGCCGGTACCACGGCCATGCAGAGCAGGTCGGCGCCGAAGCTCGCCCAGTCCGCCTGCCCCGCGTAGCCGAGCACCGCCAGCGCCATCGCGCTGCCGATCACCGCGAGCTGCCATCCGTGCATCAAGGTGAGCGTGCTCACCATCAGGAACCTGAGCGACAGGCCCGGCGTGATGCCGGCCTTCATGGACCAAAGGCCCACCAGCATCGCGAGGCTGCCGAGCCACACCCACTGTCTTTCCCGGTCACTGAGCCAGACGCGCCACGGTGCACTGATCGCTGCGATCGCCAGCGCCGCGCCGGCGATCGCGCCCGTGGCGATGCGCGCGACGGAGCCGAGCAGCTCTGCCTCGATCAGCATCAACCGGCGGCCGACGGTCCCGCTGGCAGTGGCCCGGACCCGACCGAAGGTGCCGGCGGCGGCACCGTCGGACGGTGCATCGCGAGCGCGGCACTGGCCTCGGGCGAAACGCTGCGCAGGTGCAGGCTCTGCTGCGGGAACGGAATCTCGATGCCCGCCGCTGCGAGGGCCTCGTACACCCGCACCGTCAGCTCGCTGCGGATCTTCACCCAGTCGCCGAAGTTGTTGGTCCAGGCGCGGATGCCGAAGTCGAGCGAGCTCGCGCCGAAAC
>Ga0031656_10000436_pt1 | contig 14163 bp, 13 predicted proteins | sample FrelakmetDIP11DI_FD_55080 | JGI IMG/M metagenome (GOLD analysis project Ga0031656, IMG submission 55080) | Freshwater lake sediment microbial communities from the University of Notre Dame, USA, for methane emissions studies - DIP11 DI | ecosystem: Environmental > Aquatic > Freshwater > Lake >... | reverse complement strand
ACCGTCTACACCACCGGCATGCTCCTGGCGGCGGCGGGCTACCTTGGCTTCACCTACTTCCTTCTGGTGCGATTGGATCCGGTTGAGGCGCGGATAGAGAGGCGCGCAGCTTTCCCGGCGTTCAACGGGCTGTACCTGGGTATTCTGGTCCCCTCCGCCCTCTGGATGCCGTTGACCTGGAGGATGATCGACCAGCCTTCCAGTGCGCTGTGGTTCGGAATCCGATTGGCCCTGGCGATCGTCGGCCTGGCGGCGCTGGGTATGGTGATCGCGTTGAGCCTTGTGCACCCGAAGCACCCGAAGTGGGCGCACCGGCTGGCGCTGATCGGGAGCGTCGCCCTGGCGCTGCATACCGGGATGCTGGATGCACTCGTCTGGCCCGCTCTCTTCTCCACCTAGCCTTGGCTCGCCGGGCTGCGCGTTGGCGAGCGGGCTGAGCCGAACTGGCCCGCGCCGGGCGGCGTGAGCCGAGCCGGGAGGCCTCGCTGGTCTCGGAGCCTGGCGGCGTCCAGCCAGGCGTCGGCGATGGCCGGACAGGACAGCGTGGCTCGCACCTCACGTGGGAACACATGGACAGGAAGGGACAAGCATGACCGACATCCATTCTCTGCTGCGGCAGCGCCGCTCATCGCGACTCTATGACCCCGATCGCCCGCTGAGTCCAGAGCAGATTGCCTCACTGCTCGAGGCCGCCCGCTGGGCGCCCTCCAGCGGCAACGGCCAGCCCTGGCAGTACCTCGTCTTCGATGATCGTGTGGCGGAGGCGCGCGAACTGGCGCGCGGCTGCCTCAACGAAGACAACCAGGCCTGGGCCGCCGCGGCACCGGTTCTCATCGCGGCGGTTTCCCACGATCTGCGCTCCAACGGCCGGCCGAACGCCAAGGCTCAACACGATCTCGGACTGGCGAACATGAGTCTGCTGCTGCAAGCGGTTGCGCTTGGGCTGAACTGCCGCCCGATGGGCGGCTTCGACGCGCAGCGGCTGCGTCAGCTGTTCCACATCCCGCCAGACCATACTCCGACGGTGATGATCGCGGTTGGCTATCCGGGTCGGCCCGAAGACGTGCCGGAGTCGGTCCGGGCCAATGAGGGCCAGCCCAGAGAGAGACTACCCATTGAAGCGCTTGTCCATTGGGGAAGCTGGGGTCAGCCGGCGCCGTAGGTCGGTTCGGTCGACCGGGCGCCAGGCGGCGCGCAGTCTTCCAGCGGATGGTCGCAGGCGGGGGCAATTCCCCAGCGCGCCAGCCTCCCGCGATGGGCAGCGACCCAGCAGTAGGCGGCCTCTTCGGCCGTGTGCAGCGGCGCAATGCCGAGCGCCCGCCCGATCCACGGCCAGACGCCCCCAAACTCGAGCAGTGCTCGGTTGAACGCAGCGCTGGCGCGCAGCTTGCGGCCGCTCGCCAGGTCGATCAGCCACACCGCCTCACCCACTTGATCATGGCTCAGCCCGAAGCGCAACAACATCCCCGGACGCTGGTTGGGGATCAAGCGCAGGCGCCCACGATGGTCACGCGCGCGCAGCCAGCACGCTGCCTGCGTGCAGATGCCACACCGGCCGTCGAACAGGATCACCAGCGATTGCCGGTCGTCGGCTGGAGGAGTGGGCTGGGGGAGGCAGGCCTGCCTGGGTTCCAACGGGACGGTCCTGGGCTCAGTCAGCCGGGACCGGCGGCGAGCTGGTCCCAGCCTGGCGGATGGCGTAGTCCGCGAATGTGCCTCGGGATTCGATCCGGTCGAACGTGGGGCGGTGGCTGTGGAAGTGGACGCGGACCGGGGAGTGGTCAAGTTCCGGCTGACTGGCGAACAATGGCAGGTCACCTTGGCGGAAAGCCTGAAGGACCTGCTGCATATGCGTGAGCAGGATGCCGTTGCGCCACGCCGCCGATCCGAGGACGAGTCCGCCGCTGACGTGGCAATGTACGTCGACGGCGGGACCTCTCGGCGTGTCAATCCATTCGGCAAGCACCTCATCACGCATCAGGCGCGTGTACCACCCGGAGATCTGTTTGCGGTCGTAGTCCCTGGCGATCGTCAAGAACAGGTCACCCGTCCGATCGGAGTGGGTGAGGGTATAGCGGCGTGGCAACGCCAGCCGGCCGGCCTCCAGACCGGGCTGGAGGCGGACTTGCAGCCTGGCCGGGTCCAACCCGCTCATGCCGGAGTGTGCTGCGCGGGCTCGCTCGCCCCCTGCGGAGTGCGCTCGGCCAGCGGCGGCGCCGGGCGGGCGATCAACCGGAAGTAGGCATAGGGGAAGAGCACGGCCATCAGCAGAGCGGAGGCGATACCCGGAGCGGCGCTGCCCACCGACCCCAGCAGAAACCCGCCGAGCACGGGGGCGATCACCCGCGTCAGGCTCTCAACCGAGGTCGAGAGGCCGAGGATGCCGCCGATCTCTTCCGGGTAGACCGACTTGCTNANNACGCTGTTAACGAGAGTATTGAGCGAGCCGCCGGCGATGGCTAATGGGAGGAAGGCGACCAACAGCCAACCTACGCTGGGGACCAGGGCCCACGCCAGGACCGCCAGGCCGAACAGTCCGATCATGAACACGATCAGTCGCGACTCGCGCCAGCGGGCGGTCATCACGCCGATCCCGACTCCCTGGACCAGGACGATGATGATGCCGATGTAGGTCAGGATGTAGCCGGTGGTCTGTGCGGTCAGGCCGAAACGCTGCTGCCCGTAGAGCGGAAAGACCGTCTGCATCATGGCGAACGACAGGCCGAACAGGAAACGCGTGACCAGCAGCGGGCTGACGCGCGGCAGGCGGAAGGCCTCCGTGAGAGCGGCCACGGTGAAGGCCGAGCGTGGCGCCTGGGCGCGAGCACGACGCTCCTCTTCTGGCAGGGACTCCGGCAGGGCGAAGTAGATGGAGAGCAGCGCGATCAGCGACATCGCCGCCGCGGCGAAGGCGGGGACGGAGTAGCCATACACGCTCAGCGTGCCGCCGACCGCCGGGCCGATGATGAAGCCCAGCCCGAAGGCCGCACCCAGGAACCCTAGGGCGCGTGCTCGGCCCTGGTCGTCAGTGATGTCGGCGATGTAGGCCTGAGCTACCGAGATGTTGCCGCCAGTCAATCCATCCAGGATCCGGCTGAAGAATAGGACTCCCAGGATGGCCGACTCGACGGCAACCGACAGCCCAAGCCGGGTCAGCAACAAGGCCAGGGAGGTCCCGATCGGATCCGCCAGGGCCAGCAGCAGGAAGCCGACCAGCGTGCCCAGTACGCTGATCAGCAGGATCGGGCGACGGCCGTAGCGGTCGGACAGGCGGCCGAGGATTGGCGCACCGATCAGTTGCGCCGCGGCGTAGGAGGCCACCAGCAGTCCAACAAGCGCGGGCGTCGCGCCATAGGCGCTGGCATAGAACGCCAGCAGCGGCAGGATCAGGCTGAAGCCGAGCAGGTCGACAAAGACGATGATGAACAGCGTTCTCAGGCGGGGATCACGCATTCTGGCTCCGAGGCTGGGCGGGGTCACGCGGAGTCCCAGGCGAAGNACCGGATGGCCGGGAAGAAGCTTCTGCTTCGCGGCGAATGGCGTCGACCAGGCTGGAGAAGATCAGGCTGTGCAGCGGATANAGCCCATACCAGTANAGCAGGCCGGACAGACCGCGCGGCGCGAACAGGGCAGTCTGGGTCAGGCTGGCCGGCGAACCCGGCTCGACCTCGAACTGCAGCCAGGCTCGACCGGGGACTTTCATCTCGGCGCGCAGCCGCAGCAAGCGGCTGGGCTCGGCGAGCTCGACCCGCCAGAAGTCGAGCGCGTCACCTGGGCGCAGGTCGTGCGGATGACGCCGCCCGCGGCGCAGCCCGACGCCGCCCACCAGCCGATCGAGGGCGCCGCGCAGGCGCCAGGCCCAGTTGTAGGTCAGCCAGCCGCGCTCGCCGCCCAGGCTGCTGAGCGTGGCGTAGANGNCNTCGGGTGTCGCCTCCACCGCCGTCTGGCGGCGCTCGAGGATCATCCCCTCGCGACTGGCCAATACCNGCGCCGGCCGGTCACCNTGGCTGCTGGCCAGGGAGTCCATCCAGGTGGTGTCGATTGCGCCGCTCTCCAGGTTNGCCAGCGCCGCCTGCAGNGCAGCCGCATACCCGACGGGGCGGATGTGCGGAAACAGCTCGTCGGCGATGGGCTGGCGCACGACGACTTCGTTGCGCAGTCCCTCGATCAGCGGTGCGGCGATGTCGCTCGGGATGGGTGTGACCAGGTGCACCCAGTAGGAGGAAAGGCGCGGGGTGAGCACAGGGACGGGCACGAGCCAGCGCCGCAGGTGACGGGCCTCAGCATAGCCGAGCATCATCCCGCCGTAGGTGGTGACATCGGTGCCGCCGATCTCGATCACCTTCCCGGCGCTGGCCGGGGTCTCGAGCGCCGCCACCAGATAGGCCAGCACATCGTCGACGGCGATCGGCTGGACGCGGGTGTACACCCAGCGCGGGCAGACCATCGCCGGCAGGCGTTCGGTGAGATCGCGGATCAGCTCGAAGGACAGGCTGCCGGCGCCGACGATGATCGCCGCCCGGAACTCGGTCACCGGGACGCCGGCCCGCGCCAGCATCTCCCCGGTCTCCTGCCTCGAGCGCAGGTGCTGCGATAAGTCGGCGTTGGGATCCCCCATCCCGCCGAGGTAGATCATGCGCTCGACGCCCGCCTGGCGCGCCGCCTCGCCGAAATCAAGCGCCGCCTGGTGATCGCGTTCGTGGAAGGATCCACCGGCGCGCATGCTGTGGATCAGGTAGTAGGCGGCGCTGACGCCGGCCAACGCCTGCCGCAGCGTCTCCGGCTGGAGCACGTCGGCCTCGACCACCTCGACTTGGTCGAGCCACGCTCGCCGGGCCAGCCGACTGGCGTCGCGCACCATCACCCGCACCGGGTAGCCGGCCGCGAGCAGCGCCGGAACGAGTCGTCCGCCGACGTAGCCGGTTGCGCCACTGACCAGGACTGGCCTGGCGAGGGTCATGCCGGAGGGCTGGCCGGTGCAGCTGGGGCGGAGGTCGGACGCACCCGGCGGGCGATCCAGATGCCCAGGCCGAACAGCCCCGCCAGGATGAGCACGAGCAGGTACTCGATGATCGGAATGCGCACGATCTCGTTGAGCTTGTCCCAGCCGCGCTCGCTGTAAACCCAGAGCACGGCGGCGACGTAGGCGAGGGCGACCAGGCCCCGCACGCCACGGCTCCAGCCGACGCCATGCATCTGCGTGATCACGAACACGCCGCCGAAGCCGAAGGCGAACATCGGCCAGATGCCGTTGCCCTGCATCACCGCCACCAGCGTGCCGTGGATTAGCACGCTGACCTCGAGCACCAGGGTCCAGATGCGATTGACATGGACCCGGGTGAAGAACAGGCTGCCTTGCAGCATGATCAGGAACATGTAGAGGAATCCAACGAGATGGCCGGAGGTCGAGACCATCGGGTGATACCAGAAGGTGTACACGACTGCCCAGGCGAAGAGGTAACCGTGGTACTTGCGCGCCACGCGGATGATCTCCTTCGAGAGCGGCAGGCGCTGACCGAAAAACATCCCGCGCCGGTTGTTCTCCATCAGCAGCACCCACACCAGCAACACGATCACCGAACCCTGCGACGTCCAGATCGAAACATCCTGCGCCAGGCCGTCGTACCACAAGTGAGACTGGACGAAGTGCAGCAGGATGAAGAAGGCGCTCGCGCCCAGGGCGATCACGTTGATCCGGTGCAGCCCGCCGGTGTACTTGAGCTCATGGGTCTGGGCGTAGTAGATCAGGCCGAAGAGGGTCAACTGGTGGGCCAGGTAGAAGACCCAGGCGGTGGCCCGCGGCCAGAAGGCCGGCTCGGGCAGCTGCCAGTAGTACCAGGAGGCGCCGGCGTCGGGGAGCAGAGCCACTCCCTCCAGCCGCTGGCCGGCCCAGGCGATCAGTCCGGTGAAGCCCAGGCTGAAGGCAATCCCCAGCCACAGGGCGGTGTTGGAGGAAAGCGAGAAGGTTCGATGTGTCTGCATGAGGTCATTCTACCATGCAGCCGACCCATACGCAGGGGTTTTGTCAAGATAAGTTCCAGGCAGGTGAGCGGAGCGGGGTGTGAGGGTGAGGCGGCGGGGTTCCGTGGTTGCCGATTGGCCGGTACACTTGCGGTCTACGTGACGAATGGCGGGGGCAGAATGCCGAGGGCGTATCGCCGACAATTTCGCGTTCGGATCTACGAATGCGACGCCTACGGTCATGTCAACAACGCCAACTACCTGCGCTACATGCAGCAGGCGGCGGCCGAGGCCTCCGCCGACGTGGGCTTCGACCCGGCGCGCTATCGGGCGTTGGGCACGCTGTGGCTGATCCGCGAGACCGGGATCGAGTACCTGCGGCCGGTCCGGCCCGAGCAGGTGCTGGAGGTTCGCACCTGGGTGGCAGACTCCCGCCGCGTAGTGTCGCGCCGCCGCTATGCCATGACGGTCGATGGTCAGCCGGTGGCCGAGGCGTACACCGATTGGGTGTACGTCGACCGGGCGACGCAGCTGCCGGTCCGCATCCCGCCGGAGATGGCGCGGGCGTTCATGCCCGAGGGCGGCGCCGGAGAGGCCGTCGAGCGGCGTCCGATCGAGGCGCCCGCTCCGCCGGCGCAGCCTGTGCGCTTCGTCCACCATGTCGAGTGGGGCGACCTCGACAGCGCCGGGCACGTGAACAACGCCGTCTACCTCAACCTGCTCGAAGAATCCGGGATCCGCGCCGGTCAGGCTGCGGGTTGGGGCATGGAGCGGCTTGCCGAAGAGGGTTTGGCCGTGGTCGCGCGTTCGCACCGCATCCAGTACCTGCGTCCGGCGCTACACGGCGATGACGTGGAGATCGAGACCTGGCTGTCCGAAGTGCGTCGTGTAAGCGCCTGGCGCCACTACGTCGTCAGGCGCGTGAGCGATGGTTTGGTCCTGGCCCGGGCTGAGACCCGAGTGGCCAGCCTGCGGCGGGAGGACATGACCCCCGCTGCCATGCCCGAAGTCATGCGGCAGGCCTTCGCGCCACAGACGGCCTGAGCCCACTTCCGCCAGCTTGGCTGTTCCCCAATCGGCTTGCCGGCCTGCCGAGGCGGGCTTTGCCAGCGGCGTAGCCTTTCGGACAGAATTCGGCCTGTGTCAGCCCCCCTGCCCAGGCAGATCTCCCACGAGCCAGGTCGTCTGAGCGCAATCCGCTCCCCCAGCGGTACTATAGGGTGACTAAAACGGTCTAATTTCACGCTAATTTCACGGGGGAGGGCTATCCTTCNCNNCACGACAAGGGGCTCACATGCCCAGGAGAAGGAGATCNCAATGAGACGTCGAATTCATCTGTTCGNGTTGGTTGCGTTGGCCGCGGCGCTGGTGCTCAGTGCCTGCGGTGGCTCCGGCGGTGATGAGGCGCCCGCCACCAAGGCGGCGTCCGACCCCGCCGGGACCTCAGAGCCTGCGGTCTCGCTGGGCAGCAAGTCATCCGCCGGGGCAGTGTCGTCGGTTGAGGACGTCGAGAAGGCCACCGTCCTGATCATGGCCGAGGGCACCAAGTTCGATCCGTTTGGGGTAACCCCGAACGCCCGGTGGCGCGGCACCGGGTTCATCATCGACCCATCCGGCTTGGCAATCACCAATAACCATGTGGCCACGGGTGCCGGCCGGATGACGGTCAAGCTTGCCGGCGAGGACGAGGAGCGGACCGCCCGGGTCCTGGGTGTGTCGGAGTGTTCCGACCTGGCGGTGATCGACATCGATGGTGAAGGATTTCCATTCCTGGAGTGGTATGGCGATTCGGTTGACGTAGGCTTGGAAGTCTATGCGGCCGGCTACCCTCTCTCCTTCCAGGATGAGGAATACACCCTGACCAAGGGAATCATCTCCAAGGAACGAGCCAATGGGGAATCGGAGTGGTCGTCGGTTGATTACGTCCTCGAGCACGATGCCAGCGTCAATCCCGGCAACTCCGGCGGACCGCTGGTCACCGAGGATGGTAAGGTCGTCGGTGTGAACTACAGGGCTGATCAGAGCACCGGCCGATTCTGGGCGATTGCCGAGGCTGAGGCGCTGCCAGTGATCGAGCGCCTGCAGGAAGGCGAGGATGTGAACTCGATCGGCGTCAATGGAGAGGTAGTCTTCGACCAGGATGGGAACCCTCTGGGCGTGTGGGTCGCTTCCGTCGCCTCGGGATCCCCTGCAGACAAGGCAGGGGTCCGACCGGGTGACGTGATCAGCTCCCTGGAGAATATCTATGTCGCAACCGACGGGACGATGCAGCAGTACTGCGGCGTGCTCAAGAGCCACAACCCTGACGACACGCTGGCATTGGAAGTCATCCGCTGGGGAACCGGCGAGATCCTTACCGGCCAACTCAACGGCCGTGAGCTCGCAGTCAGCGCTGTCTTCGAGCCCGACGCGCCCAATCCCGATGACCCCGAGGCCCCCGTCAGTGAGGGCTACGTCGACGTCTCGGACGCCTACGGCTCCATCGCCGTCGAGATCCCCGAGGCGTGGTCCGACACCGACGGCTCGGAATGGGTGGACGGCAATGATGTGATCGGCGCCTCGATCTCGGCCGCGCCCGACCTCGATGCCTACAGCCGGACGTGGGACGCGCCGGGGATGTTCTTCGGCGTGTCGGACGACCTGGCCCGCCTCGGCGGCCACGTCCAGATCCTGGACGCCATCCGGCCGGATTACCTGGGCGANTGCAAGCTCGATAGCCGCTCGGACTACAACGACGGCTACTACCGCGGCAAGGCCGATCTGTTCAAGAATTGCGGTGGCCCGGGTGGCTCCCAGACCTTGGTCCTCTCGGCCGTCCCGACCGACAACTCGCAGGCCTTCACCATCCTGCTGATCGTGCAGATGGTCAATCCCGAGGACGAGGATATCGCTATCCACGCCTTGGACACCTTCCGAGTGATCGGTACACTGCCCTAAGCTCTTCGAGTCACGGACNGCATCCTTCGGGGTGGGAGGCCCCAGGCCTCCCACCCCGCGGAGCAACCCCACATGGACAGCCACGAAGATCGCTANTACTCCTACATGCTGCGCCTGTGGCTGGCCTACTCCAGTGAGGAAGCGAGTTGGCGGGCCTCACTGGAAGACCCGCGCACCGGCGAACGAACCGGCTTCGCCACAATGCGAGAGCTGTTTGGCTTCCTCGCCGAGCGCACCGGAGCATCCAACGTTTCGATGACGTCATCCGCCGAGAGTGCGGATTCAGGCCCTCAAGCCTAGGTCCGGAGGGGACGTGGCCACCACCCACAACTTGCCCCGGGATGGAACCGAAGGAGAGCGCGTGTCGCCGGAACGAACACAGTCCGAGTCAGGGCCCGAGAAGGTTGGCGGCGGAGGATGGACCGAAGGACTCATCGCTGCAGCCATGGCGATCGTGCTCCTGGCAACCGCCGTCGCCGGCTGGCGCTCCAGCGATCTGGGCTCACGCGCCGGAGATGCGGAACGCCTCGGGATGATCCAGTCGATCCAACAGCAGGACTTCCTCAACCTCGATTGGCAACTCGCCTACCAGGAAGCCGGGCATGCGCAGCGCTATCTCCTGGCGGAGGCCGAGGTACGGGCCATGGAGATCAGTGGCGATCCAGGGCTNGAGGCGCAGGCGGCGAACCAGCGCAAGTACGTGCTGGCGAATCTGGCTTTGCTCGGGGAGCCGCTGTCCTCCGATCCAGCCTACGCCCGCGCCGACGGTTCGCTCGACATCGCCCAGCGNTTTGCTNACTTGCAGGCCGAGAATGCCGACTTGGCGGCGCTCGATTCCGAAGGCGCCTTCACTCAGGCCGAGTACTACCAATCGCAGCAGCGCAGCACCTTCGTTGGCGCCGTGCTGCTGGCCCTGAGCCTGTTCTGGCTCGGCCTGGCGGAGATCACCCGCGGCAAGGCGCGCATCACCGGCCTGGTCATGGGCGTGCTGGTGTTCCTCTTCGGCGTGGCGTGGATTGCCGGCGCCGAAGTCCTTTGGGCGCTGGCGCGCTGGGTGGAAGTATGAACGCNGCTTCCCCCAACACCGAACGNTGGCGCAGCTTGGTCGTCTTCCTGACCATGGCCGCCACCGTCGCCGCAGCGATTNTCGCCGGGCTGCAAGCGGATGCCGGCATCCGCTCACAAGTCGCCAACCGAGAATCTCAGGTGTACGCCCTGCTCGCCTCGGGTGAGATCTTCCGCCAGGGGATTCGCNGCGACTACGACCTGGGGACATTGGCCGACCTCANGCAGGAGATGCAGGACAGTCTGTCGCTCGAGATCACCGGCCTCGAACAGGAAGCCGCAGGGGATCTCGACAGTGCGGCGCTTGCCCGCCAGCGGGCGGCAATGTTGCGGGCGCGCGTTGAGCGGGCACGGGCGCTCTCNTTCTTCTATACCGACCCCGCCCANGCCCCCGGGGAGCCCGATGCCCTGCCCAACCTCGAGGGGTATGTCGAGGCCTCCGCCAGCTGAGGCCAACCGGCTGGTNNGGCTTCAGAANGAACAGGCCGACGAGTANCAGCGCTGGAGTCGCAAGGGCGATGCCTATGTCGCCGTGCTGGCGCTGCTCGCCATAGCNCTGTTCCTCTTCGGTCTGGCGCAGGCGGCGAGTGTCCGCACGCGACGGACCTTCACCGTGTTCGGCTCCGTCGTCCTGGCGGTATCGATCCTGTGGGCCCTTTCGATCCTGATCGACTAGCGTGCGGCGGCGAGAGTGCCGACGAGGCATGCCGAGGCGCAGGAAACTGAGGGAAGCGGCCCAGGCGCCAGCCGGCCACAGAAGGGATGCGACGTGNTCCACANCGGCATACGGCCAAGGGTTAGCGTGTTAGGCACCACCAGGAGGATGTCGATGAATCTCACTCTGACCTGCCTGCTGGTCAGCGGCGCCTTGCTCCTGGCCGCCTGCTCCCCGCCAGCGGGAGCGCCGGCCGAATCGGAGGCNCCCTCACCCGCGGCTCTCGCGTCCGAAACCGTATCCGCAGCGGCCGTGCCTCCCACCGACGCCTCGACGCCATGGCCCTCCGCCACCCCTGCCCCGACCTCCCTCAACCCTGACGGACCCTACATCCTGTTCGAGGGCTTTGGCGGCCTGTGGCTTGCCAATCCGGATGGTTCGTTCCCGAAGCGGGTGTTCGATGAAGGGATCGGCAGTCCCTATCGCGATCTACACCACGCCGTATCGCCGGATGGAGAGCGACTGGCCCTGATCCGATCTTCAGACAGCGGCGCCGAACTGATAATCATCCATCTCCCGGATGGCAAAGTCGAAGCGACCATCCACCTGGTAGATCGGCCGGAGCCTGCAAACCAGCTGACCNCCCTGGGCCTGGCCTTCCATGCCATCAGCAACTACGACATGGTGGCCTGGCAGCCTAGTGATGGCCGGCTGCTGGCCTTCGTCGGTGCGATGCAGGGCGATACGGCGGACCTGTACATCTATGACACGCAAACCGCGGAAGTGACTCGCCTGACCGACGGCCCGTCCCAAGCTCTCGCGCCAACCTGGTCGCCGGATGGCAAGTATGTCCTTCATTTCGGGGGAAGCTGGGTCGAGCCGCTTGGCGGAGCGCTGATCGGCTACAACCGGCCGGATGGCGCCTGGGCCGTGCGCATCGCTGACGGCGCCATCATCACGCAACCCGGTAAGGACTACACGCACGCCAACTTCCTCGGCTGGATCGACGACAGCCACTACCTGATCTCGCACCTCGATGACGATTGCGCGGCGCGCAACATCGACTCGGTCGCCGTCGCCGATGGGAAGCGCGAGCGGGTGTTCGAGGGTTGCTTCGACGGTTATCAGGGGTTCTCCCCCGAGACCGGGGCCGTGCTTCTCTCCAGCTCCGTCTGCGACAACTGCCCGCTGGGGGAGGGGGCCTTCCTGCTCGTGCCGGGTGAAGCAGAGCCGCTGAAGATCTGGGATGAGCGGGCATGGGAGATCACCTATCTCCCGGAGAGCCGGGCCTTCGATGTGTACGAGCTGGGCGTGGTGACCGACGACGGCCTGCGCCTCGAGGTCCCGCCCGACACATCTGCCGTCGCCGTGTCCCGCCAGGGGTACGTCGCCTGGCTGGAGATGGTCGGCCAGCTCGAGTGGCAGGTCCAGGTCGGCCGGCCCGGCGAGGTGATGCAGGTGATCGATCTCCCCCTCGGGGCCCTGATCTGGGACCCGGTGGAGGGGACCACGCTGGTGGGCTCGACAGGCGGAATGGTATACGCCGCTTCGGCGCCGGACTTCGCCGTCCGCGCGGTGGGTGAGCTCGGCGATGGGGCGGATCAGGCGATCTGGGTCCCGTGACCGAACCTGCCCTGCGCGACGTTGCGGGACGACCGGCCGAGGCCACTCTGCCCATATCCTGAGAGCGTTCTCGACCTCTGCTGCGCTCCTTGCCTGAGGGTGGGCCGGTCGGTCGCCCTGCAAGATGCATCCTTGCCAGGACCGCCAGAAGGGGGATCGCCGACTCGAAGGCTGACCAGCCTACTGCTGGCGCTCTAGATAGGCGCCCTCGCGACTGCCTTCCACTTCATTCTCACGTCACCTTGCGGGGTCACCTGACTCCGCCTAGAATTCGCCTCAGGGGCGGACTGCCGCAGCAGTGCGCAGTCCGGCGTATTCTCTTTGTCCTGCCCAACGTGTGCGGCGTGAGCGCTCCGCCTCAGAAGGCGCGGGGCGCTGGCAGCCTATTGGGCACAAGGTGGTAGCGTGCCACGGCTCGAACTGCGTCTATTGGGATCGCCGACGATCGATCTGGAGGGGGCGCCCGCCGAGGGCTTCGCCATCCAGAAGGCACGTGGCCTGCTGATCTACCTGGCGATCGAAGCGCGTCAGGCTCACACCCGCGAATCCCTGGTCGGTCTATTGTGGCCGGACGTGCCGGAGGCAGCTGCCCGCGCCAACTTGCGCCAGGCGCTGGCCAACCTGCGGGAGGCGATCGCCGATGAACAGGCGTCCCCGCCGTTCCTGAGCATCCGCCGCGATTCGCTCCAGTTCAAACCGGCTAGCGAAGCCTGGACCGATGTCGACGAGTTCAACGCCCTGCTGGACACCTGTCAGGTCCACAGCCATCGGCACTCCGATCGCTGCGCCTCATGCGCCCGGCGGCGGGCGCGCGCCATCGAGCTCTACCGGGGTGACTTCTTGGCGGGCTTCCATCTGCGCGAAGCCGATCCATTCGAGGAGTGGTCAGCCATCCAGCGCGAGCGAATGCGGCGGCGCGTAACTGCCGCCCTCGCCCGCCAGGCCACCTACCATGAGGTCACCGACGACCGGGAGCAAGCGTTGGCCATGGTTGACCGGCAGCTGGAGCTCGATCCGTGGATGGAGGAAGCGCACCGCGAGCGGATGCGGCTGCTGGCGTTGGCCGGACGGCGCAGCGAGGCGCTGGCCCAGTTCGAGGTTTGCCGGCGTGTGTTGCATGAGGAGCTCGGTGCAGCGCCGTCGTCCGAGACGGTTCGCCTGCACGCCCGCATCCGGGAGGCGGGTGATGAAGGGCTGGCCGAGCCGAGCGTTGCGCGGCCGGAGAGCCTGCCCCAGCCCTCCACGCCCTTTGTCGGAAGAGCGCGCGAACTCGCCGAGCTGATGGATTTGCTGGAAGACCCTGGCCACCGGCTGATCACAGTGATGGGCGGTGGAGGCGTCGGTAAGTCGCGCCTGGCGCTGGAGGCGGCCCGAGAGGTGCGCAGCGCCTTCGGTGATCAAGTGGCCTTCGTTCGCCTGGAAGCGCTGGGCAGCGCTGCCCAGTTGCCGTCAGCCATCCTGTCGGTGCTGGGCCCTGGGTATGCCGGCCCCGGCGACCCAATGGATGGCCTGCTCGACAGCCTGCGCGAGCGCGAGGTGCTGCTGGTGCTGGACAGCCCGGAAGGGCTGTTGCCTGCCGTGCGCGGCGCGGTGACCTTGATCCTCGACCTCGCCCCGCGCGTGGCGGTGCTGGTCACCTCTGTCGAGCGTCTCGGCTTGCAGGCCGAGGTGTGCTATGCACTGGAAGGGCTGGAGGTGGCGGCCGAGGATTTGCCAGCCGAGGCCGTAGCCTTGTTTCTGGAGCGGGCCCGGCGGATCCAGCGCCAGGTCGGGGCCGGCGAGGGGGAGATGCAGGACATCCAGCGCATCTGCCGCCTGGTGGAGGGAATCCCGCTGGCCATCGAGCTGGCAGCGTCGGCCGTGGACCGGCGCAGCTGCCGTGAAATCGCCGACGAGCTGGAGGCGGACATCGCCGGCCTGAC
>Ga0031656_10000434_pt1 | contig 14221 bp, 15 predicted proteins | sample FrelakmetDIP11DI_FD_55080 | JGI IMG/M metagenome (GOLD analysis project Ga0031656, IMG submission 55080) | Freshwater lake sediment microbial communities from the University of Notre Dame, USA, for methane emissions studies - DIP11 DI | ecosystem: Environmental > Aquatic > Freshwater > Lake >... | reverse complement strand
GATGCCCGACAATTCGCTGCCAACCTCCACTTGATTGGTAGGCTGCAGGTTGCCGGTGGCCGACACGCTCACGACCAGCGGTCCGTTCACGACCAGCTCCGTCCGGTAGCTTGGCGCTGCCACATCGTTGCCAGCCCGGAGCAGCAGGAATGCGCCGACCACGATGACCACGGCCGTCAGGGCCAGAGGAAGCTTGTGGCGTGAGACGAGGCCTCCCACCTGGGTGCTGAGCAGGCCCTGAAGCTCGCTGGACTGCATCTTCTCCTGCATGTCCATCATGATCTCGTGCGTCCTGTCCAGCTGGATTGGTCGCTGCGGAACGCTCACCCGGCGACTTGTGAGCACGGACACCTTCAGGCACTCCGTTGCTGCCCGCGCTTGAGACATTGTCGCGGATTTTCGCTCCAGCGTTCAGGCGAATTGACACGGTGCCGGTCCGGATGAGCGTCCCCGTGATGATCTGCCGCACCCCCCGGAAATGATCACTACGACTGGGACGAACTCATCCCCAGCGTCTGCCAGGCCCGTCGCCATCCGCACCTTCACCAGCGTCGAACCGCCCTCGCGGTCCACTTGCCGACAGCGATGCACGACGTTCGCGTCGATGCCGCGCGACATCGCCACCAACGCCCCTGGCGCCGCGCGCTCGGCCAGGATCAGCGCCTCCAGCTCCGCGCTGTGTCGCTTGCGCCGTGTCCGACTCTCGCTTGCCATCGTGTCCACCTAGGAAATAGGTGGACAGGATCCTTCCCGCTGCCGCCGCCTACCTCAAGACGGGGTCACCGGGCGCATACCTGCTACTCGGCTATCGACCCAAGATACTTGAGGTGCGCCCCGCACCCTGCCGTGCAGTCCGACGCTCCGAACCCCGGCACCCGCACGGTGCCCGTCACGGACTGGTTCAACCGGCACTCGTCGCTACGCGATCGCACGATCTTCACGACTCGCACCCCCGGCGCCCCGAGCAGGTAGTCGATGTGCCACCGCAGCGTCTTCGCCGTGCGCGCATGTCGCGCCAGCCGCGCTTCAAAGTTCCGGCGCGCCGACCCCGTGTACACGTACGTGCCAGCAGGGAACTCGAAGTCGCCCAGCCTCCCGATCTGCACCCGGACCGCCGACGGGACGTCGATCACGAGTTGGTAGCTGACTGCGCCACGCATAGCCATCCACCGATCGCCGGCGCCCTCCTTCGCTTCTTCTTCATGACGGTCGTCTCCCTAACCGGCTGGCGCTTTGGGGCGAACGGCACCGTGCTGCCAGAATCGTTCGGGTTATGCATGGTCCGCGCGCGCAACCGCTAGCGCACTGCCCGCACCGAACCCCCAACCCGACCCCTGGAACACGATCACATCACAACTTCGCCCGACGACCCGTCGGGCGAAGTTACATACGCCGCGATCCAGCTCGGCGGCCTATGGCTGCCCGGGCGCGGAGCTGTTGTCCCCTGTAACCGAATCTGGCGGCGAAGCGATGTAGAGCTCGACGCCGTAAGCGAGATCCGCTTCGTCGATCCTGAACTCGACCGTCGGGTAGCTGACGCCGTCCTTCTCGGCCGTGACGTAGTACGTCTGGTTCAGGGGCATGTTCAGCCATGTCACTCCACCGTCGACGGACGTGGTCGTCTGGCCGGGATCCGGAAAGACATCTTCGTTGAAATAGATGGGGCCGACGCCCGCCGCGGGCCACGCACTCGCCGTTGCACCCGGGTCGCCATGAGGCAGCAGGTCACTGTGCATGCTTGCCCACGACTTGCCAACCGTCACGACCATGGCGTTCTGAAACGGAACCGAACCCAGAAAAACCGCTTGAACGTAAGGCTTCACGTAGTACTGGTAGTAGAGCGGGTCGATGTACTGGATCGCCAGGTCAGTATCGTCTTCGTCGGTGATCGTAATGGCGTTCGACTTGGTCGTGATCCAGCCGTCCTTCTCGTAGACGAACGAGAACTCGAGATTCACGCCGACGTACTTGATGACGTACATCGTCCACCAGCCGGTGTCGTCGGTCTGGATGTTCCGGCTTCGCGTTGACGGGTATTCCGACATCCACACCCGGACGCCCGGCACCGTGGCCCAGTAATCGATGTACGCTCCCGTATTCACGTCTCGGCCGAAATGGTTGGTCTTGCCGCTGAGCTTGACGACCGTCAGGCCTCGACCCCAGTTCTTCCCTTTCGACTTCGAGCTTGCGATGTCGACCGTCTTGCCCTGCGAGATCTGCTTCAGGACCCCTTGCGGAATGTCCCGGTTGGTGAAGTTCACGACGTTCTGCTGAGCCTGACTGCTGACAGGAAGCAGGANCGAGAACAAGGCCACGCTGGCCAACAGGGCATTCATTGCCTTCATGAGNGATTCCCCTTTTCTGTGCTTCACCAACGCCNCACCCNNCGGGCGTCGACTCCGCTGCCAACTACACGCCTGTGCTCCACGGCAATTCATCAGGAATGGCCGCAGCCGCGAGCAACATTGGCCGCCGGCCTTGCATTGCTGCTGCCGCGGGACCGTCCAGGAACCGTGATCTACGGCGTGTCCGAAGGCGTCGCTACGCCACCTCGGGGCCACTGCGTCTCCTCCTCATGACCGCCTGCCGAACTACCTTCACCGCTCGCGCTCCGGAGGCCGTAATCTGTTGACTGTGAAGAGGCAGGAAGGCGCCGGCGCCACGCACCAGCCCTCCGCGAGGAGCTCGCCATGAAGATCACCACACTGATCGACAATCGCCCGAGCCCCGACGACCAAGAGCTCACCGCCGAATGGGGCCTGTCGCTGTGCGTCGAGCTGAACGGTCGCCANCTCCTCATCGACATGGGCGCCACGGACGCCTTCGCCCGCAACGCCGAGCGTCTGTCGATCGACATCGCGGCCATCGACGTGGCCATCCTGTCGCACCACCACTACGACCACGGCGGCGGGCTGCGCCGCTTCCTCGAGCTGAACGACCACGCGCCGATCTACCTCGGCGCCGCCCCGGACGGCGACCCGACCGTAAAGCTGCTTGGTTTCGTCCGGAAGTACATCGGCCTCGACCGAGCGCTGCTTGCGAGGCACGCACATCGCTTCCGCTTCGTGCATGAGCGCACCGAGGTACTGCCGGGTCTCCTCGTGCTGCCACACATCGGTGGACATCACGCCCGGCCCGCAGGCAACAGGCACCTCTACCTGAAACGGGGCGACGGCCTCGTTCCCGACGACTTCCGTCACGAGATCGTCGTCGCGATCCGTGAGCACGACGCACTGGTCGTGCTGACGGCCTGCTCCCACAACGGACTCCTGAACATGGTCGAGACCGCGTCGGGGGAGTTCCCTGGAGTTCCCATCCGCGCCGTGGTCGGTGGCTTCCACCTTGCGCAACTCCCCCCGTTCCGCGGCATGTCCGAGAGTGAACGCGCGGTCGTAGACATCGGCCGGGCAGTCCTCGACTTGGGAGTAGAGACGACCCACACAGGCCACTGCACCGGCAAGGCCGCATTCAACGTGCTGCGCGCCGTCATGGGCGATCGCGTGCAGGAAATCCACACCGGCAGCCGGATCAACTTCTAGAACGCGGTTGAAGATCTCCAGTCGATACGTTGCCTGCTGTCGGAGACCGTCTCCCGGCCACACTCGGCCCAGACACTCCCCGGATCCGCCTCCAACGGCACCCTGGCCGCCGCAACCGCTGCCCACGCCGGACAACGACTGGGTGTGAGGTAGTCCTTGCGGAACTCGATGAGGCGCAGCCTGCTCGCGCGCCACACGCTATGCAGTTCACCCCGGCTTCAATGCGACCCAGCCGGCACGAGAAATTCCGCACCCAGGTGCCCGGTCTTCACGTAGATGAGCGCGCCTTCCGGTCCCGTGAACGGAGTGTGCCGGCTCCACCGCGGGTTGCGCAGCCAGCTGCCCGCCGGATACTCGCCGTACTCGTCCTGGAACAGCCCCTCGAGCACCAGAATTTCCTCGCCGCCCGGATGTGTGTGCTGTGCGAACCGCGTGTTCGGCGCCCATTTCACCAGTGCGGTACCGATTCCCTCGTGGTCGTGCAGCGGCATGACCGAGAGCCCGGGCACCAGCCCCGGGTACCAGTCTGCCGTCCTAGTGTCGATCCGCACCACCTGGGTATCGCCACGCGCGAACTGCCACAGCTTCACGAACAGCGTGCAGCCCTCACGCGAGAACGGCGCGTGCCCTGTGCCGGGCGGATTGCGCAGATAGGTGCCTGCAGGATGGTCTCCCGTCTCGTCCGAGAACACGCCCTCCAGCACCAGGATCTCCTCCCCGCCTCCATGTTCGTGCCGCTCGAACCGCGACGCCGGTGCATAGCGCACCAGGCTCGTCGCCCGCGCCACCTCACCGCCCACGCGATCGAGCATGCGCCGCGTCACGCCCGTCATCGGTGAGGCTGACCACTCCGCGGGACCGGGCGGCGGTAACACCACCCGCTGCTCGAACTCGGCATTGATCAGACTCACATTCACGCTGTCCTCCACATGCGGCGCCAGCAGGGCGTTGAAAGCGCCTTCCACGCATTTCGCTGGAACGCCGCTTCATTGGCCTTCGAAGGTACCGCAAACCCTCTCAACTTGGGCACGAGCCGCAGCGAAGCATCATCAATCTCCTGCTCCGTCGCCGGCGGCTCGAAGTTGAACAGCGTCCGCATCTTTAGGCACAGGGCGATGCCCGCATTCGTCGGCTAGCATCCCGTCGGCAACGCCGCCAGCAGGAACAGCACCGTCGCCATCGCGCCCAGCACACTGCGCACCGCGTGCAGCCGCCCCCACCGCTCCAGCAGTGATCGAGTCACCGCATCGGCGGACTCCGGTGCGGTCGCCATGAGGCGCAGATTGGTCGGCATGATGACCAGAAGAGTGAACGGCCAGTTCGACACCAGCACCACGGCGCCGGCGAGCCAGAGGCCGTTCCCGCTCTTCCACCATGCCAGGGTACCCAACACGCCACCCAGCACCGCAAGGGTCGCCTGCATCGCGAACCCGCGCGAGTAACTCGGCTTCCACTGTGTCAGCAGGGGGCCGACGGGTAGCCTGAGCCGCGCGGGATGCTCCGCAGCGTTGATGTAGATCGCCGCGCCCGTGAACGCCGCGGCAGTAACCAGAGCCAGCAGTCCCCAGATCATTCGAACCTCCGCGCCCGCAAGCTTCCCTGTCCCAGCTTCGCTCTCGACCCAGCCGGCACGTCAGTGTGCCGGCGTTCGCGCGGGTCGGCTGATATCAAATCAGCCGTCGTCGACCCCGCGTTCACTCACTTGCACCACTTTGCCGGCAACTGCTGCAACTCGTCGCGTGGCGGCCTCAAAAGGCGTTTGTAATTGCGGCTTGGAACAGGTACCTTGTCTCAAAATGGTACCAGCTGCACAGGCCATGACCGACGAATCGAAGCTCGCGCCGCTCCGCAAGGGACTCCTGGAATTCCTGGTGCTGAAGATCGTGGGATCCAAGAGCGTGTACGTGCCCGACATCCTGCGCCGGCTCGCGGGAACCGAGTTCAGCACGCAGGAAGGCACGCTGTATCCGCTGCTCAGCAAGCTGCGCCGCGAGAATCTCGTTCACTATGAGTGGCAGGAGTCCGACGCAGGGCCGCCGCGGAAGTACTATCGACTCACCGAGACCGGCCGGGCACAGCTCACGGCGCTCGACGAGTACTGGAGCCTGATCAACCGCACGATCGCGACCATCGGGAACTGAGCCATGCAACGCATTTCCATCACCGTGCGCCTCAATCGCAGCACGCTTCAATTCGACGAAGCCGCGTTCGCGCGCCTCGCGCAGTATCTCGAGGAGTCGGCGAGCCTGCTGGAGGGCGACCCCGACCCGCAGGAGATCCTGGGCGACCTGGAGCAGGCAGTGGCCGACCAGTGCGCGCGTCGCCTGCCGCCGGACCGCAGCATGGTGACGCTCGCGGAACTCGAGCCGGCGCTCGCCGAGATCGGATCGGTACAGGTGCCGGGTGCGGCGCCTGCGGAACCACTGGCACCCGCTTCTGCGCGGCCGCTGCAGCAGATCAGCGAAGGTGCGCTCATCAGTGGGGTGTGCCTGGGGCTCGCGCGCTATTTCGGGCTCAACGCTACGGGGCTCCGGATCTTCGCAGTGCTTCTGCTGCTGCTGTCCGGTGGCGGCGTGATCCTCGTGTACTTCGCAATGATGCTGCTGATGCCGTTGGCACCGCTCACGCCCGGCGCGCGGCCGCTGAGCTGGCTGCCGGCCAGGTGCCGCGCGTCGGTCGAATTCCTGCGCGCAAAACTGCATCTCGCGACCAGCTGACTCGAGCTCCATCGCCAGCAAGAGATCGTCCTGCGGCTGGACTCGTGGACTCCGCGCACGCAGAATGCGTGCCGCGCGCGTCAACGATCGCGCGCAATCGCCTCGCTTCGTCGAATCTCACTCACCACGGGATTAGTCCAAGCGGCGGAGCGAGGCGAGACCACCTCTTGAAATACCGACAGCAACAGACAGAGGACGAGGTGGTGCTCGAGCCCGAGGCTCCGGCACAAGCCTCGGTTATCTGGCTGCACGGCCTCGGGGCGGACGGATGGGACTTCGTGCCGGTGGTCGACGCGCTCAGGCTGACGGACGCCGTGCCGGTGCGATTCACGTTCCCGCATGCTGCGTACCGCCCGGTGACGGTCAACGCCGGCTATGTCATGCGAGCGTGGTACGACATCAGGTCGTTCACTCCCGAGGGTCGTGCCGACAGCGAGGGGCTCGCGGAGTCCGTTCGGCGTGTGAACGCGTATCTCGAAGCCGAGATTGCACGCGGCGTACCCGCCGCGCGGATCGTACTGGCGGGTTTCTCGCAGGGCGGAGCCGTGGCGCTTTCGGCCGCGCTGCGGTTCCCGAGGCAACTCGCCGGAGTTATGGCGCTCTCGGCCTACCTGCCCTTCCCTGCCCGTCTCGCATCCGAGAAATCGGCTGCGAATGCCGGCGTGCCGATCCTGATGTGCCACGGACGGCAGGACCCGGTGGTGCCGATCGAGATGGGACGCGAAGCGCGCGAGGTGCTCGGCGCAGCGGGCTACACGCTCGAGTGGCATGAGTACCCGATGCAGCACGAGGTGTGCGAAGAGGAACTCGATGAAATCAGTCGGTGGCTGCGGGCACGACTGACGGCCGCGGATCGCGTCCGATGAGCACGAGTCCTTTAATCTACGTCGATGGCGACGCCTGCCCGGTCAAGGCCGAGACCGTGAGGGTCGCGGAGCGGCACGGACTGCCGGTGGTGTTCGTGGCGAATGCATGGCTCGCCGTGCCGCGAGGTCCATTGGTCCGGGTGCAGGTGGTGCCAGGCTCCTTCGATGCGGCCGACGACTGGATTGCCGAGCATGTCGGCAAGGACGATGTCGTGGTCACGACGGACATCCCGTTGGCTGCGCGCTGTCTCAAGCAGGGCGCGCGGGTCGTGAAGCCCACCGGGCAGCGGTTCACCGATGACAACATCGGGAATGCGCTGGCGGGCCGCGAGCTCATGTCGGAGCTGCGGGCCTACGGTGTGGGCGGTGGTCCGCCGCCGTTTGGGCCGAAGGATCGTTCGCGATTCCTCGACGCCATGGAGAACGTGCTGAGGGAGGCCAAGAAAGCGCGGGGCTAGCCGACGCTCGTCACCAGTTCATCACGCCATCGACGACGGTCTGCGTCTTGCCCCCGATCCAGACCTCACCGTCTTCGTCCACCGCGCACTCGACGATGCCGTCGCGTCCCAGCTCGCGACCTTGAGACGACCGGAACCGGCGGGCGGGCAGCGCGTCGTTCGCGTGCAACCAGGTACATATTGCGGCGTTTGCGCTGCCGGTCACGGGGTCCTCGGGAATTCCGTCGGCCGGCACGAATGCCCGCACGACGAGCGCACAGTGCTGCCCGGTGCAGCGTGCAAAGACGGCCACACCCACCGTGTCCGTTTCGATGCTCGCGGCGGCGATCCCGCTGAGGTCGGGGGAGAGTGTGCGCACGGCGGCCTCGTCGGTGAGTTCCACGCACCACCATCGGGGCCCGTTGTCGATCACGACGGGGCGCAGGGCACCGAGGCGATCCGTCGAGATGCTCGTCAACATGCTCGCGGCGTCGGCGCTGCGCTCGACCCCGCGCGGTGCGCGCACGTGGATGCTTCGCTGGCTGCCCTGCCCTGCCACCTCGATCGGCAGGAGACCCGCGCCGCATTCCTGCACCAGCCGGCCGTCGTGCGGCGTCACGAGACCAAGCTCGAGAACCGCATGTGCCGTGCCGACACTCGGGTGGCCGGCAAACGGCAGTTCCCGGCGAGGCGTGAAGATACGCAAACGATAGTCGACGCCAGGTTTGCTCGCCGGAAGCACGAAGGTCGTCTCGGAGACGTTCAGCCAGGCGGCGATCGTCTGCATGGCAGCGGTGTCGAGGTCGCGGGCGTCCACCACCACCGCCAGCGGGTTGCCGCGGCCGGGCGCGTCGGCGAAGACGTCGAGTTCGAGGAATCGGCGATGCTGCATGCAGACACTCCACGGCCCATGAGTCCGGACACCCTGCGGGGCGGCTATTCGCAGCGCTGAGTCGCCGATGGAGGGATTCGGGGTTTCGCGGCCACGTCCGTCCGCCCGATCCGCCATTCACAAGCACCGGCGCGTCAATCGTTCAATGCGGGTGCCGGCCGCTGATTTCAGCCTATCTCAGTGCGTGGCAATTGCCCTGAGCTCGTTCAAGACTGCGAGCANCCGATTCCGTCGNTCGTCGTCCTTGACCTGGGTNGCGCTGNGTTCGAGATCCGCGAGCGTGGACTGCAACTTCCAGAGCGCGGCGCCTTCTGNAGCNATGTCGGGCAGGAGTTCTTCGGCTTTGTCGGCATCGGCAGCGTCGAAGGCGGCGCCCAGAAGCGTCTGGCGGAGCCATTCGTCGAGGACGCCCCGATGCCGCGCCCGGTCGCAAGCGGCCATCACGAGGTGCAGTGTCGATAGTGCACGTTCTTCGTCGCCCTTTCTTCCGCGTTCACGGTACAGCCGAGGAAGGTTGCTTGCGCAGTAGTACTCGTTCAGATCGAGCGTCATTCCCTGCTCGTAGCTGTCGATGGCCTTTGAGAGATACCGCAGGCGCTCGGATCGGTCGGACGCCGACTTCATGAGGCGTTTGTATCGTCCACCGAGCAGGCCGAGCCGTTCAGGAGACGGACCGGCGGTCCGGATCAGCTCCTCCAGGCTGCCGACGGCCTCGGTCACCTGGCCGATCGCGGATATTGCCAGCGCACGTTGCTGACGAAACTCGACCGTCTGCCCGATGCCTTGCGGCAACCCGTCGATGTAATCGAGAACATGCTTCCAATCCGCGTCCTGCTCGACGGCGTCCACCAGTGTGCGCAGCAACGTGACAGCAACCACCGGGTGTACCGTCGTTTGATCCCCGGCAGGGAGCAGCTGCAGTGCCCCGGCCATGCGCTCCGACCTCGGCAGGCTCCGGACGGCACGGACCCTGGCTTGAAACGCAGACAGTTCCTCCAGCTGCTGGCGCATCGTCGAGGCCGCTGCCGGCTCGGGCGCGGCCGGGAAGCCTGGCAAGGATTCATGCATTGGCGAGCGCCCGCCTTTGAGAGTCGCGATGCGGTTCTTGATCGCCTGCTGTACAGCGGTTGCAGTGGTCTGCGTGACCTCGCCTTCCGGCAGCGGGTAGCGCACCATCCGCATCTGCGCAACGTCGAACATCTGTTTCGACCAGTCTGCGGCCAGCAGGACACACCCGCTGTCACGTGCGGCGTGACGGATGCCCACCTCGTAGTACACATTGGGGTTAGGAATGGTCATGTCCGCCAGCACGAGGTCGGCGAAGAACAGGCGCTCGAGCATCTCCTTGATGATCAGAGCGCCGAGGTCCTGGTCGGCCCTGATCGGTTCGTAGCCGAGAGCGATGATTACGGGCACGAAGGCGCGGTCCCACAGCGCGTTGAAGTCGATCTCGGCCGGGCCCCTGCCGGGCTCAACCTGAGTCGGCTTGCGTCCGTACGGCATGACCATGAAGCACAACGGCTTGACCATACCGAGCCTCCCGAGTGTGGCATGTGAGCCGGTCCGCGGATCGCGNGGTACCGCGGCGTGGCGTAGCACCGGTCGGAGAACGTCTGCCCAAGCCTAGCTAACGGTATCGGCCAGTCAATACCAGGCCCTTCAACAGCCGCCTGAGATCGGCGGTCCGCGACCGAACTCAGTGCGACCAGCCTGGCGTGCGCACACGCGACACGGCGTGGACTCGCGAGAACCCCGGATCGGTCGCCGCTTGCCGGGATGGACAGCTTCGGCGCATGCAGAGCAACATTGGACCGCGGCCCCAGCCAGTGGCACACCCAGGAACTCCCGATGCGAGAGCGCTTTCGTCGCCGACCTGACCAGGCCGTCACCGCGGTGCCGCTCGACCTCGAGTTCGACGCCTTCGCTTATCGGAAGTGGGGCGATTCGCAGCAGGCCAGACCAGGTGACTGGCTGGTCGATAACGGTGGCGACGTTTACACCGTGGCAGCCGAGACTTTTGCCCGCACCTACCAGCAGATCAGCCCGGGCCGGTGGGTCAAGTCGGCACCCGTGTGGGCGGAACGCGCGGCGAGTGCGGGGAGTGTTGCGACCAAGGAAGGTCGAACCCATTACGAGGCCGGCGACTGGCTCGTGTCGAATGCAAAGGACGGCAGCGATGCCTATGCGATCAGCGCGTCGAAGTTCGGCGCCCTTTACGAGCCGGATCCCGAGGATCCCCCGCGATAGCAGGAACCTGCCGGACTAGACGAAGTGCTCGGCCCGGACGAGCTTGCTGCCGGCCAGCCGTCCGATCCGGTCGAGCTCGGGAATGTTGTCGGGTTGGTCCATCGCCTCGAGCGCCTCGAGCGCCTTGGCGCTGAATGCCTCACCTATGTTCTCTGCGCACCAGTCCGGCTCCAGCAACACGTTGTAGCGCAGATAGCGGAACATGGGTTGTCCGCCGAGCACTGGCCGGGCCGTGCCTGTCTCGCGGTCAATCGGGCGAGCGGTCGCGCTCTGCGACAGCCACTGCATGACTGTCTCCACGAGGTCCGCGCAGTCGTCCATCAACGCCCGCAGTGAGAGCACGGCGTGGACGGCCGGACGACTCTCGAGCAGATTGGCGTGACCGACCGCCGGATCGGCCTTGCCAGTACCGACGGAGACGATCGCCAGATTGTCCTCCCCGGTTCGCCAGCCGAAGCGATATCCGTCCATCGTGGCCACCATGAGCGCGACGAGTGCCGGATTGTTCGAGGGGCTGACACCGCCGTCGATGAAGTCGCCTTTGACCGCCTTGAGGCCGTCCTTCGCGCGACCGATGCTGATACTCTCGGGATCAAAGAAATGCGGCGCTGCGGTGCTCGCGCGCACCACCTGCCACAACGGGTACTGCGCGTTCGGGATGGTGTCGGGGCGCCGGCCCTTCCGGAAGTACCGGGCCTCGGGATTGTCGGTCAGCAACCAGGCACTGCCGGTATCGAGGCGCTTGGTCACAACCAACAGCCCGGTGCGAAAGTCCGGGCTGTCAAGCCGGCGCTCACCCAGCACACCGATCAAGGCCTGCTTCACCTTCGCGGCATCGTATTTCGCGCGCGCAAGGCCTTTGCGCAGGAGAGAACGCTTGAACACGGCCCGGCCAAGATTCATGTAGTGCTGGTGGACTTCGTCCACGCTCATACCGAGGGAAAGCGCCGCGGCAATGATCGCGCCGGTGGAAGTACCTGCGATGAGGTCGAAGTGGTCGCTCAGGCGGAAACTCGGGTCGTTGCTGTGCTGCTCGCGCAGACGGCTCTCGATCTCGCGCAGGATGCCGAGCGTCAGAACTCCGCGCAGACCGCCTCCGTCCAGGGCGAGTATCCGCTTCGGACGGACCTCCGGGTCGAGGTGCTGCCTGAATGTGCGGTACGTGGTCATGGTGGTCGTCCGATACGCCGCAAGCCCGCTACGCTTCCGCGACCTTGAGCACGAGCTTGCCGGTGTTCTCACCCTTGAAGAGTTTGAGCAGCGTCTCGGGAAAGGTTACCAGGCCCTCGACGACATCCTCGCGGGTCTTCAACTTCCCCGTCGCCATCCACCCGGCCATCTCCCGTGCCGCTTCGGCGTAGCGGTCCGCGTAGTCGAAGACGACCATGCCCGTCATGCTGGCCCGGTTCACGAGCAGCGACATGTAGTTGCTCGGGCCCTTCATCTTCGCCTCGTTGTACTGCGAGATGGCGCCGCAGATCACGATGCGTGCATGCATCGCGAGCTGCGTGAGCACGGCGTCGAGGATCTCGCCGCCGACATTGTCGAAGTAGACGTCGACGCCTTTCGGGCAGTGCTGCTTGAGCGCGGCCTTGAGGTCCTCGTGCTTGTAGTCGATGGCGGCATCGAAGCCGATGGAGCGCAGGTAGGCGCACTTGTCCGGGCCGCCCGCGATGCCGACCACGCGGCATCCCTTGATCTTCGCGATCTGGCCCACGACCTGCCCGACCGCGCCGGCAGCACCCGAGACCACGACCGTATCCCCCGCCTTCGGCTTCCCGACGTCGAGCAGCCCGAAGTACGCGGTCATGCCCGGCATGCCGAGCGTTCCAAGGTAGACCGGCAGCGGAGCAAGCCCGGGATCGACCTTCGTAAGCCCCTTTCCCTTTGCGACCGCGTATTCCTGCACACCGAGCGCGCCGACCACGTGATCGCCCACGGCTACGCCCGGATCGTTCGAGGCGACCACGCGTCCCACGGCGCCCGCACGCATGACCTCCCCGATACCGACCGGCGCTATGTAGGACTTGCCCTCGTTCATCCATCCGCGCATCGCCGGGTCGAGCGAGATGTACAGGATCTTGACCAGTACCTCGCCGTCGCCGGGCTGCAGCACCGGGGCCTCGACGTACTCGAAGTCACTGCGCTGAACCATGCCGACCGGGCGCCGGGCGAGCCTGAACTGGTGATTGGTGAGGGCATTCATGGCAGCGTCTCCAGGGGTTCGACGGGCAAGCATACCCGTTCGAAGGCAGCGGCAGCCTGATCGAGCCGACTTTGCGCCGTCCAGCGATCGGATTCAGCGAAGTAACCGCGGTGCCTTCGGTCATGCCGTAGCCCTCGAGGAGCCGCAATCCGGTGCTGCGCTCGAACCGGTTGAAGACCTCGATCGGCATCGGTGCCGCGCCCACCAGGCAATGACGCAGGCTGGACAAGTCGTGCTCACCGTGAGGCACGTCAAGCAGCGATGCGTAGACCGTCGGAACGGCCATCATGGCGAAGGCGCGATGACGTGCCCGTGGCTGCCACGGACCAGGCGAGAAAGACCTCGTTTGCGTGGGTGTGCGGGGCGACCTTCGGCATCCCGGTCGTGCCGCCCGTGTGGAACAGGCTGGCGATGTCATGAGGCTCGATCTGCCTGGGGGAGTCGAGGCGCGAGTCATGCTTCATGTCCGCGACACCTGATGCTGCAGGGCTGGACTCGTCGGGCGGCGACCAGGTGCGCCGTCAGTTCCCGGTCTGAATCCGGGTCCACGCGCGCGAAATCTCACGCATCTGTTGAGGCGACCACGCGCGATCGATGGTCAACCGCCGCATGACCTCATCGCTCATGTAGATGTCGGGATCGTCTCGGATTGCTTCGGTCACGTACGGCAAGGCGGCGGCGTTGCCGTTCGCCTGCCCGACTGTGTTCGTGATCGCGGCAATGACTTCCGGCTCCATCAGGTAGTCGATGAACGCCAGGGCGTTCTCCGCGTGCGGCGCATCGATCGGAATCGCGGCCATGTCGCACCAGAGGGGCGCGCCCTCCTTCGGGATCACGTAGACAATCTCGGTGGGATCGGCAGCCTGGGCGCCGCGTGATCGTGCCTGCATGATTCCGCCGCTCCAGCCGATCGAAACGCAGACCTCGCCGCTCGCCAGGTCGGCCACGTACTGCGACGAGTGCGAGTAGCGCACGTATGGCCTCACCCGGGTCAGCAGTGCCTCCGCTGCTGCGCGGTCCTCCGGCCGGTCGCTGTTCGCGTCGAGGCCGAGATAGATGAACGCGACCTGGAACATGTCCGCCGGCGAGTCCAGCCACGTGATTCCGCACTGCGCGAGACGGGACGCGACCGCCGGGTCGAACACGGCGGACAGGCTGTCGATCGTACGGGTACCGAGCGCCTTCTCGACCAGATCGGGGTTGTACCCGATCCCCGTCGTACCACGCAGATACGGCACGGCATGCTCGTTGCCGGGGTCGTTCGCCGCGACCAGGTGCATGATCGATGGGTCGAGGTTTCCGCGGTTCTTGAGCTTC
>Ga0031656_10000432_pt1 | contig 14238 bp, 15 predicted proteins | sample FrelakmetDIP11DI_FD_55080 | JGI IMG/M metagenome (GOLD analysis project Ga0031656, IMG submission 55080) | Freshwater lake sediment microbial communities from the University of Notre Dame, USA, for methane emissions studies - DIP11 DI | ecosystem: Environmental > Aquatic > Freshwater > Lake >... | reverse complement strand
GTACAATTACCACAAATGTTAAATCTTCTTCCCTTCCCTGTAGGATAATTTTTCTTTCATTATATCAGATTTTTGATTCAATGCATGGAGACAGTCACATAAAGAAAAATAGCTCATGCCGAGACATCCGGCATTCGTATGATAGAATAAAGACAGGAAAATGCATATTAAGCTTTCATCAGGGAAGATCCTCGGCAGTATGAACGATGAAAATCTCCTGCAGGCATTCAAAAGACAGGGGATATATCTTGTTGCATCCTGTGGGGGGAAAGGTATATGCGGCAAATGCCGCATCAGGATATCCAAGGGGGAACACCATACTTCCTCTCAGGGAAAGCTTCACGCGCAGGATATTGAATCGGGGGTTGTCCTCGCGTGTCAGACTTTTCCAGAATCGGATATCTCCGTGGATATTCCAAAGGAATCGCAGCTTGTTGTGGGAGATGTCCTCGAAATTTCCAGGACAAGAGACCTTCTTGAAACTTTCCGGGCTTCAGGCGAGATACTCTCCCCTCTCGTGAAATGGATCCCTCTCGAAGTCACTCCACCGACGATAGATGATAACATCGGCGATCTTGAGCGTCTGATAAAATCCCTGGAGGCTGAAGGATTGAAGGACATGAGATTTCCTCACGGTTTCCTGTCGTCAATGGCAACAGAACTCCGTGACGCGAGATGGAATGTTCATCTTGGATACATAGATGGTCCTGAGGCTGTTTTTCTCGCGCCTTCTGCACGCAAGGATCAATATGGATTAGCAGTGGACATCGGGACAACCACAGTCGTGATGTACCTTGTGAATCTCGCAGATGGTTCCCTTGTAGATGTAGGATCAACCTATAATTCGCAAATCCGTTGTGGTGATGATGTCATCACGAGAATTATGTACGCCACAGAAGCCGGCGGACTCAAAGAATTACAGGATACTGTTGTGACCGACATGAATGACCTCCTGATGCCCATGATTGAGAAACACGCAATAGAAGAAAAAAATATTGATTCTGTTGTTATCTCAGGGAATACGACCATGACCCACCTTTTCTGGGGGCTCAACCCCGGATTTATCAGGGAAGAACCATATACGCCAACCTTGAATTTCTTTCCCGTATGGAAAGCAGATAGCGCGGGATTGAAGATCGGCAAACAGGTACCCGTGTATACAGTGCCCTGCGTAGCGAGTTATGTTGGCGGCGATATTGTTGCGGGGGTTCTTGCTTCAAACATGCATAAACAGAGCGGGATAACGCTTTTTATGGATATCGGGACCAATGGAGAGATCGTTATCGGTAACAACGAATGGCTTGTGACTGCTGCGTGCTCTGCCGGCCCCTGTTTTGAAGGAAGCGGGATAAGACATGGCATGAGAGCAACAGAGGGTGCTGTGGAATCCCTTACAATCAATCCTCAGACATTCGTACCTTCTCTCAGCGTCATCGGTAATAGTTCACCAATCGGGATATGCGGTTCCGGTATGATTGATGCGATAACAGAGATGTTCCTCACCGGTGTGATAGACCAGAAAGGGAAATTCATCAGAGGGCTCGCCACAAAGAGAATCCGGGATGGCTTTGAAGGCCCTGAATTCCTCATTTCCAGTGATGAAGGCAGGGATATTCTCCTCACAGAGGTGGATATAGAAAACATCCTGAGGGCCAAGGCAGCAATCTATGCAGGAGTCTCCCTCCTTGTGAAAAAGGTCGGCTTGACCCTGAATGATATTGAACGGATTTATATTGCCGGTGGTTTCGGGAACTACCTGAATATCGAAAAGTCGATTATCATCGGCATGCTGCCTGATGTTCCAAGAGAAAAATTCCGGTTTCTGGGCAATACTGCCATTGCCGGCACCTATTTATGCCTTCTCTCCGAAAAAATGAGGGAAGAAGCAGAAGAGATTGCCGGAAAAATGACCAATGTGGAATTATCTGTATCGAGAAGGTTTATGGATGAATACATGTCAGCCCTTTTCCTTCCGCACACGGATATCGGGCAATTTCCAACAGTAAAAAAACTACTGCGGAATAAGGATTAACCCGATAAATGCATTTTCGGCATGCAGACGTGGGAAAAAGCTCTCATGCAGCACCTTTGTAGGCGGTCGATCAACTTGATAAACTGCATATTTACATTAACCACAATTTGTCGTCTTGATAAGCCAAGTACTGCTTATGAGAGGTTCTTCAGCACGTGTGCATGCTACTCTCTTTATTAACTGTATTTTACGGGTTAATAAATCCCATCAGTGTACAAGTCCTTCAGAGAGGAGTTTATCCACTTCCCTTCGTATCACGGTAGCAGGTATGCCACCATGGACCTTGAGCACACCATTGATAAGAACAACAGGGGTATTTAANGCCCCCAACTGTAAGAGCTCCTTGATATCATCAAATTCTTCTTCCCCATCCATAAAAAGATCTACATATTCGACATACACAACAGACGGATAAAAATAGTTCATCTCATTGGAAAGTTCATCAGTAAGTATTTTATTCGTCCCTGATATTTCCGATGTATTATCATCAAAGAGGACACCCTCAGTCGGGTTATCAAGTATCTGGATATGAACTCTTTGAAGCATTCAGGTTACCTCTCCTTCCTCATCATTACAAGGATATTGTCTATGAGCCTCGTATTGCCTATCTTTGCCGCAACTGCAAGCAGTACCTCACTCTGGATCATAGATAGTTCTTTAAGGGTTTCCGGGTCATAGAATCCTGCGTAATCGATGCTTGATACTGCAGGCTCTTGCAGAATCTTCTCATGCATCATTTCTTTGAGTTGGATAATGTTTATTATACCAGATGTGAGGAGATCAGCTGTCTCTTTCAGACTCTGGTAGAGAACCACAGATGCCTTCCTTTCTGCTTGAGTAAGGTGTGCGTTCCTGGAACTCATGGCAAGGCCGTCCTTTTCTCTGATGGTCGGACACATGACTACATCGATATCCATATTGAGATCCCTTACCATTTTCCCAATGATGACGGCCTGCTGAAAGTCTTTCTGGCCAAAATATGACCTTGTGGGCTTAACAATGTGGAAGAGCTTCGCTACAACTGTTGCAACACCAATAAAATGACCCGGCCTGAAAAATCCGCAAAGCTTGTCTGAAATCTTCCCTACCTCGATACGGGTTAAAAAACCTTCGGGATACATCAGAGGGGCATCAGGTATAAAAAGGATATCGGCTGCCTCTTTCGCAAGTTTTTCCGTATCTCCTTCGACATCCCTCGGATACCGGGAGAAATCCTCAGCCGGCCCAAACTGGAGGGGGTTTACAAATATGCTTATAACCGTCTTATCGTTCTCCTGCCTTGCCCTTCTGATCAGACTGAGATGTCCCTCATGCAGGGCTCCCATTGTCGGGACAAACCCTATTGTCTTGCCACGGAGAAGTAACCCGCTGACAGTATCCTGCATGATTTTTGGTATGCGTATTATTTCCACTTCTTCATACCTTTGTATACATAATGTGGGCTAAAGGTTGAAAATATTTTGCTATAACCTATATAAAGACAGTTCCGTTTGTCAAACCGGATTCGACAGGTGGTGAGGTCAAAACGCTGTCGGGACTTTTGAAGACCTGTTGTGGTAAAATTCAAAATTATGGAAGAAATCGGTATTATCGAACGTGTCGAGGGTTTCAATGCAACAGTTGCCGTTCCTAAGAGAAGTGCATGTGACGGATGTTCATTGAAAACATGCAAACCGTCGGGACAGTCGATGACAATCGAAGCTCTGAATCCGGTTCATGCACGTGTCGGCCAGAAGGTGATAATTTCAATGAAATCAACCACATATTTAAAAGGTTCATTGATTGTCTATGGAATTCCTGCTCTTGCCCTCGTAATGGGGGCAATCCTTGGCAGGGAGGTCCTGAGTGCTTATTTTGTTAATCATGACCCGGATAGTCTTTCCGCAATTTCGGGATTTGCTGCATGCGTTTTATCTTTTTTCTCGGTTAAGCTATGGAGCAGCAGCCAAGACAGAAAATGTGCGGCAACGCCTGTAATTGAGGAAATAGTGGAAGAATAAAGGACAATTAATAAGGGGTAAAGAACGATTATTGTTCTCTGGCAACCTTTCCTGATAGATATATCCTATTTTCAGAATAGAGGGGGAATGTATGGCAAACTTTGAGCTGGATAAAATNCGGAATGTTGCAGTTATTGCACACGGAGGTGCCGGCAAAACTTCGCTTGTTGAGGCAATGCTTTTCGCTTCCGGTTCAATTGACAGGCTTGGAAGAGTAGACGACGGGACTACAACAACCGATTATGAACCGGAAGAAATAGCAAGAAAGATAACCATTAGCTCTTCAATATCTTTTTGTACCTGGAATGGTTTCAGGATAAACCTTGTTGACACTCCCGGCTTTATCAATTTCCTTGAAGATACCAGGGGATGCCTGAGGGGTGTTGATGGAGCGGTCGTCATCGTCAGCGCATTATCAGGGGTGAAGGCGGAAACACAGAAGATCTGGAAATACGCATCTGAATTCGAAATACCAAGAATAGTTTTTGTAAATAAAATGGACAAAGAAAACGCAAACTTTTCGCGGGCATTAGGAGAACTCGAAAAATCTTTTGGGAAAGATGCCTTACCCATGCAGTTGCCGATAGGATCAGGTGAAGGTTTCAAAGGTATTGTTGACCTGATCAAAATGAAGGCCCTGATTTTCGACAATGGACAGTCTAAAGAATCTGAGATACCATCCGACATGATTCCTGAAGCCGAGGAATACCGGAAAAACCTTATCGAAAAAATTGCCGAATCTGATGATGCGCTGCTCGAGAAGTACCTTGAGGGCGGGACTCTTACAGCCGAGGAGATAATAAAGGGGATAAAAGAAGGCGCCCTGACAAAGAGATTCATCCCGGTAACATGCGGCTCTGCTCTCAGGAACACCGGCGTGTCCCAGCTTCTTGATAGCCTAATCCTCTGCCTCCCCTCACCTTCAGAAATGGCAAGAATATCGCCTGTCAAAGGAAAGCACCCGAAGGACGGGAAAGAGGTTGAAAGAAAACCTCTGCAGACAGAGCCGCTATCTGCGTATGTTTTTAAAACAATAGCCGACCCCTTCGCAGGAAGGCTTTCCATTTTCAGGGTCTTTTCAGGATCTCTGAAGGCTGATTCCAATATCCTGAATACATCAACAGGGGCAAAGGAAAGAATCGGCCAGGTCTTCTATCTTCTGGGGAAAAAACAGATACCTGCCCATACAATAGGCGCCGGAGAAATAGGAGTTGTGGCAAAGCTGAAAGAAACCTTTACTGGTGACACCTTATCGGATGAATCTCACCCGATTGTTTTTACAAAGGTGAAATTCTCCGATCCGATCATCTCTTATGCAATAGCGTCAAAGAGCAAAGGGGATGAGGAAAAGGTGAGTACAGGCCTTCACAGAATTCTTGAGGAGGATCCCACCCTGAGATTCCAGAGAGACGAAGAAACCAAAGAGATGCTCCTTTCAGGAATGGGACAGGTTCACCTCGAGGTTACCCTTGAAAGGCTGAAAAGGAAATTCGGGGTTGAGGTTCTCATGAAAACACCGAAAGTACCTTACAGAGAAACCATCAAGGTTCCTGCAAAAGCCCAGGCGAAATATAAGAAACAGTCGGGTGGCCGCGGGCAATATGGTGACTGCTGGTTGGCAATAGAGCCGTTGCCGAGAGGTGGAGGATACGAATTCGCCGATAAGATTGTCGGAGGTGTCATCCCGCAGCAATACAGGCCCGCAGTCGAAAAGGGCGTGGTAGAAACCATGAAGGAAGGGGTTATCGCCGGTTATCCCCTTGTTGACGTAAGAGTAGCCTTATACGACGGTTCCTACCATACAGTAGACTCTTCTGAAATGGCATTCAAGATCGCCGGGTCCATGGCCCTCAGAAAGGCTGTTCAGGATGCAAAGCCTGTTCTGCTTGAACCAATCATGAAAGTGGAGGTAACAACTCCTGATGATACCCTTGGGGCGGTTATCGGGGACCTGAATTCCAAGCGGGGAAGGGTTCAGGGAGTTGAACCACAGGCAGGCGGAAACCAGAAGATCAATGCACAGGTTCCTATGTCTGAAATGCTCACCTATGCCAATCAGCTGACCAGTCTGACATCCGGCAGGGGACTCTATTCCATGGAATTCTCCCAGTATGAAGAGCTGCCCAGTCATCTTACACAGAAGATAATCGCAGAGCGGGAAGCACACAAGAAAGAAAAAGCGGAAGAAAAGTAACCCGTTAGCACCCATGGCAGAGGACTATAAGACTACCCTGAACCTACCCCGGACTGATTTCCCCATGAAGGCGAATCTCACCCAGAAAGAGCCTTTCACGCTGAAGTTCTGGGAAGAGAGTGCACTATATGACAGGATTCAGGAAAAGAATAAAAACGCTACCCCCTATATCCTTCACGACGGTCCGCCATATGCAAATGGCCATATTCACATCGGACATGCCTTAAACAAGATACTCAAAGACTTTATTGTGAAGTATAAATCGATGAGTGGTTTTTATTCTCCCTATATCCCTGGATGGGATTGCCACGGACTGCCTATTGAACTTCAGGTAGACAGGAATCTTGGGGACAAGAAGAACACCCTTGCTATCCTTGAGAAAAGAAAACTCTGCAAAGAATATGCAGCAGAGTTCGTTGCTATCCAGCGCGATGAATTCATACGACTCGGCGTTTTTGGCGACTGGCAGACTCCCTATCTGACCATGTCCAATTCGTATGAGGCGATCATCGTGAGAGAATTCAGCAAATTCGTAGAGTCAGGAAGCGTCTATAAAGGGAAGAAACCGGTTCACTGGTGTCCTTCCTGTGTCACAGCCCTTGCTGAAGCAGAAGTCGAATACGGGAACAAAGAATCACCTTCGATTTTTGTGAAATTTGCACTCGATGAGGCAACTATCCTGAAGTTCTTCCCTGCGCTCGCAGGGAGAAAAGTATTTGTGCTCATATGGACCACCACTCCATGGACCCTCCCTGCTAATCTTGCCCTTGCCTTTCATCCGGATTTTACCTATATAGCTCTTGATCAGGAGAGCGAAGTTTATCTCATTGCTGAGGGGAGAAAAGAAGCGCTCAGGGAAAAGATCGGCCTTGGAGGAAACATCCTTCTCCAAATCTCAGGAAAGGAAATGGAAGGCATGCATGCGATCCATCCTTTCATCCGGAGAAAATCAATTGCAGTTTTAGGTGAATTTGTATCTCTTGAAGAAGGAACGGGTATCGTCCATATCGCACCGGGGCATGGAGAAGATGATTACCAAACAGGCCTCCAATACGGACTTGATATCTATGCGCCTGTCGACAAACACGGTAATTTCCGGTTCTCAGAGGCTGAGCAGATTGCCGGCTTGCAAGGGAAGTTCGTATTCAAGGCGAATGCAGATATTATGGAAATACTGAAAAACCACAACGCACTCCTAAAAGAAGAACGGGTCACGCATTCATACCCTCATTGCTGGAGATGCAAAAAACCTGTCATCTTCCGTGCTACTGAACAATGGTTCATCTCTATGGACAAAAACAGCCTGAGGGAAAAATCATTGTCTGAAATCGAGAGTGTTTTCTGGATTCCCAAATGGGGCAAAGAAAGAATCCATGGAATGGTAACCAACAGGCCCGACTGGTGCATATCAAGGCAGCGGGCATGGGGGGTGCCGATCACAATCCTCAGATGCGACAATTGTGAAGNGTTTGTTACAGATCCATCCATTCTTGCACAGATCGTCAGACTGGTCGAAGACCAAGGCNCAGATGTATGGTTCATGAAAAGACCGGAGGATTTTTTNCCGGCAGGATATACATGCAAAAAATGCGGCCATGCTTCGTTTTCAAAAGAAATGGANGTACTTGATGTGTGGTTCGACTCCGGTGTCAGTCATGCTGCGGTCATGGAAGTTGACAGCAGGCTATCCTGGCCCGCTGACATGTACCTTGAGGGAAGTGATCAGCACCGGGGGTGGTTCCAGAGCTCGCTGCTTGCATCAGTNGGGACAAGGGGGAANGCTCCTTACAGAACAGTCCTGACCCACGGATTCACCGTTGACGGACAGGGAAAGAAAATGTCGAAATCCCTTGGAAATGTTGTAGCACCCCAGGAGGTCATAAAGAGCAACGGGGCAGAGATACTGCGGCTGTGGGTTTCAGCAGAAGATTACAGGGATGATGTTAGGATTTCAAAAGAGATTCTTGACAGGCTTACCGAAGCGTACAGAAAGATACGGAATACCTGCAGATTTCTGCTCGGGAATATTCATGATTTTGATGGAAATGATTACAGCACTGAGCTGCTGGAGATAGACAGATGGGCAATGAGCAGGCTCCAGAGTTTTACGGGGAAAGTCGTCGCAGCATATGAGAATTTTGACTTCCATGAAGTATTTCACAGCATATACAATTTCTGCGTCGTCGATATGAGCTCGTTCTATCTTGATGTATTAAAAGACAGGCTGTATACCTTCAGGACAGATTCAGTGGAGAGGCGTTCAGCCCAGTGGGTTCTCAGCAGGATTCTCTCGATGATGACAAGACTGATGGCCCCGATACTCTCATTTACTGCAGAGGAAGTCTGGCAAAATATACGAACCGGCAGCCAGTCCGCAGGACAGGGGAACAGCAAAATCGAAGAATCAGTATTTCTTGCGTCATTCCCTGCCGCTGATGCAACATATTCTGACCGGCAGCTTGAAGAAAAATGGGATAACCTCTTTGTTTTGCGGAATGAAGTGAACAAGGCTCTTGAGATGAAGAGGTCGGAAAGATTCCTTGGGAATTCCCTTGAGGCAAAGGTTATCCTGCATCTTCCCGTGAGTTACAAAGATCTTCTTACTGGAGACAGAGATTTCTTACCGACGTTCTTCATTGTCTCTGCGGTTGAACTCAGCGATGAGAGCATGAAGGATTCTTACAGAAGCACCGAAATAGAAGGACTCGAAATAACAATCGAGCGGGCCAAAGGTTCGAAATGCCAGAGGTGCTGGAACTGGAGTACAACCGTCGGAACGTTCACCGATAAACCTGATATCTGCGAAAGGTGTTATAACGTTGTTGTTCAAAAATAATAGTTTGCACCACTCGAACCCTCGCACCCTGGAATCCTCGAACCCTTTTATTATATGAAACGGACTCTATACATCTTTCTGATTGTCCTTTCAGTTGTCGCGCTCGATCAGGCAACAAAATATCTCATCATGACAAATCTTTCACTATATGATTCCAGAGAAATATTTCCTTTCCTTCACATTGTTCATGTCAGGAATACAGGTGCTGCGTTCGGGATGTTTAAAAACCTCGGAAGTACGTTCTTTATCATCCTATCTGTCTTCGCAATAATTTTCATAATAAATCTCCTTGCGAAAAAAACCTANAGCACCGTTGGCCTCTCGCTCATTTTGGGCGGTGCTCTCGGGAATCTTAGTGACCGGGTATTCTATGGGAAGGTTGTGGATTTCGTTGACTTCTCTGTAGGGACTTTCCACTGGCCTGCATTCAATGTTGCCGACTCTTCCCTCACCATAGGGATCGCGGTAATCTTAGTAGCATATCTTTTCAAAAAATAGAAATTTACGGGAACGGTAATAAACAGCAGCGGGAGATAAATAACTGCCTCATTCATAAATCGCATATCCCTCGATCTTTTCAAGTCTTTTCCCCTTAATGCCGAGTGCTTGAAGGCTGCCGATCTTTCTCTCATGCCGTGTCTTCAGAATCCTCGTGACCGTCTCCGGTCCAATGCCCGGAACTCTCAGCAACTCTCCCCTGTCTGCCGTATTGATCCTTACAGGGAAAAATTCCGGGTGGCCGTCCGCCCATAGCTCCTTGGGGTCTTTGTCTATTCTCAGATTGCCGTTTTTATCGAGCATGATGTCCTCCTTCTGGAAACCGTATTTCCTGATCAGAAAATCGGCCTGGTATAAACGGTGCTCTCTCATAAATAGTTCATGCGGGTGTGCAAGAAACTTTCTCTCTCCCGGGATATCGGAACTGCCGAGACCTTGCTGATAGGCGGAGAAATACACCCGTTTGAAGTTCAGCCGCTTATAGAGGCCAAACAGGTAGTGTATGATCTCTGCATCTGTCTCCTCCGAGGCTCCGACAATAAACTGGGTTGTGCATTTAACCCGTGAAAACTTCGTGCCCGCTCCCGTTAACTTTCCCATCAGCTTCAGTGGCTGGATGATATCCCTGTCGTAATCCTTCGTACTCGATAAAGCGGCAAAGTGTTTCCTGCCTGGAGTCTCGATGTTCAGAGAAACGGCAGTCGCCAGTGAAATGGCATCTTCGACTGCTGCATCGGATGCCCCGGGGATGATCTTCAGGTGGATGTATCCCTTGAAACGATGTTTATAGCGCAGCAGACGTGCCACTGCATTGATTTTATCCATAGTGTAGTCAGCATTCTTGATGACCGCTGAACTCAGGAACAGGCCGAAGACTTTTTCCCTTTGATAATATTCCAAAAACGTGCGCGCAACTTCCTCCGGACGGAGGGTACAGCGGGGTACATTCGTTTCTGACCGGAGAGGGCAGTACCTGCAGTCATTCGTACACGCATTGGAGAGAAGGGTCTTGAGGAGGACAGTACTGCCGCCCTGCGGGAGAGCGACAGGATAAAGCCACTTACCGTCCGGGCCCCGCTTCCGATGCTCATACCGTGCGGTCCCGCATGCGCAGGCAAGGTCGTAACGCGAATCTTCAGACAGTATTTTCAACTTATCGATTGTATCCATGGATAATCTTTCGGGATTATATCACAGCAGGATATGCTGAACGAAGGATGATATTTTGCCTGTGCTATTATATTAAATGCATCCGGTGCTGATTCGATTCGGTCCTTTCACGATCCACACCTATGGTTTTCTCATTGCCATCGGTTTTCTTGTCGGTCTCTGGCTCGCAGTGATTCAGGCAAAAAAGGAAAACATACCGGTAAATAAGATTCTGGACCTCAGTTTTTACCTTCTTCTTGCAGCCATTATCGGCTCAAGGCTTTTTTTCATTCTCATTAATGCAGGGCATTACATCAATCATCCTCTGGATGTTTTTAAGATATGGGAGGGCGGTCTTGTCTTCTATGGAGGAGTTTTGCTTGCAGTNCCGGTTGCTGTCTGGTACGTAAAGAGAACCGGACTGGATATGTGGAATACAGCAGACATTTTTGCCCCAGCAATAGCAATTGCGCATGTTTTCGGCAGGCTCGGGTGCCTGTCAGCAGGCTGCTGCTTCGGAAAGGCTGCCGAAGCCCTTCCATGGGGAATCATCTTCACTGACCCGGAATGTCTGGCACCGACAAATGTGCTGTTGCATCCCACACAACTTTACGAGTCAGCCGGCGAGCTTCTCATCTTTCTCACCCTCATAATCCTGAGAAACCGTAAATCATTCAAAGGCCAGCTTTTTATGTCATATCTTCTCGTCTATGCAGTCCTGCGNTTTATTGTCGAAGTCTTTCGGGGAGATGTCGGCAGGGGGTTCATCATGGAAAACATCTCGGTATCACAGGGGATCAGTATCCTGATGTTTTTTATTGGTATCGCAGGATTTGTGATACTGAGAGGGAAAAGCAGGAAGTTCTAACACGCTGTTGAAATGATCATCAAACGCTCTTTTCTGCCAAAATCAGGTCTACTGAATAGCAAATCAACAAGTGTTTGTTTAGCAGGTTGCTGAAAAAGTCTCAAAATGGACAGTTTGTCATGCTGAATTTATTTCAGCATCTCGTAAAATCAATAACTTATGAGACCCTGAAACAAGTTCAGGGTGACAGAAATAGACTTTTTCAGCAGCCTGTTAATAATATATACATGAAAATGAAAAAACTTCTATTCATCTCTCTCACTGCGTTATTGCTCTTTTTGTTCTCCATGATACCCCCGGTTTTGCAGCAGATGAAGATCCATGTAAAGATCAAGGAATAACAGTCAGAAATCTATCCTTTAAAGAAATTTGGTATAAGCGTCAAGGTGGGAGCTGTATGATATTGAAACGGAATTACTCATTTACTATAAAACCTGAAGAAGAAATAAGGCTTTTTTCAGATATGGTCTGCGAAACGCCATATTGTCCTGCTTGTACATATTCATATTACAAATCATATGATGACAACGGCGATTGCAGGGTTAAAATTCTTCCTGAAGATGCACTGTCTGACTTGTGACTAAGACGTAGATTCCCAGAATAATAACTTCAATATAGTGCCGACATGAGGTCGGGAGCCTCTTGATCTGTTCCTTCCTGAAATTCACTCTTTTGACCTTGAATTGTGCAGGGTACAACTGGCAATTGTTATAACGGCAAAAATAACACCCGGGCGTCTGCAAAAAAAAAGACCTGACCGATAACCCCAATCCGCCTATTTTGAATTTTATGCTAAATTAAAAGAAAGGGCATATTTCTTGAAAGGAGGTTATCATGGGGAAGATAGGTGAATACGAAAAGACTATAGTGGCAGAGCCCCTGAAAGAACCACTTCCAGCAGAAAAGCAGATACCGGGGGTTCCTGAACCTGTGAAAAAAAAGAATTACTANNCGTTGAGGTAAGCCCATTAAAGAAGCACAGATAATAGAAGCTCCTGATTACTGTACGCCGATCCTTGGCTGGCGTTTCTGGAAGATCCGGATGAACCCACAGGACGGCGGTTTGTGGCTCAGGTCGGTAGTTCGCCATGCTTTGTGGCCCCTGAAGGAGCGTTTTGAAGCATGCAGCACTTCAGCTCCAGAGTTGAATAAACAGAGTAGTACGCCTGGAGTTCACTCACAGGAGGGCATCTATGCCTTTAAAACGATCGATAATGCGCTTGAAAACCTTGATAGAACCTGTTACCGAGGAACGTTATTAGGCAGAGTGAAAGTTTGGGGAACAATCCAGAAGCATCAGTTCGGATACAGGGCGCAGTTTGCATATCCGCATTCTTTTACCCATGGCATCTGCTGTATCTGCAAAAGGATAGTCAATCTCAAATCAGAACACTTTGCCATCGGATGGGCAGCATATCACTTTTCTGATGATTTTTCTGTCAGCGGATTTGTGTGTAACGTGTGCAATGAAAAATATTATTTACTCGATACAGAAACCGGATATGCTGAACTATCGCAACTTGCAGAACGATACGGAATCATCATCGGATAGGCCCGTACAAACATGTGCTCACCATACCTGCAACCATGGTGATATCTTCCTGTTACAAACATAAATAGAACCTAATGTATTTGTGATTGGTATAATTGGCATTAATGATATTCTTCAATATAATAGGAATATTATTGGAAGATACCATTAACTTGACTGCGGGATGCGGTTGCTAGGCAATCTATGGGTAGCCAGCACAGCGAGTAATCTTTATAGGAAAGGAGAATCCATGGAAAAATCAATAAACAAAGGCATCACGATTGGCAGTATCGTGATAATGCTGCTTGTGGTAAGCATATTCACTGGCTGTGAAGCGCTGAACAAGACGAAATTCGCCGAGGTTGTCGGAGTGAAGGAGATTATGGAGACGATCGAGACCCCGCGTGAGGTATGTGAGGACGTGCAGGTAAGGCAGCAGGCGCCGGTGAAGGATCCCAATCGCATCACCGGGACGGTGATTGGCGGAGTTGCAGGCGGCGTGTTAGGCAACCAAATCGGAAAAGGCACAGGCAAGACACTGGCAACAGTCGGTGGGGCCGCAGGTGGAGCATATGTCGGAAACAAGGTGCAGGAAGGCATGCAGAAGAGCGATGTCGTTACAACGACAAAACGCAGCTGCAAGACGGTCTACGACAGGACACAGAAGGTAGTTGGCTATGACGTCACGTATCGCTTTGAAGGCAAGGAAAAGGTCGTACGGACGACCTTCAAGCCTGGAGCCACGCTTCCTGTGAAGGATGGGCAGGTGGTTCTAACTGCGCCTGTATCAACGCCGTAACAGATAACATCTAAGGCTACGATTCCACAACCGACGGCTATATGATCGTCTAAGGTACGATTTGTTACCCGACTGTTGTTTACCGGTTCTCACTCATTGAGGACGGAGAAAAACGAGGCATGGGTATTTCTATTGCCCTGAAATACAAAAATTCTTCCTGCATAAACAGTATCATTATTTTCGTTCAGAACAACCTCCTCATTGCGCTTGCTTTTGGAATAGTGCTGCTTTCAGACCTGTCCAAGATAATTTTTTGGACGGCATTTCAAGTAAAAGGGAAAGGGTGAATCTTTGTTTGTCATTCCGGGCTTGACCCGGAATCCAGCGACTT
>Ga0031656_10000431_pt1 | contig 14243 bp, 11 predicted proteins | sample FrelakmetDIP11DI_FD_55080 | JGI IMG/M metagenome (GOLD analysis project Ga0031656, IMG submission 55080) | Freshwater lake sediment microbial communities from the University of Notre Dame, USA, for methane emissions studies - DIP11 DI | ecosystem: Environmental > Aquatic > Freshwater > Lake >... | reverse complement strand
GCGACTATCTCAATCTCATGCCGAGTTATATCTGCCTTCAGTCTGAGCCCCACTGGCTAGTGATTAACAAAACCTACGTCCTTTCCGTGAAGCAAGGTTGATTGGCTTCTAAAAAGTCGGAGAAGCNCCTTTTCCATCATTCCGTAGAATCCCGGATCGGTGTCCGGGACAGGCGCCGGCGTCCAGTTTATTCATAGAGCTACAAAACACCCCGACTCCGGTTTTCACCGGAGTGACGACTTTTTACGAGTCCGTCGAGGTTGAGGGCTAGAATTTACTTGACAGGTTTGGTGTGAATTGGTAGCGAAATCACATCTGTTTTTTTCGCCTTCCGCACCTAATAATTACATTCATTGCTGAATTACGGATTCGCCGACAGGAGCACGTGTCAACGCTTATCTGTATAATTGCCTATTCAAAGAGCTTCGAGAGGAGCACCCAAGCCTGTGCGTCATAGGGCTATCCAACGGCACCTTCCATGCGGAGCTCCCAGAGACCCCGAGTCGGTATGTTGATGGATATTTTTGAAAATCCGCCAAATATGAGGAATTTCTTTACCGGCCAAAAACCGTCTTCGATCGTCTTGATTCACAAGGAGAGCGAGATTCAAGGCTGACGATATTCATACGAGGCTATCAAGAATGCAACGACGTGCACATTAGGAAAAAGGTATCAACGCTTTACTGGGGAGGGAACTCATGAGTGTGAATTTACCTGCAGAAGACCCCTTGATCCGCATGCAGCGGGATCTCAAACGGGCCAAAGCAAAGAACCTTAAGGATATTAAGTGGGGCATGGTGATTGACATTGCCAAATGCATCGGCTGCCATGCTTGCACCATTGCCTGCGTGGCAGAAAATAAGCTCCCGCCGGGCGTGGTCTATCGCGTTGTGTTGGAAGAGGAGACAGGGACGTACCCCTCGGTCGGCAGGCGTTTTGTTCCCCGCCCCTGCGTTCAATGCCAGAACCCGCCCTGTGTCAAGGTCTGCCCTGTAACCGCAACCTACAAGAACGAGCAAGGCGTGGTGGTTGTTAATTACAACCGGTGCATCGGGTGCCGCTACTGCCTTGTGGCTTGCCCGTATGCAGCGCGAACTTCGGATTTCGGAGAGTGGTATACCAATAAGACGCCGGAGGCTCCCGGGAAACTGGTGAGCAGAAAGACGGCAAGTGGATACGAAAGCAGACCTGCAGCGGAATACGGGAAAAAGTGGCCTGATCGCGGTGAGGGCTCTCCCGTAGGCAACGCCCGCAAGTGCCACTTCTGCCTGCACCGGCTTGCCGTGGGCATGCTGCCCGCATGTGTAACGACCTGTGTCGGCCGGGCGACCATTTTCGGGGATCGCACCGATCCGGAAAGCCTGGTTCACGAACAGATCGGCTCCCCGAGGGTGTTCCGGCTGAAAGAAGAGTTGGGGACTCAACCATCCGTCTACTATTTGAAATAAGAAAGGAACGGGCTCATGAGCAATCATAAGGAATATCTATTCAAGTTTTTGATGGCTCTTTCAGTGTTAGGGCTGTTGGTGGGCTCCTGGGGCGTCTTCCAAATCGTGGCGTACGGGAAAAACGCCACTGCGCTGGGTTCCTATGTGACCTGGGGACTGTGGGTCGCCGTCTATCTGTTCTTCCTCGGCCTCACTGCCGGCGCTTTTCTGATTACCATCTTGACCTATGTGTTTAGGGTAAAGATCTTTGCCCCTGTGGGGCCGCTGTCGGCCTTCACCGTCTTGGTGGCTCTCACTTGCGAGGTGATCATCATAAGCTTCGATCTGGGCCACTTCTTTCGCACTTTCAGGTTTCTCTTCACGCCGAGTTTTACTTCCATGATCACCTGGATGGTCATTTTCACAAATGCCATGCTGGTGATCTATGTTCTGGAGTGCTACTTCCTCCTGAGGGAGAACATCCTTCTCTGGTCCAAGGAAGAAGGGCGTTCCGGCCAAAGCTTCTATCGGTTTCTCACCTTCGGCAAGAAAGACTACAGTGAAGCGGACCGCACGGCGGACCATCGGCGGGTGCACACCATTTCCCTGATCAGCCTTCCTGTTGGTCTGATCTTCTACGGGGTGAACGGCGCCATCTTTGCCATCCTTCTCAATCGCCCCTTGTGGAACGGGGCTTTGACGCCGCTGATCTTTATTGTGACGGCTCTTCTCTCAGGCGGCGCCTTGATCACGTACCTGACCTATGTGTTTCGCATCGACGACAAACTGGTGCACTATCTTGGACACGTCATTCGGTTTCTGCTGGCCGTCTTTCTCCTCCTCGAAGGATTTCAGTTTTTTGTGGGCTACATGACCGGCGTCGTCGCGGAAATCACCAGCCTGAACATCATCGCCTTCGGCCCATACTGGTGGGTCTTCTGGGTCGTTCACGTCTTTCTGGGAAGCTTCATTCCTCTCTACTTACTTATCCGGCATCACGCGAGCCCCGGTGCGGTGGCTTGGGCGTGCTTTCTCATCGTCATCACCTTCATTGCCGTCCGCCTCAACGCCGTCATCCCGGATCAGGCCGTCTACAAACTGGAGGGTCTGGAGGCCACCTTCTATCACGCAAGGCTGCGCACTGCAGAATACTTTCCCAACCTGACCGAATGGCTCGTGAGTGTCTGGGTTTTTTCTCTGGGAATGCTGGCGTTCTTGCTGGGGTCCCGCTGGTTGCCGCTGATCGTTGCAGGAAAAGGAGAAGCAGAACATGTTTAAGAAAAATACACAGGAATTGCTGGATTTGGTCAATGCCAAGGTGGACCGGCGCGGATTTCTGAAGTGCTCGGCCCTGCTGGGAGGTTCTCTGGCTGCAGCCGGACTTCTATCCCGTTTTGCAGAGGCAGATGGCAAAGTGGACTGGGCCGGTCTTGATGTAGGGGATGCTTACACCCATCACCTGCCGGAGAATCAGATCTATTCCGTCTGCCAACAGTGCAACACCAACTGCGGAATCAAGGTCAAGCTTGTGGACGGCCTCGTCGCCAAGATCGACGGCAACCCTTACAGCCCCTGGACCCTGACCCCTCACCTTCCCTATGAGACGCCTTTGGCGGATGCAGCCACTGTGGAAGGCTCCCTGTGCCCCAAGGGTCAAGCGGGCATTCAGGCTCTCTATGACCCCTACAGACTCGTCAAGGTCCTTAAGAGAGACGGCAAGAGGGGCCNGAACAAATGGAAGACCATCTCCTTTGACCAGGCTCTAAAGGAGATCGTCGAAGGAGGCAACCTGTTCGGCGAAGGTCCCGTGGAAGGCCTGAAAGACATCTGCGTCCTGAAAGATCCCAAGGTCGCCAAGGAGCTTGCAGACGACTCCAGGCAGGTGGCTGCGAAAAAGATGAGCATCGAGGACTTCAAGCAGAAACATGCGGCCAACCTGCACTACCTCATTGATCCGGATCATCCGGACCTTGGCCCCAAGAACAATCAGTTCTGTCTGAACTGGGGCCGCCTGAAAGCAGGGCGCAGCGAGCTGCTTCGGCGTTTCGTGAGCAATGCTCTGGGTTCTGCGAACACCCATGGCCACACCACGGTGTGCCAGGGATCTTTGTATTTTACCTGCAAGGCCATGAGCGATCAGTTCGTCGAAGGGTCCTGGTCAGGCGGAAGCAAGTTCTACTGGCAGGCGGACACCGGGAATGCCGAATTCATTCTTTTTGTGGGGTCCAGCCCCTATGAGGCGAACTACGGACCTCCCTTGCGGGGCCAGAAGATCACCCAGGGTTTGGTCGACGGGAGGCTGAAGATCGCTGTGATCGATCCCCGGTGCTCCAAGACTGCAGCCAGGGCGTGGAAGTGGCTGCCTGTCCGGCCGAACGGTGTGGCTGCCATTGCCATGGGAATGATTCAATGGATCATCGAAAACAAGCGCTTCGACAGCCGGTATCTATCCAATGCCAACAAGGCCGCTGCAACGGCGGACAACGAACCGACCTGGACCCAGGCAGCCTGGCTGGTCAAAATGAAGGACGGGAAGCCTACCACGTTCTTGCGGGCGTCGGATGTGGGCTTGCCTGTGGAAAAGAGGTCGAAGAAAGACGGGGGAGAATGGAATTTCGATCCCTTCCTGGTCTCTATCGGCGGCCAGCTGAAGGCCTTTGACCCGAATGACGAGAAAGACCCGGTGAAAGGCGATTTGCTGGTGGATGGGGAAGCGAATGAATTTCGCTTCAAGAGCGTCCTTCAGATCTACCGCGAAACGGCAGCCGCAAAGAGCCTGAAGGCCTGGGCCGAGGCGGCAGGGGTCAAGGAGTCGGACGTTGCGGAACTCGCCCAGGAGTTCACCAGCCACGGCAAGAGAGCGGTGGCAGACATACACCGAGGCGTTTCTCAGCACACCTCCGGATTCTACAACGTGCTCGCCTGGATGCTGGTCAACGTCCTCATCGGGAATCACGATTGGATGGGCGGTCTCGCCAAGGCGACGGGGTTTGAGATCACGGGGAGCATCAAGGGCAAACCCTTTGACACCAACAAGCACGACGGCAGGCTGAGTCCGTGGGGAGTGTCCATTATTCGGCACGAGGCGACTTACGACAAGAGCACGATCTTCAACGGGTACCCGGCAAAGCGCGTGTGGTACCCCTTCTCAAGCGACATCTACCAGGAGGTGATCCCCAGCATGGGGGATGCCTACCCCTATCCGATCAAGGCGCTTCTCCTTTACATGGGGTCGCCGGTGTATTCGCTTCCGGCCGGCAACAAACTGGTCGAGATTCTCTCTGATCCGAAGAAGCTTCCGCTCATCATCGTCTCCGACATCGTTATCGGCGAAACCAGCATGTACGCGGATTACATCTTTCCCGATCTGACCTTCCTGGAACGCTGGGAGTTCTCCGGTTCCCACCCGTCGGTGACGCCCAAAGTGGCTCCCTTCCGGCAGCCGACGGTAGCCCCTCTCACGGAAGCCGTAACCGTCTATGGCGAAAAAATGCCTCTGTCGCTGGAGTCCCTGCTTCTGGGGCTAGCGGAAAAGATGAAGCTCCCTGGATTTGGTGAAAACGCGTTTGGTCCCGGTCTTCACCTGAAGCGGGAAGAGGACATGTACCTGCGAATGGTCGCCAACATCGCCTTTGGGGACAAGACGGACGGTTCGGAAAAGGTCCCTGCGGCCAGCGGGCAGGAAATCAAGATATTCGAGCAGGCGCGCCGTCATCTCCCTTCCACTGTGTATGACCTGGAAAGGTGGAAGGCGGTCGTGGGACCGGAGTGGTGGCCTCATGTGGTCTACGTTCTCAACCGCGGAGGCCGGTTTCAAGGTTACCGTCAGGCCTACAAGGACCAGCAACTGTCTAACAAGTATGGGAAGCTCGTAGGGATCTATTTCGATAGACTGGTAACCACCAAGGACTCCATGACAGGAAAGCCCTATCTGGGCCATGCGGATTTTATAGATGGCCCTCGCGATTGCACGGGACGCCTCATCCAGGACGAATCATCAGGTTATGACATGACACTCATCACTTACAAGTCCATCACTCAGACCAAGAGCAGGACAGGCGGGAATTACTGGCTTCAGGCCGTCAGGCCGGAGAACGCGATCGAAATTTCGTACTTTGATGCAGAACGGCTCAAGGTCAAAGAAGGGGATCACGTGAAACTGGTCTCAGCAACCAATACAGAGGGAACCTGGGATTTGGGCCACGCTGGAAAGAAACCCATGATCGGACGTGTTCACGTGATACAGGGCATACGACCGGGAGTGGTGGCCTTTTCCCTTGGCCATGGGCATTGGTCCTATGGCGCAAATGAAGTGAGCATCGACGGGGTCAAGATCCCCGCCGACCCGCGTCGCGGAACAGGCGTGCACGGGAATGCGGCCATGCGCGTGGATCCGGTTTTGAAAAACACGGGGCTGGTGGACACCGTGGGTGGCAGCGCCGTGTTTTATCAGAGCCAGGTCCGGCTGGTGAAGACCTGAGGAAGGGCTGAGGCGGGTTTCCTCGACGTTCGGAATGANTGAGATAGTCGGCTCAAGGGAACCCGCCCTCTCAAAAAATTTTTTTGACCGATGTTATGTTAGAATTAGCATAAGGTGAAGGATGTGGACGGAGCTGTGCAAGGGTTTAGTGAAAGGGAGAAGAAAAAATGAGATCCTTTAAAGACCTGCTGGCCGCTTCAGCAGAGGCTCACGGGCATTTGTGCCCAGGGCAAGTGGTGGGGGTGCGCATGTCCCTTCTGGGGTGCAAACTCATCGGTCTCGACAATCCCACAAGCCGTGAGCAGATCAAGAAGCTGATCGTGTTCGTGGAGATGGACCGGTGCACCGGTGATGCGGTTGCTCATGTGACCGGAGCGAAACTCGGGAGGCGGTCGCTCAAATTTGTGGACTACGGCATCATGGCGGCCACCTTCGTGAACCTGGAGACAGGCAGGGCTTACAGGATCATTTCGACCGAGGAATCCAGGGAGTTAGCGCCCTTCTATGCTCCCGAAATCACGGAGAAAAGAAAGCAGCAGCTGGAAGCTTACAAGCGGATGCCGGATAGCGTTCTATTCCGGGTTCAGGAAGTGGAAATCTCTCTCAGTGAGTTTGATCTCCCTGGCTCCACCCATCGCAAAGTAGTTTGTTCGCGCTGTGGCCAGATGGTCAGGGACGGCCGGGAAGTGGTCATCGATCATCTCTCGCTCTGTAAACCTTGTGCAGAAGGGGCCTATTTCAGAAACGCCCGGGAAGTCAGCTGGCCTGAGATGAACTGGACGCCTGAGCAAAGGCTTGACTCCCTTGCGGGGACGATCTACTTAGAAGGAGAGTCAAGAGATTCTTGGTCCCGGTTGGACGGGAGTCGGCAGGCTCTTGGCTGATCAAGGATCGAAGGACGAGAGGGAAGGAGTATGCTGAGGAAACTGAAGCTGGAGCAAGCCGTGAATGTCCATTCGCCCATCAACGGTATTGTTTACAGCGGCAAAGTCAGCCTTCATTAACCCCGCCCCACCAGAGGAAGTCTCCTCGCCCTCAATCATCAGAGCGGTTCCTTGCGCTTGACTCAAGTCAATGACTCTCTAGAAAATTTCACTAGAATGCAGATCCCTATGGAAAAGAATTCTCTCCCTTCGAGCTTGATTGATGTGAATGCCTGCGACCGCTCCTTTCNCCATGAGGTGAATGAGCGAAGCGGAGAGAATGTTGGACTGTGCTGGCATTGTCGAACGTGTGCCGGGGGATGTCCTTATGTNANGGCGATGGATTATCANCCNCANGCNGTNTTCCGCCTGGTGCAACTGGGACTGCGTAAAGAGGCTCTGGAAAGCTCCACGATCTGGATCTGTGTCAGCTGCAATACCTGCTCCATCCAGTGCCCCGCGGCCATCGANATCCCGGCGATCATGGATGCTCTCCGCCACATGGCCTTAGCAGAAGGGNTGAAGATCGCCCAACCNGAAATCGTGAAATTTCATGAAGAAGTTCTTGGCAGCATCAAGCGATACGGGAGGACCCACAAGCTCGAAATTATGATGAGGTACAAGGTCCGGATGCGGCAATGGTTCCAGGATATGGACCTGGGTCTCAAAATGCTCGCCCGGCGGAAACTGGACCTTACGCCCTCAAAGATCGATCGGCCTGAGGAGGTGAGCCGGCTCTTCACCGGTTCCGCTAAAGATGGGAAGCATTAAGAAAATGGATCTTTCCTATTTTCCGGGATGCTCCCTGGCGACCACAGCCAAGGAGAGCAACGAGTCGCTCATGAGAGTTTGCGAGAAACTCGGGCTCAACCTGATTGAACTGGAAGACTGGAACTGTTGCGGGTCCTCCTCGGCCCACAACCTGGATCAAGATCTGGCCTTCAGGCTGGCTGCCAGGAATCTTTCCCTAGCTCCTTCCGACAGACCCCTTCTGGTGATGTGTCCCACCTGTCTTCATCGGCTCAAACTTGCGCACAAAGTGATCTCAGAGAATCCTGAGGTCCGCGCGCAAGAGGAAGCCCGATGGGACCGGCCCATTGATCCCGGCCTGAAAATCGTGCATTTTTTTGAATTGCTCTCCGGCATTGAACCTAGCCGTCTGGAGGCCGCTCTGGTGCGACCTTTGGGAGGGCTGAAGTTTGTTCCTTATTACGGGTGCATGCTGGCCCGTCCGCCTGCTCTCAGAAAAGAGAGGAACTATCACGGACTCATAGAGAAAATTCTATCCAGCCTCGGAGCTAAGAGTCTGTTCTGGGCTTTTTCCGCCCGATGTTGCGGAACGTTTCTCTCCGCGGCAAGGCCGGACATTGCCGTGCCTCTCGTGAACGAGATCATTGGAGGGGCGGTGAAAGCAGGAGCNGAGTGNATCGTTACCGCATGCGCCATGTGCCAGCTCAATCTGGAGATTCGCTGCACCCTGGAGACCAGAATTCCGACCCTTCATTTCTCGGAGATTCTCGCCCTTGCTTTCGGAGCAAAGGGATCGAAGAGCTGGTTCAGGCGGCATCTCGTGGATCCCATGCCTCTGTTGAAGGCCAAAGGCCTTATTTGATAGCAGGAGATATTCTTGGCGAGCAGGTGCTTTTACAATAAATTATTCGTCCTTCACCGAGGTTTCGAACTTGAGCCCGTACTTCTCAATCTTGGAATGAAGGGTGGGCCTGGACAGACCGAGGAGTTTCGCAGATTGAGACCGGTTCCCTCCGGTGATGGTCAGTGCTTCACTGACAAGGATCCGGGCAAGGCGGTCGATGCACTTTTCAAAGAGATCTTCCTCGGGTCCTGAAAGGATTTTTTCTCTGACCCACTTGCGGATAGAGTCCTCTGCTTCTCCGCCTGTTCCCGGACCCGGGGCGTGGCCGCTGATCGCCTGAGAAACAATCTCCGGGCTGATCGGCATGCGATTGAAGATAAGGGCCTTCTGGATGGTGTTCGCAAGCTCTCTCACATTGCCGGGCCACGGGTAGTGGCTGAGAATGGAAAGCGCTTCCTTGGTGACCCCGGGATTGGGCATGCCCATTTCAGCAGCATAACGAGAGAGAAAATAATCCGCCAGAAGAGAGATGTCTTCGCCTCTTTCTCTGAGAGGAGGAAGCCAGATGGTCACCACTTTGAGGCGGTAATAGAGGTCTTCCCTGAACCTTCCTTCTGAAAGGGCTTTCTCAAGGTCCCGATTGGTGGCCGCCAGAATCCGCACGTCCACATCAATCGTGTCTCTTCCACCAAGACGCTCGATGCTTCTTTCCTGGAGGAGCCTCAGAATTTTGGACTGAATACTGAAAGGCATGTCGCCGATTTCGTCGAGGAAAACCGTGCCCTGGTTGGCCTGCTCGATTTTACCTACCCGGCGAAAAGAGGCGCCGGTAAAAGCCCCTTTTTCATAACCGAAAAGCTCGCTCTCCAGGAGAGTTTCAGGAATGGCCACGCAGTTGATCACCAGGAAGGGCCTGCCGGCTCTCAGACTGTGATGATAAATAGCCCGCGCCACAAGTTCCTTACCCGTGCCGGATTCACCACGAATGAGGATGGTGGCGTCCGTGGAAGACACTCTTCCGATCGCTTTGTAGACCTCCTGCATGGGTTTGCTCCTGCCGATGAGTGCCTCCTTGGAGCTCAGCTCGGGGTCTGTATTCATTCCCACAGGAGAGCGCATGAATCGCCCCGCCTCGAGCGCTTGTTTGATCTGGGAGAGCATGTCCGGAATGTCGAAAGGCTTCAGAATGTAATCAAAGGCGCCCATTTTGGTCGCTTCAATCGCGGTTTCCGTGGTTCCATAGGCGGTCATGATGATCACGGGCAGCTTCGGCTCGATCTCGTGGATGGCCTTAAAGGTCTGTAACCCGTTCATTCCAGGGAGGCGCACATCCAGAATCACCAGATCCGGGACCTTGGCTTGAATCATTTTGAGGCCTGCTTCTCCAGAAGAAGCAGTTTTTGCAGAGTATCCTTCTTCGGTGAGCAGGCGCTCGAAGCTTTTCCGCAAATGGTCGTCATCATCAATGATCACAATGGTGTCCACCGTTTGACTCCTCTCGATCTGTAACCTTTGCTCATTTCATGGCCGTCACGGGCAGGATCAGGGAGAACCCGGCGCCCTGTCCTTCCCTGGATTCAAGATCCAGACGACCCCCATGCTCTTCTACAATCCGGGCCGCAATACTCAGTCCCAAACCAGAACCTTCCTCCTTGGTNGTAAAGAAAGGTTCAAAGACTTTTGCGTTGAGGCTATCGGCGATGCCAGGGCCGGTGTCAATGATTCGGACAACGGCAACCTCCCCGAGAGACGCATCAGAGGCTCGCTCCTCACGGATGACGATGGACCCGCCCCCTTTCATCGCCTCGCAAGCATTCACCATGATGTTCACGAGAACTTCCTTCAGCCGCTCAGGGTCCGCCTGGATGACCGGCAGCGGTTCTTTGCGTTCGATCTGCACCCTCACCTGATAAGACTCCAGCCGGTAGATCATGAGCTTTAAAGCCAGGTCAACGATTTCAGAAGGGCTGATGTCCTGCATTCTGAGTTTGGGAGGACGCGAGAATTCGAGGAAACTTTGAAGGAGGCCGTCCATGTGCAGAACCTCCTCTGAGATCACCTGAAAATCCTCTTTCTGCTGCGGGGTCAGGTCGAGGCTGCGGTCCAGAGAGAAAAGGCGCATCTTCACGGAGGTCAGAGGATTGCGGATGCTGTGAGCCATGCCTGCAGCGAGTTTTCCAACCACCGCCATCTTCTCTGCTTGAAGGAGATGTTCGCGGCTCTTCTCGAGTTCGGTCTGAGTCTGGTCGATCCCTTCAATGAGGCCTCGAACGCTGCGGCTGAGCGCCTTCACCTCGTCCCCGGCTTCCTCCGGCCTCGCCCCGGGATTTGCCTCGTGGGCCAGCCTCCGGAGGGGCTCCAGAATGTCGTTGACCAGGACAAAGGCCAAAATCACTCCCAGGAGAAGAACCACAAGAACCGCTGTCCCGGCAATCANACGAAGTCTTTCGGCCTGGGCATAGCTCTTCTCTTTGATCTGCGCTATCCGCCGGGTGTAGGACTCCTTGTACTGTCCGCAAAGCTTAAGGACTGTCGAGAAGTGCTTGCGCACTTCCTTGTGAAGCCTGGCTCCTGTCTCTGTGTCGCCTGCTTTGTAGAACTCGATGACCTGATCCTTCAGGATCATGTAGCGGAGATACTCTGACTCGATTCGATGAAGGATTTGTTTTTGGGATTCAGAAGGCGTGAGAGCTCGGGCTTCATCGAGTCGCTCTTCGAAAACCTTTCGATATGCGTCGAGGTGTTCCAGCCACTGAGGATCGCCGTCCAGAAGAAAATAGGAAATGTCGCCTTTCTGATGGATCAGGGCCGACTCCAGAGCCTCCGCTGCCTGGTAGGCGGCAAGGTTCTTGTCCACCAAATCAGAAAGAAGGTTTTCCATTCGGTAGGTGTACCAGACCATGATCAGGCCGCCCGCCAGAGTGATCACCACCAGAGCGGTGAGGACGGTGTAGATACGGACACGAACATTGATTTTTCGCCACGACTTTGGATTCATTGCATGAGACCCCTCAGGAGAGGACACCGTATTTCTTCAGTTTTGCGTGGAGCGTCTTCCGAGTGATGCCCAGGCGCCTTGCGGCTTCGCTCTTGTTGCCCCCGGTGATCTCCATGGCGTTCAGGATCGTCGCCTTTTCGACTTCATCCAGNGGNAGGTNTCCGGAAATCGTCTCTTTTGAGAAAGGCTTTGCGGCATCTGGAGCGAAGAGCGGGAGGTCTCCCGTGTCCAGATACTCCGCCCTGGTGAGGACCACTCCGCGCTCCACAGCATTCATCAGTTCTCTCACATTGCCGGGCCATTCATGCTTGAGCAGTCCATCCATGGCCTGGGGAGTGAATCCTTTCATTTTCTTGTGGTTCTTCTCGGAAAAGATTCTCAGAAAGTGCTGAGCCAGCAGGGGGATGTCTTCCCGGCGCTGTCGCAGAGGAGGGAGAACCAGGGTGACGACATTGAGGCGATAGTAAAGGTCTTCCCTGAATCGGCCGGTTTCGATTTCCCGGAACAAGTCCTTGTTGGTCGCCGCAATCACTCGCACGTCCACCCGGATGACTTCGTCGCCGCCCACGCGGGTAAACTCCCTTTCCTGAAGCACGCGGAGAAGCTTGACCTGCATGGAAGGGGACATTTCGCTCACCTCGTCCAGGAAAAGGGTTCCCCTGTGGCCCTGAAGAAAACGCCCCTCTTTTCTTTTGTAAGCGCCTGTGAACGCTCCTTTCTCGTGTCCGAAGAGTTCTGATTCCAGAAGGGTTTCCGTGATGGCGGCGCAGTTGATCTTTACAAAGGGAGCCTCTTTCCGGGGACTGTTGAAATGGATGGCGCCCGCGATCATCTCCTTTCCGGTCCCGGACTCTCCCGTGATCAGAACCGTTGCTTCTGAGGGAGAGACCTGGGCTACGGTTTCAAGGAGCCTGACCATGGCCTGGCTTCTTCCGATGAGGTTCTGCCGGTCAAAATGCTTGCCAAGACTTTCGCGAAGAAGCCGGTTCTCTTCCTTCAAATGGACGTGCTCCATGGCTCTTTCCATGGTGAGGTGAAGCTCGTCAAAATCAAGGGGCTTTGTCAGATAGTCATACGCACCGCTTTTAAGAGCTTCGACAGCTGTTTCCACTGAAGAAAAAGCGGTCATGATGATTACCGGGATGGAAGGGTTGAAGGCCTTGATTTCCGTAAGGGCTTGAAGCCCGGAGATCTTGATCATCCGTACATCCATGAGCACCAGGTCGAAAGCCTGGTGCTGAACTTTTTCAATAGCGGCGGCGCCGTCGTCAGCCTCAGTGACGGCATAGCCCCATCCCGAGAGAAGGGTGCGCAGCATGGTCCGATGGCCCGGATCATCATCAACAACAAGGATGGTATTCTTCTTTTCCATACGATGTGCGTCTCGTCCTTCGATACCTCAGGACGAACGGTCCTCCCGATCATGGTGAGGTATCGAACCATGATCAGAATGCTGCTCCCGATTGGTCACGAGGCCGTCAAATCTCTTTCACGGGCAAAAGAACGGAGACCGTGGTCCCGCGCCCGACTTCGCTTTCTGCTTTCACTTCTCCTCTATGGGCTTCAATGATTTTGTGAACAATAGCCAGACCGAGCCCTGTCCCGGTCTGCTTCGTTGTGAAATAAGGATCAAAGATGTGCTCCAGGTCCTCTTTGCTTATTCCCGTGCCCGTATCCGAAACGATGATCTTCACCCAGGGAGAGCTTTCTTCACTGGAAAGCGAGACGCTGAGCGTGCCTCCTTGCTCCATCGCTTCAATGGCATTCAGGTAAAGATTCAGGAGCACCTGGTTGATTCCGTCCGGGTCCAGGTCGATCTCCTTGATCTCTGATGGGAGGTGGGACAGGATCTGAATTTCCTTTGCCGAGGCCTGCCTCTCGATCATCTTGAGAGAGTGCTGAATAAGGCTCTGGAGAGAAGTAGGCTTTTTCTGAATGGCCGGGGGACGAGCGAACTCCAGAAGCTGGGTGATGACCCTGTTGAGCCGGTCCACTTCCTGGATCATAATCTCCGAGGTTTTCTGATCATCAGGATTGTCTTTGTACCGTTCTTTGAAATAAGTCGCGAACCCCTTAATGGAACTCAAGGGGTTTCGGATTTCGTGAGCAACTCCTGCTGCAAGTCTTCCAAGAGAGGCAAGGCGGCGGCTGGTTTCCAGTTCCCGTTTGAGACTCTGAACTTCGGTCAGGTCCCTGCAAAGGATGATGGTGCCCCAGACTGTATCGTCTTCTCCTTTAAGAGACGAAAGAGTCACGTCCAGCGGAACAATTCTTCCGTCAGGAAAAGAACAGTCGAACTCCTTTCCAATAGCGGTTCGGGTGCTGTCTTTCAATGCCGCGACCATATCAAGCACCTGGCGAGGCAGCACCTCAGAAGCTGTTCTCCCGGTGACTTGATCCGAGGGGAGTCGAAGGGTCGTTTCGGCCGCCTGGTTGAAGGAAATGATTCTTCCCTTTCCATCCATGGCCACTAATCCGACAGGCATCCTCTCCACCACATGGTCGGAAAAGGCTTTGATCCTTGTCAGGGAGGTCCGGGTCGAACGGTAGGCTTGCGCAAGAAAAAGAGAGACCACGCCGGCAAATCCAATCAGAAGAAGAATGGAGGCCAGCAGGATGGTGTTGGTCGTGTCCTGCTTCCTGACCGCTTCGATGGGGCCCATGTCCAGACCTACAAAAATGATCTCGGGCTGTTCAGGGGGAGGAATATCCTCCCGCATCTCCTGTGGCCATGGGCCCTGCATCCGTCCTCCATGCTGGCCTCGAAAAGGGACTCGCGTAGGCGAAAAACGGCGAAAAACCTCGAAGGTGGAGGCTCCGT
>Ga0031656_10000430_pt1 | contig 14256 bp, 10 predicted proteins | sample FrelakmetDIP11DI_FD_55080 | JGI IMG/M metagenome (GOLD analysis project Ga0031656, IMG submission 55080) | Freshwater lake sediment microbial communities from the University of Notre Dame, USA, for methane emissions studies - DIP11 DI | ecosystem: Environmental > Aquatic > Freshwater > Lake >... | reverse complement strand
CGGCGAGCCGTCGCTCAGGTCCTCGTACTCGATGCAACGGATCACGAGCATGGCGACGGCNTGCGCCTCGTCCGTGCAAGTGATGTAGTTGCCCGCGAACTGGTACCCATTCTGGAAGTTATCGGCCACGGTGGGATGATCGCCCGCCTGGATGGCCTCGAAACCATAGTCCCACCAGGAGAGGAACGCAGGACGTTCGGTCACTGGCAGATTGGTGTCCTGTGTCTCGAACCAGCTCCATGCCGCAGGCCAGTATTGCTTGGGCAAGGGCAGGCTGAAGCCGAACGCGCCGAAGTACCACACCGAGCCGTTTATGGAATCGTAATCAGAAGGCCGCAGGACCACTGGCATGGCGTTGTACACCTGCAGGTCGTATTGTTTCTTGTACTCCGACGGGATGCCCGCGTCCACGGCCGCCCAGGCATTGGGAAGCAGGACGAGCATGAAGACGAACAGCACCGCCATGACGTACTTCACCTTGAAGACCTTCTTAAGCCAGACGAAGGGTGTGCGCCAAGGCCTGACGCCCTCCAAACCCTTGGGGTAGTCCTGGAACCTCACCGCGTCGATGACGAGGACCAGGATCCAGCCCGCCATGACGGCGAAGGCCGGGGCGGCGTTGAACAGGAACCTTCCCGCGGACGCGGACATGAAGACCGCCGTGGCGGTCCAGACTACCAGGAACACGAAATAGGCGGAGAGGTTCTTGGGGATCTTCACCGCGGCATAGCCGATGCCTACCAGGGCCAACCAGAATGTGACCACGCCGAAGGACATGGCCAGTGTTGAGAAGTTGGGGGCCTGCGCCTCGGATATGGTCGAGTAGAGCTTGCTCTTCAGCAGGTATCCTTGGCCAGTGATGATGGCATCAAACAGATTCGGCGATACGTAAGATATGATCACCAATGCGCCGATGAGCAGGAGGATGAATGCGGGCATCACCAGCGTCCAGGGCAGGTCCCTGGTGGAGACGAAGATCAGCCCGATGACCATCAAGCCCAGGAAGAGCAGCAACGGCACATCGAACCAGGTGTACCAATAGTTCATGGTCCAGTACAATGGACCAGCCAGGACGAAGGCCAGGCCGAGCATGATCCCGACGCTGATCCATACGCCCATGGAGTCAGCGTTCCTGAACCGGTTAACGATTATCTGGAACAGGAAGTACACCAGGACGATAACGAGCACGTACATGTACCCGGTCCAGATGAAGGCCACGGCAGAGACGCAAACACCGGCCAAGGCCGCATAGATCAAGGAGACCTGGTTGATCCCCACGTACCCCTTGAGGCCAGCCAATATGGACTTGGGCTCCTTCCAGTTCTTAACCCATTTATCACCAGCTATCGTCTTCAGGCTCATCAGCAAGAAGTAGAAGCCGAAGACGACCAGGAACAATATCATGGCGTCGTGGTCCGCCTGGGATGCCACTGAGCGCTCGATGTGCCCTGGCGTGAGCGCGAAGAGGAAGGCGGCCACAAGGCCCACCTTCCTGCTGAAGGCCTGACGGCCTATGAGATATACTGGAATGCAGGTGAGCGCGCCCCAGAAGGCGGTCGCTCCGATCAAGGCTAAGCTTGTCCCATCGGATACAGCGTCACCGCTGATCGAGGACCAGACCATGCCCGTGACGGCCACCGACCAGTCGAACAGCGGTGGCCGAGGATTCCTCATCTCCCAAGGATAGTTGAGCAACGGGTCCATGTAGAGATGTTGGCCCGTTTCTGTGACATAGTCGATGACGCGCTCGTGGTAATATGAGTCGGAACCTCCCGAGACGAGGAATCCGTTGTCGACAGAGGGGCCCCAAACAAAATAGCTCCGTACGAAGAAGGCTAGCATGACCACGAGGACGAGGATGACCGCCGTGTGCCAATTGCGCCTTAGCCAGGAGTTAGGGTCCTTGCCTATCGCGCTAATAAAATTTAGGCGGCTCCTTCCTGTGGAGTCACCTGACCCTCCCTCAATAGATGCCATCAACTATCTCCTATAGGAATTGACAACTGATTACAAAACCACTATAAATACGTTTTTTCACCAGATAGGAAAAAAACGCCTTCTGGCTGCATGCATGGGAAAGGGTTCTGCTTACCTATACGGCACGTCTCTCGCCTCATTCACGATACGGAGGGCGGCGGCCCTCGGGTCCGGGTCTTCATAAATGCTCCTCCCGACGATGACGAAGTCCGCGCCATGCCTCAATGCCTCGGCCGCGCTCCCTCCCTGCGCCCCCACACCAGGGGAGAGTATCAACATGTTGCCTATGAGGGTGCGGATATGTGCGATCCTTTCCGGCCTGGTGGCCGGGGCGATCACGCCCGTAGCCTTCGCCTCCAGGGCCAGACGGGCGAGCCGGTCCGCGGCCGGTGCGGTGAACTCCTTCCCTCCTGGGTGGCTCATCTCCGTCACCACGAAAACGTCCTTCCCCTTTGCCGCATCCACCACCGCCTGGACGGAGTCGTGGCCCACGAANCCNTGAACGATNATCCCTGAGGCTCCGAGCGAGAACGCCTGCTCCGCGATGAGACGGTTGGTGTTGGGGATGTCCGCCACCTTGAAATCGCAGATGACCGGTGAGAGGTGCGATAGCTTGGTGATCATCCCCGGCCCGCCTGCCAGTAAAAGAGGCCAATTGATCTTGATGGCGTCCACCTGATCTCTCACCTTCTCCGCCACCGAGAGCGCCTTCACCACATCGATCTCGTCCAAGGCCAGGACGAGGCGCGTTCCTTTCCTCATGCAGATCCAAGAGGAGAGCATCTGCCGGCCATAAAAGCATACCCCATGCTTCGAGGGAAAGGTTGAATAGCCGCGCCCTCCCTCGCACCTGCCATGAAGGCCAAGGGCATGGAAGCTGGCTCGGCCTACACCCGCTCCCTAGCAAAAGGCTGCCAGTTGTGCCGGAAGGGTTCGAAGATGGTCCTCTTGGTCACTGGTGAGTGCTATAGCGGGTGCTTCTATTGCCCCCTCTCGGAGGCCAAGAGAGGTCGGAGGGTAGCCTTCGCTGACGAGCTGGCCATAAGGTCGGACGAGGACGTCCTCCTTGAGGCTAGGTCGATCAGGGCCGAAGGGACGGGAGTGACCGGCGGTGACCCCCTTGAGGACCTGGACGAGACGGTCCGCTACATCCGGCTGCTGAAGTCCGTGCTAGGGGACCGCCATCACGTCCATCTGTACACGGCCACGATCGACCGCGGGGCTTACCTGAGGCTGCAGGAGGCGGGTCTGGACGAGCTCCGCGTGCATCCTCCCCTGAGACTGTGGAGAACGATGGACGTTAGCGGGCTCAAAAGAGCCGTGGAAGGCCTGTCAATGAAAGTGGGGCTGGAGGTCCCGGCCTTGCCTGAAGAGGAGGAGGCGCTGGAGGCCCTTATACGCTATGCTGGCTCCCTCGGTCTGGATTTCGTCAATCTCAACGAGCTCGAGTTCTCGGAAACCAACTTCAAAGCCCTGGAGGGAAAGGGCCTGGTGGTCAAGAGCGACACCTCCTCGGCAGCGAAGGGGAGCGAGGCCACGGCCAAGAAGATGCTCCGCCTGGATGTGCCCATACCCGTCCATTATTGCTCGTCCTCTTTCAAGGACTCGGTGCAGCTCCGCCGTCGCCTGCTTCGCCGGGCGAGGAGCGTGGCCTCCAAGGGCGACGTCATCACGGAGGAGGGGACCTTGGTCAAAGGTGTGGTNGAGGCCGAGCACGCGACGGAGGCTATGGAGCTCCTGCGGAACGAGCATGGGGTGCCGGATTCCCTCATGCGGGTCGATGGTAGGAGCGGCAGGCTAGAGGTCGCTCCCTGGGTGCTCAAGGAGCTGGAGGGGCGCCTGCCCTTCGACACCTACATGATCGAGGAATACCCCACCGCGGACAGGCTGGAAGTGGAGAGGGAGCGGCTTCGGAAGAAGGNGTGATGGAATCAGAAGGAAAGGTACCGTGGCCCTCAGGCCACGATGATGCTCTGGACGTTGTGGTGCCTTGCCACGATGTCCCGCGCGATCTTCAGGTTGCGACCGCTCTTGCCGATCGCCCGGCCCTTGACCGTCGGGTCCACGGTCACGGTGGCATGGACGATGGTCCCGCGGTTCTCGATGACCACGCTCTGCACCCCGTAGTTGTAGAACACGTTCTTGATGAACTGCTCGGCATCGTCCGAGTATTCGATGACCTGGATGTTCTTGCCCGTGGTGTTCTTCAGGCGGATGACGTTCTCCCCGCCCTTGCCCACCGCGCGGTTGGCCTGCCCAGGGTCCACGACGAAGACGAGCTTGTCCTCCGTCTCCATGCAGTCCTTGACATGCGTCTTGGTCATGTTCTCGAAGAGCGTGATGTAGCGCAGGGTGTCCTCGGTCAGCTTCACTTCTGGCATGAGGATCACAACGAAAGGATGTTGGAGGCGCCCTTGTCGATGATGGCCGCCGCGGACACCGAGAACGGTTTCCCGGCCAGGGCTCCCAGCTCCATGTTGGAGCCTTCGAACTGTCTCACCGGCACAGAGGTCGTCGTCTTGAGGAACTGACTAGGGCAGTTCGCGGAGATGACCACCATCTTCGCCTCTCCATTTTTCACAGCTTTCTCCGTTTGCTGAACGCCGAACACGACCTTCCCGGTCTGGACGGCGGTCTTCAATGCCCTGCCTATATCAATCATTGGTCTGCCCCCTTTTAACTGGTTTATATTCCAAATTAACGGCTCCAGTGCCGAGCGTAACAGGCTGTCCCACTATAATGTTTTCTGCCACGCCATCTAGATGGTCCTCCTCTCCAGTCAGCGCGGCATGCAGCAGATGCACCGCGGTTATCTCGAACGCTGCCCTTGCCAGAACGGAGGACTTCCGGCCCGATATGCCGTGACGGCCGATGGCCTTCACGTCGCCATCATTGGTCATGAGGTCCGCGACCAGCATGATGTGGCGTATGTCCACGTTCAAACCCTGCTCATCAAGGGTCTTGAACGCCTCGTTCATGATGGAGTTCCTCGCGGCTTCCACGCCTAGCACCTCATATATCTCCTGGACGGCGTTGGTCGTGGTACCGCTTTGGTCCACGCCCTCCTGGTCCAGGACACGGGCGAGGTTGCTGCCCTCAGTGTAGATTATGTAGCTCTCGCCCAACTTGCGTATGATGGCGCGCTTGATGCCCTCGATGCCCTTGATCTTGCGCTCTCTTACATCGTCGATGATGCGCTGCAGCTTCTTGAAGGACGGTTCCTCCGAAGATATGACGATACTGCTGCCGCTCACCTGCACCAGACCTTTCAGGCCGCGGGTCTTGACCAGCTCGTTGTAGATGTTCTCCACGCTGATGCCCTTCTGCTGCATCTTCCTCTCGTCAGGATGGATGAGGACCTTCATGTTGACGATATCGGTCTCGATGGACGCTACGTCCAACACCGTGGTCATCTCTATTCCGGCGGCGATCTTGCGGACGTCCTCGACGTCCTTGCAGTACTCGGGCCGCACGTGGACCTCCATCATGGGGGTGGAGGGCACGCGCCTGGCATCCACGATCTCGATGAGACGCGGAAGCCCCAAGGTGACGTTGATCTCCGCCACACCGGCGTAGTGGAAGGTACGCATGGTCATCTGCGTGCCTGGCTCACCGATGGACTGCGCGGCGATGATGCCCGCGCTCTCGTTAGGGTCCATCTGATGCTCCATGAATCTCTCATGTGAGCGNTTGATTATCTTCTTCACGCGGTCCTCTGACACGTCGATGCCCTCGATGCGGTCGGCGATGGTCTTGACGACGGCGTGCGGAAGTTCCAGCTTCATGTCCTTGACCATCTTGCGCATCTTCACCTCTAGGTCGGAGGGCTTTGGCACCTTGTCGGGTATCTGGATGTCGATCTTTTTACGCTCGGGCGCGGGCTCCTTGCCCTTCTTGCCGCCCTTCTTGGCCAAAGGCTTCTTCTCGCCCTTGGTCCCGCGCAGCTTCCTGACCTCGTCCGCGGTCAGGCCGACTCCCTTGAGGTCGGCATCGGAGGCCGCCATGGCGGAGCTCTTGGAGCCGAACTTATCGGCCAATTTGGTGGCCTTCTCCTCGACCAGGCCTAGATTCATGATCGATCTGATAGTGTCCTTCTTGGCCATCACTCCTCACCTCCGCTTTCGAACTCGGGTTCCTCGGATTCCTCGCCCTCGGCGTCCTCTCCGTCGCCCTCCATCAGGTCCTTCTCAGTGGTGGCGTAGGACACGGCCTTACGATCCTCGACCCGGGCCAGGAGCTCTGCCTCCTCGCCCAGCACCTCTATGAGGATATCCTCGATGTCTATCGGGGCCCCTTGTATGGAACGGGCAGGGTCGATGCCATCCTCCCCATACTTGAACTGGATGACGTAGTCCGCGGTGTTGCGGACGGTGCCGTCCTGCTTCAGCTTCAGGTCCTCGAGCGCGTTGATGAGCCTGCGCTGCATGTAACCCGACCTCGAGGTACGCACGGCAGTATCCACCAGGCCTTCGCGACCACCCATGGAGTGGAAGAAGAACTCGGTGGGCGATAGCCCGGACTTGTAGGAGTGTATCACGAAGCCCTTGGCCTGTGCCCCCAGGTCACCTTGCTTGAAGTGCGGGAGGGTCCGGTTCCAGTATCCCCTGGACAGCCGCTCGCCTCGGACGGCCTGCTGACCGATGCAACCGGCCATCTGTGAGAGGTTCAGCATCGAGCCGCGCGCGCCGGAGCGGGCCATGATGACCGCGCTGTTCTCCAGACCGAGGTGGCGTCCAGCGATCTGACCGGCCTCGTCACGAGCCCGGCCGAGCACCTTCATGACCTCCACCTCGAGCGTCTCCGACAAGGACCTTCCGGGCATCTGCTCCAGCTCCCCGTTGCGGTAGGCCTCGACGAGCTGGTCCACGCGGTCCGTGGCCTCGTGCAGCATCTCCTCGATCTGACGGGTCGCCTCCTCAGGGATGTCCTCGTCGTCGATGCCGGTGGTGAAGCCGCTGACCATGATGGCACCTATGGCCAGCCTGGTCACGTTGTCCAGGAACTCGCGGGCCCGGTCAGCGCCATAGTCGCGGGCTATCTTATCCAATATCTTGCCCTTGAAGGAACCGATGGCCTTCTCGTCGATGGTGCCGTAGAGTAGCGTTCCTCTGCGGATCTTCACGTAGGCATCGAGGTCGCACTTCTCTTTTTGGCAAACGTTGCATTTGCGGCAGATAGAGGACTTGAAGGTAAGGCTCAGTTCGTGGGGCAGGATGAGCGAGAAAAGTTGCTTGCCCGTCCACCACTCCTTGCCCCCCACCTCGATGGGCTCGGGCAAGGGTTTGTGGTTCACGTGCGATAGCATGAAGAGTGCGTCGTTCTTGGTGAACTTGGGGTTGCGGTGGGTGAGCATGAACGTTCCCGTTATGTGGTCGTGGATGGCCCCGATTACCGGCCCTCCGAACCTGGGTGAAAGGATGTGCTCCTGCACCTTCATGAGGATCTGCGCCTCCGCGCGGGCCTCCTCGGACTGGAGCACGTGGAGGTTCATCTCATCGCCGTCGAAATCGGCGTTGTATGGCGGGCAAACGCAAAGGTTCAAGCGGAACGTCTTCCCTGGCATCACCCGCACGGTGTGCGCCATCATGGACATGCGGTGTAGGGACGGCTGCCGGTTGAACAGGACCACGTCCCCATCCTGGAGCTGGCGCTCCACGATGAAGTTCATGTCCACTCCTTCCGCCACCGTCTCCGCGTTCTTGTCCGTGACCTTGATGCGCCTCCCATCCGGCCGGATGACATAGTTCACGCCTGCGATGTACTTCTCGGCTACACGAGGAATGACGCCGCGCTTGACCATTTCCTTGAGGATGGCCAGATTGGACTTGGTGGCATAGACGGGAACGGTGAGCTCGCGTGCCGCCTCTTCCGGCACTCCGACCTCGTTGATGCTGAGCCCGGGGTCCGGAGATATCACGGTACGGGCGGAGAAGTTGACCCTCTTTCCGGAAAGGTTGCTACGGAAGCGCCCCTCCTTGCCCTTCAGGCGCTGAACCAGCGTCTTGAGGGGACGGCCAGAGCGGTGCCTGGCGGGCGGGATGCCCGAGGTCTGGTTGTCGAAATAGGTGGTGATATGGTACTGCAGCAGCTCCCAAAGGTCCTCTACGATGAGCTGCGGTGCGCCGGCATCGCGGTTCTCCCTCAGCCTCTGGTTGATCCTGAGCACGTCGACAAGCTTGTGAGTGAGGTCGTCCTCGGACCTGTCACCGGACTCGAGCGTGATGCTCGGTCGGACGGTGACTGGTGGTACTGGCAAGGCCATGAGGATCATCCATTCCGGGCGGCAGGAGTTAGGGTCGATGCCCAACGGGTTAAGGTCGTTGTCAGGGATCCGCTCCAGTCGCTCGCGCACCTCCTTAGGGGTCAGCTTGTGACCGTCCTCGCGGAAGGTCGTCGGCTTGTCCAGGGTGATCTTCTTCTGCTCCGCGCCGCAGTGGGGGCAGATCTGCCTGGAGGCAGCGTCCTTTGCCGTGTCCTTGGAGACCATGCGCACATCGATGACGTCGTGGCCCATCTCCTCCATGGACTCCATCTGCTCCCTGTACTCCTTGGCTTGCTCCTCGGTGAGGAGGAGGCGCCCGCAGACAGAGCAGGTGGACTGAAGGAGCTTCTTGATCTCCTTGACATAGCCGACATGGATGACCGGCATCGCCAGGTCGATGTGGCCGAAATGGCCCGGACATTCGTCCACCTTGTGGCCGCAGGTCTTGCACCTCAGGCCAGGCTCGATGACGCCCAGGTGGGGGTCCATCAATCCCATGTCGATGGGGAAGCCATCGTCATCGTACGTGTCAGCGGTGATGATCTTGGTGGCCGACATCTTGCGTATCTCGTCGGGCGAGAGGCAAGCGAACTTGATGGAACCGATCCTCTTCGAGACTCCCCTCATCATCGTAGGTCCTCCAGTTGAAGGCGCATGGCGACCCCAAGCGACAGCAGCTCGTCCAGGAGCAGCTTGAACGCATAGGACGTCTGTACCAAGTGCACGTTAGTGTTGTTGCTGCAGACCGGGCATTTCAGTGCCCCGCGGCGGTCCAGGATGGCAATGTGGCCGCAGCTGGAGTTGCCACAGACGTACTGGAACGTCCCATCAGACTCGTCCAGCAGACGGTCCTTGATGACCATCGCCGCCCCATGACCGATGAGGCAGTCGCGCTCCATCTCGCCGAACCTCAGACCGCCCTGTCTGGACCGGCCTTCCGTCGGCTGGCGGGTTAGTATCTGCACCGGGCCACGGGACCTGACGTGCATCTTGCCCGAGACCATGTGGTGCAGCTTCTGATAATAGATCACGCCGGTGAAGATGTTCGCCTGAATCATCTTCCCAGTCAGACCATCGTACATGACCTCCTTGCCGGTGTGCATGAATCCGTTCTTGACCATCGACTCGCGGATAGCCTCTTCCCTCTCACCGGAGAAGGGCGTGCCGTCCACGAAGCGCGATTCCATGGCCCCGACCCTGCCCCCGATCATCTCCAGCACGTGGGCCACGGTCATACGCGATGGTATGGCGTGGGGGTTGATGACCAGATCTGGCACTACGCCATCGCAGGTGAAGGGCATGTCCTCCTGTGGGACGATGAGACCGACGACGCCCTTCTGCCCGTGCCTGGAAGCGAACTTGTCACCCAGCTCGGGGACGCGCTCGTCCCGCACCTTGACTTTGACGAGACGAGAGCCGTTCTCGCTCTCGGTCAGCATGACGCTGTCCACCCAGCCCGTCTCACCAGGGCGGCAGGTGATGGACGTCTCCCGCCTCTTCTGTGGCGTGAGGAAGTCCGTCTCCTCTTCCAGGAAACGAGGGGGAGAGGTCTTGCCTATGAGCACGTCTCCTCCCAGGACGGCCGCCTCCGGGGAGATGAGACCATCCTCGCCCAGACTTCCGTAGGAGAGGTCCGCCCTTGCGCCCCTCACATCGGGCGAGGGAATCTCGAAGTGATCCTCCTGGCCACCAGGGTAGCGACGCTCCTCGGCGCGGTACGTCCTCATGAAAGTGCTGCGGCCCAGGCCGCGGTCCACGGACGCCTTGTTCAAGATGAGCGCGTCCTCCATGTTATAGCCATGGTACGAGAGCACGGCGACGCAGAAGTTCTGCCCTGCTGGCCTCTCGTTGAAGGCCACGAACTTCATGGTGTTGGTCTGCACCATCGGCTTCTGGGGATAGTGCATGATGTGCCCACGGGTGTCGGGCCGGCGACGGTAGTTGCTGGAAGCGAGCCCCAGCGACTGCTTGGCCATTCCAGAGCCCATCGTTACGCGCGGCGAAGAATTGTGCTCCGGGTAAGGGACCAGACCGGAGCAGCATCCCAGTATGACCATGGGATCGACCTCCATGTGGGTATGCTCCGTGGTCATGAGGAACGGGGTCTTGAGCTCCGTGCCGCAATGCTTGCACTTCACTATGGCCTCGGGGTCGGCCGTACCTGGATTCATCCAGTCCACGTAGGTCGGGGAGAGCGCGGTCTCGCAACCAGTGCATCGCTCCGGGACCTGGTACGGCTCCACGGCGATGAGGGTGTCCTCCTCCTCCTCGGCGTCCAGCCACTCGATGACGCCCTCATGGATGAGATTGGACCAATGGGTCTTGCCCTCGCGGATGTCCTCCATGTGCTTGCGGTTGAGGACGGTGCGTCCGTTCTTCAGCACTAGCAACGGTCGGCGGAGCCGGCCCTCGTCGCAGTTGATGATGACCTCGTCCATCTCCAGGTCGTAGCGGACGTTGATCTCGTGCGAGAGGAGCCCGATGCGGCGCCTCTGGCGCACCTCGCTCACGAGCTCGCGGGGGCGGTCGGTGATGCCTTTGAGGTCCCCATTGACGTAGACGCGGGTGCCGATGGGCGGGCTCTTGACGTCCTTGACCCCCTGCTCCTTGAGCATGTAGGCGACGTCCTCCTCGCGGAACCCTTCGGACACATCAATAATGAGAGCGGCGTTCTTCACCAGGCCGCAGTTCTGCCCTTCTGGCGTCTCGTTGGGGCACAAGCGGCCCCATTGAGTGGGGTGAAGGTCGCGCGCCTCGAAGTGGGGCTGCGACCTCGTCAAGGACGATGTCACGCGCCTAAGGTGCGAGAGGGTGGACATGTTCGATGTCCTGTCCAGGAGCTGGGACACTCCGGCCCTACCGCCTACCCAGTTACCGGTCGCCAGGGCGTGCAGGAGGCGGTGGGTCATGAGGTCGGGCCTGATGGCGCTGGATATGCGCAGGTCCTTCTTGCGCGCATAGGACCTCTCTAGCTGGTACTTCAGGTCCTTCATCAGGTTGGTGAAGGCGACGCGGAACAGGTCCTCCATGAGGTCACCAGCCAACTTCAAGCGCTTGTTGGCATAGTGGTCCTTGTCGTCCTCCTTCCTCTTGCTCAGAGAGAGCTCGAGGACGGAGCGGGCGATACGCCCGAGGAATATGGCCTTCTTGGTGCGGTCCTCCCTCGTGTCGCCCAGGTGGGGCAGGAGGGAGCGGTCGATGATGCTCTCCACCTTCTTCTGCCTGTACTCCTTGGCTTGCCCAGTGGCGAACTTGCGCTCCAGGTAGAGGATGGAGTCGTCGGTGGTGAAGATACCGTTAGGCGGGTAGAGCTTCTTGTCCTGGCACTCCTCGATGTTGGCGTAGACGATGTTGGACATCTCCTCGGTCGAGACGATGGCGTTAAAGATCTCCTCGTCCGACTCCATGCCCAGGGCCTTCATGAGGGTCACGAGCGGTATCTGCCCGGAGGCAGCGGGGACGGTGACCATGAGCATCCCGTCACGCTTCTTCTCCACCAGGGTGAGGGCTCTGTGCCCTTCCTTCTGGGAGAACACCTTGGCGACCTCGAGCTTGGTGCCGTAGCGCTCGTTGATCTCGACCATGACGCGGTTCGGCGCCAGGTCCTCGAGAGTGATGAGGACGCGCTCGGTCCCGCCGATGATGAAGTATCCGCCGGGATCCATGGGGTCCTCGCCTTTGTATATGAGCTTTTGGCGGTACTCCTCCTCCGTCAGCTCGCGCTCTTCCTCCATGTTCTCCTTGTAGAGGGAGCAGCGCTTGGACTTGGACATGATGGGCAGGTCCCCGATGTGCACCGACTCCGGCTCCTTCTCGATGCCATCCTCGATGACGGTGAAGTCGATGAATATCGGCGCCAGGTAATTCAGGTTACGCAGGCGGGCCTCCATGGGCGTGAGGTCGTGGACATAGCCGTTGGCCTCACGGATCTCTGGGAGCTTGATGCGGACGGTGGGCTTGGCGTGCGTGTCCGTCAGGCCAGTCTTCTCGTCTCGCTTGCGGCCCACGCGGATCTCCACGATCTTGCCGTCGGTCTTTTCCGGGTCCAGTCGTATCACGCCACGGTCGAGGTCCTCGGCGGAGACCCGCAGATTGTCCACGATGTTCTGCATACGGCTGTTCGGGTTGTCCATGGTGGAGAGGAAGTCGTTGAAGCTGGAGATGTGATGGTTCACGATGCTCCTCTCCTTGAAGTAGAGTTCTACCAAATCGCGCAAAAGAATCACCCTCTGATGACCAATCGGTAAGCAATCGCTATGTTAGCTGTAGTCGACTTACGCACGACCTTGACTATCCGGCCCTCTTTGATGGCCGGTCGGCCGTTCTCCTGCTCTAGAGCGTCCAACAGTCTTATGCATGGATCGCTCTTGCGGATCTTGGGAAGCTGATCCTTATTGATCTTATGCTTCGCCAAGACCTCCTTGGCCTCTGCCTCATTCAGCAGGTAATGCGCAGGTACCAAATCATGACAAAATACGTTGAACTGGATGTCCTCCTCCACTAAAATCACCTCGCCCCTCGCACCGGACCGTTTTTCCTACTATGTAATGGCCTTATAAAAATGCATCGAATGTTGGTTTTCGCGTTTGTGCCTTCCATGTTTGCCCCTCACCTAATTTCCAAGGCGGGCCCGCGGGGATTTTCGTCCCCTCGGTTGTTGACCGACGGCTTTTCGAACCCCGGACCATCTGGTTAAAAGCCAGGTGCTCTTTCTAGGGAAGTCCACTTGCGCGAACTTCCTACCTAGCTGAGCTACGGGCCCATTGGCAAGTGTCTCCGGCGATGCGGATTTGCGAGAAAAGAGTACCATTATATAAAGATTGGGTAGCAACCCACTGGAAATGCGACAAGCGAACCCTAGGGCAGTAGAGAGCGCGCCGTAATAATTAACTATGATAACTAGGACGTAAGGAAGAAAAGGAGGTAAGACGAATGAGAAAACCTTCATCCTGGCTCGGAGGGACCAGGGCTCCGCCAATGCCACTTCCCCGCTCACGTATAAATACATGAAGCATAATCCTGCCTCGGCGAGCGCCATGGAAAACGAGAAGATTTGCAGTTCCTGCGGGGTGAGGCTGATCGGCAAGAGCACGACCTTCTTCCCCTGCCCCACATGTGGCAAGACCGAGATCGGGCGATGCCCGAACTGCCGTGACCAGAGCGTGAAGTACTCCTGCGTGAAGTGCGGCTTTACTGGACCTTAGGGTGGACGAATGGGAAAGGTTGCGGTAACGTTCAATCTCCTGCCAGAGGAGACCTCCTTCGACATGGAGGGGCTGAAGAATCGTATCCCCGGCCTATTGCCGGAGGGCGTTCAGCCCTTCAGGGCCGAGGTCAAGCCCTTCGCTTTCGGGCTCAAGGCACTGGAGATCGTATGCATAATGGATGATGCCAACAACGTCATGGAGGCGCTCGAGGAGAGACTTCGTTCCATCGAGGGTATCCAGAACGTCGAGAACACCGGCATCACCTTGATCTAAACCCATTACCTTTGACCATTTCTAGATCNTCAGCTCATTCTGGCATAGGCTCGATCAGCCCGGAGTTCATCAGCGTACCCATCTCCCGCCGCGCATGGACGATGATGGACATCGCCCTATCGTAGAGTTCCTGGCGGGTCAGCTTCCTTCGGGCTAGGCCTTGTTCTATAGCTTTCATTCCCACGGCCGTCGCCTCGCGAGGGAACACCTCCCAATCGGCCATGGAGGGGACGATGCGATCGTTGCTTAGGCCCTTCTCCTCTGCGCTTCGAGAGAGCTCGTTGGCGGCGGCGAGGCACATCTCGTCGGTTATCCTCGAGGCTCTGACATCCAGCGCACCTCGGAACACCGCAGGGAACACCAATGAGTTATTGACCTGGTTGGGGAAGTCGGACCTNCCGGTGGCCACGACCCGGGCCCCGGCCTCGACCGCCTCCCAGGGCCAGATCTCTGGAACGGGGTTGGCGGTAGCGAAGACGATGGCGTCGTGGGCCATGGAGCGCACCATGTCCTTGGTGATTACCCCTGGCCCCGGCC
>Ga0031656_10000429_pt1 | contig 14259 bp, 9 predicted proteins | sample FrelakmetDIP11DI_FD_55080 | JGI IMG/M metagenome (GOLD analysis project Ga0031656, IMG submission 55080) | Freshwater lake sediment microbial communities from the University of Notre Dame, USA, for methane emissions studies - DIP11 DI | ecosystem: Environmental > Aquatic > Freshwater > Lake >... | reverse complement strand
CTAATGCTGACCAGATTATGTTTGCGATTGCTGCGCTGATGCCTCCTGAATACCGGGGAGTCTATCAAGCTCCAAATGAGGCCAGATGACAGAAAAGAGTTCGGCGACATCCGTATGGTCACCTGGAGGCTACGATCATTCACACTATGAGGCGCGCCGTCGTTTCATGCGATTTTTGCTGCGTACTATCGGCTTCACCTTGCTGGCAAAAATAGATCACGTGGAAGGGGTTGAGAAAGTGCCTGTAAAAGGCCCGGCAATCCTGATGATCAACCACATCAATTTTATTGACCCTTTTGTGGTCTTAAATGTCCTGCCGCGCAATATTGTTCCAATGGCAAAAATAGAGGTGTATTCCTACCCGGTTGTTGGTATTTTTCCCCGCATATATGGAGTTATTCCTGTCCAGAGGGAAGAATTTGATCGGCGGGCTGTCCAGGGCGCTTTGGATGTACTGCAGGCTGGTGAAATCATCCTGGTGGCACCTGAAGCCCATCGCAGCCCCCAGCTTCGCTCGGGAAAAGAGGGGATTGCATACCTGGCCACCCGGGCAAACGTACCCATTGTGCCCGTGGCCATCGATGGCACGATAGGGTTCCCAACTTTTNGGCTCTTACCTCGCTGGCGGGAACCTGGTGCCAATGTGCGTTTCGGGAATCCTTTTCGTTTTAATNCTTTTAATCAGCGCGCAGGCAAGGAANTATTGCGAACAATGACCGATGAAGCCATGTATATCCTGGCCTCTTTGCTTCCGGAATATCGCAGAGGTGTCTATGCCGATTTATCACTTGCCACGCAAGAAATGATTGAATGGGTTTAAACTTACCGTTTGCTAAAAACGTTTAAGCAGTGTTGCTACATCCGCATTTTGCAATCTACATACATGCTATAATCATTTGAGCTAATCACCCGATGTTATTTCACCGATATGGTTATTGATTTCACCCTGCTTGGTAATCCCATTTACGTCGATCTACCACAAGATCTAATTGGGTGGGTAGGTTGGCTCATTTTATTCAGCGCAGTTGTACTGCTTCAATTTCGTTGGAGAAAACTAAATAAACGCTGGTCGCGTTTAAATGGGGGGATTTTTATTGGATTGCTGATTCTGACAATCCTGGCTAATCTGCTCTTTGTTATTCGCTTTCCAGATGCACAGGCTTTGTTGCAGCCAGGTCCACCGGTTGATACAGCTGGTTTATCCCTGGTTGTATTTACCGCCTTGCCCTGGGTGTTGGCGGCAGGCTTGTTGGGGGTTTTTCCTGCCACGATCTTGGGATTTCTATCCGGGGCGATGCTCACCCTATTAAGCACCCATCGGTCTTTTACCCTCNTGGAGTTCGCTTTGATGGCTGCCCTTCTTGGAGCAGCNTTCCATCAACGCTACCGCACTTGGATTTTCCGCCTCTTGCGCCACCCGATCGTCTCAACCGCNCTGCTGGCGCTGATTTATCCGCTGCTTTATATAATCGACACGACCCTCTCCACTACCGGAAACCTGACCGACCGCCTGGAATATGCTTTTTCAAACGTGGAATTATTTTCCATTCTGGTTGCCATTGAGCTGCTGGTTGGGGGTGTCCTTTCGGAAGCGGTCGCTCTCGTTTTTTCACGGATGTGGGGTTTTTCTGGTCCACTGGANCCTTCTCCGGTGGAGCGCCGATTACAGAGTCGCTTCCTTTCCAGCCTGACCCCCCTGGCAATCATCTTAGTGGTTGGATTAATGGGTGGTGGATGGATTGTTGCCAGGAAAGCCGCCAGCGATATGATCAATACTCGCCTGGAAAACACGGCTGTCATGTCCGCCAGTAGTCTGCCCGCTTTCCTGGAGACCGGTCAAGACTTGATCCAACTCATGGCTAAAGACCCACGCTGGTCGACGGGTACGCTCTCTGAGATAAACGGCCTGCCTGAGGAATACCTTAATACAACCCCCTACTTCGATGAAATTTACCTGTTGGATGACCCGGACCCGCTAGTGCCAGGTAACTCAGTACCCGAAATTAATGATTCTCCTCCTTCTGTTGATGAGCGTCGACAAATTACCAACGCATTAAATGGAGATCCGACCAAGGTGATTACCCTCCCCCCAGATTTGGGTGGAGAGTCTGCTCGTTTGTCATTTGTGATACCGATAATTGATNCAACAAAACCCTACAGAGTTTTGGTAGGTAGGACCAAACTGGCAATCAACCCGGGAACCAATCAAGCAACCAATCCGTTCTTTGAGCCGATCACCATTGCCCTTAATAGCTTATCTGGTTCGAGTGGTAATGGGATGCTGGTGGATGAGAATGGGGTTATTCTGTACAGTTCGTCACCCGACTGGGTGTCGGATACTTATTCAGGTCCAATTTTTCGGGAGGGAATGCCCTTTGATGGATTGGATCCGGATGGCAACCTGAGTATGATGTATTACCAGCCGGCACCGGGTATACCATGGGCTACAATCGTATCTGTGCCGGTGCAGGAAGGCCAACAGCTCGCCTTGCAAATTGCCGCCCCCCTGTTGGTCATGATCCTTACCTTATTTTCAATTGCAGCCCTGGTCTTGCGTTTCTCACTCCGGGCGGTGACCGCATCATTACAGAACCTTGCCTCGGAAACCAATCGCATTTCCAGCGGGCAATTGGATACCCCATTGGCTGTCGATGGCAATGATGAGGTTGGGCAGCTGCGTCACGCCTTCGAGAATATGCGCTCGAGCCTTAAAGCGCGCCTGGATGAGCTGAACCGCTTGCTCCTGGTCAGCAGAGGCGTCGCTTCAAGCCTGGAATTTGAGGAATCGGTCAAGCCGGTCATGGAAGCAGCCCTTAGCACCGGTGCCAGCGCGGTTCGCGTGGTGCTCTCACCCGAAGCGTTGCCAGAAATGAAGGGTGGTTCTGCACCGCTTACCCGTTTTGGTTTGGGACGTGGCAATGAGCAGCTTGCTTATCTGGATGACCAGATCTTACCTATGACACGTCAAAAGGAGTGCGTGGCACTGAATAATCTAGGGCGCGTCAGGTTGCTCACTTTCCCACCCAATGCGCCCCGGCCGGAAGCGCTTTTAGCCTTGCCCCTCCATCACGAAAATATGTTTTATGGAGCCCTCTGGCTGGCATATGAAAAGCCGCACCAATTTAGCGAGGACGAAATCCGCTTCCTGACCACCATCGCTGGGCAGGCAGCTCTGGCCTCAGCAAATTCACAGCTTTTTGCCAATGCAGAAATCGGTCGCCAGCGCCTGGCAGCCATTCTCAATTCAACCCCTGATCCAGTTTTGGTGACAGACTACCAGGGCAGGCTGCTTCTGGCAAATCCTGCTGCCTTGCAGGTGCTGGAGCTGCCGGGTGAGACCGTCAATGGAAAGGCGATCGACACTATCATTCAGCAACCAGCCTTATTACAGCTTTTGCAGGTCGTGTCCGAAGAAAAACAATCCGCCGAAGTAGAATTGATCGATGGCAAGATTTACCTGGCAACTGCTTCATCCGTGATTGTTGAAGGTCAGCCGGTTGGCCGGATATGTATCATGCGCGATGTCACCCGTTTCAAAGAGCTGGACACATTGAAGTCTGAGTTTGTTGCCACGGTAAGCCATGACCTGCGCTATCCGCTCACCACCATGCGGGGATACGCCACCATGCTCGAGATGGTTGGAGAGATGAACGAGCAGCAGGCAGGCTATGTGCGCAAGATTCTCACCAGCGTCGATGGGATGATCCAGTTGGTGACGAGCTTGCTGGACCTGGGCAGGATTGATGCAGGGGTCGATTTGCAGCTGGAGATGATCCCCATCCAGGATGTGGTGGAGCGCGTGATTGGTGCATTACAGCTTCAGGCTTCTCAAAAGCAGGTTGTCATCTCCAGTGATATTTCGCCGCACGCCATCCCATTGGTGGAAGCGGATTATGCATTGTTGCAGCAGGCTTTGCATAACCTGGTGGAGAATGCCGTGATCTATACCGAGCCCAGGGGCAAGGTGACCGTGCAGGTTGAACCGGATAAAGACCAGATGGTATTTTCCGTGTGTGATACAGGCATTGGCATAGCCCCGGTTGACATTCCCCGCATTTTCGAGAAATTCTACCGTGGTGGTCAAAAAGAAGCCAAGAAACGCCAGGGAACCGGTTTGGGTTTGGCGATTGTAAAATCGATTGCCGAGCGCCATAAAGGGCGGGTATGGGTGGAAAGCCAGCTCGGAAAGGGCAGTACTTTTTATATGGCAATTCCTTTCCGGCAGTATAAAGGTGAAAACAGGAATACAGGCTAAAAACCCTAATCTTCCTATTATTTAACCCTCTTGACCAAACCCTATTATTTTAGGTATAATCTAAGTTTGCATGAATCGAAGCTATGACTGTTAACCGCCTGGCGCTTGAGAAAAAGAATCTCAAGCGCGGGCTTTTGTTCGTCTAATTTCCAGGAGGCACTGAGTGGAAACAAAAGGACTGACTGCACTTCGTATCAGCCTGGCGTCCCCAGAAACCATTCGTAGTTGGTCTTATGGTGAGGTTCTGAAACCTGAGACCATTAACTACCGGCGATTACGCCCGGAAAAGGATGGATTGTTCTGTGAAGCCATTTTTGGACCGACCCGTGACTGGCAATGTTATTGCGGTAAGTATAAGAATATTCGCTACAAGGGCATTATTTGCGACAAATGCGGCGTTGAAGTAACCCGTTCCTCAGTACGCCGCGAACGCATGGGACATATTGAGCTCTCTGCTCCCGTTGCTCATGTCTGGTACACCCGGCGTATTCCGTCCTACCTGGGTTTGCTGCTGGATATCTCCCGCCGTAATCTGGACCGCGTGCTCTATTTCGCCCAATACGTTGTCACCTACGTGGATGAAGACGCACGCCAGAAGGCACTCAAGCGCTTGGATGATAATATCATGGCCGCTGAGCGCGAGGCTGCTGCTCAGATCAATTCCAAGATCGCCGAGACAAAAGCAGGTCGCGACCGCTCCCTGGCAGAAAAGGAACAGGAACGCCAGCTGATTAATAAGCGTTACGATGAATCGGCCGATCTCGACCCTATCATTCAAGAGGGTCAGCACCTTGAAAACTTGATCACGGATAAACAGGGAAAGGTAACCAAGACTGCCATCACCTTCCAGACGGACACCGTTGTGGTCGAAGCCGGAGAGACTGTGGGAAACCAGCATCTTGTGCGCCTCCAAAAGGTTGTCAAAGAGCAGTTGGAAGAGCTGGAGCTTCAGCTGAAAGACCAGAAACAACGCGAGCTTGAGCACCTGCGCATGGATATTGAACGCATCCGTGCAGAAGCCGATATGACCATGGAAGGCTTACGCAACCAGCTTGAAGAACAATCAGGTACAGTGCGGGATGAGAATGATAACCTGCGCGATGAGCTGATTGACCTGCGCCCGCTCACCTTCATGGGTGAGACTCGCTTCCGTGAGTTAAAAACCCGCTGGGGGCAGGTATTTCGGGCTGATATGGGTGCTGAAGCCTTTTATGATATCCTCCGCCGCCTGGATTTGAATAAGTTGGCGGAAGAGTTATGGAAAGAAGTCCGCACCTCCAAGAGCAAGCAGAAGCGCAAGAAAGCCACCAAGCGCCTGAAGGTGGTGGAGGCTTTCCGCCGCAGTGGCAACCGACCCGAGTGGATGGTTCTGACTGTGCTGCCGGTGATTCCGCCGGATTTACGTCCCATGGTCCAGCTGGATGGTGGGCGTTTCGCCACCTCCGATTTGAATGACCTGTACCGGCGCGTAATCAACCGCAACAACCGCCTTAAGCGTCTGCTTGAGCTGGGTGCCCCCGATGTCATTGTCCGCAACGAGAAGCGTATGCTTCAGGAAGCAGTCGACTCGTTAATCGATAACTCCCAGCGTGGAAAAGCACTCTCTCGCCGTGGTCGACGTGAGCTAAAATCTTTAAGCGATATGCTCAAGGGTAAAAAAGGCCGTTTCCGCCGCAACCTGCTGGGTAAACGTGTCGACTATTCCGGTCGTTCCGTAATTGTTGTTGGTCCGCAGCTCAAGCTTTACCAGTGTGGTTTGCCCAAAGGCATGGCGCTGGAGCTGTTTCGACCTTTCGTCATCTCACGTCTGGTTCATCATAATTATGCTGCCAACGTCAAAGGTGCCAAGCGCTTTATCGAGCGCAATCGCCCTGAAGTGTGGGAAGTTCTTGAAGAAGTCATTAAAGAACGTCCTGTCATGCTCAACCGTGCACCTACCCTGCACCGCCTCGGTATCCAGGCTTTTGAGCCTATCCTTATCGAAGGCTCAGCGATCCAGCTGCATCCATTGGTGACCACCGCCTTCAACGCTGACTTCGATGGCGACCAGATGGCTGTCCATGTACCCCTTTCAGAAAAAGCGGTCCATGAGGCGCGCACCCTGATGCTTGCCTCCCGCAATTTGCTCAAACCTGCTGATGGCGAGCCTATTATCAGCCCCTCCAAGGACATGGTCTTGGGTGTATATTATTTGACGATCTTGGATGACTCTCGCAAGCATGCTGGAGATGGCCGCAACTTTGCCAATATCGACGAGGTGGAGTTGGCCTATAACCTGGATCAGCTTGAAATTCATTCTGAGATCCAGGTGTTGGTAAAAACTTGGTATGATGAGAATGGCGACCGCCTGCCCGCCCAAGAAGAGCGCCTGCTCAAGACCACTGTCGGGCGGGCTATCTTCAATCGCATCCTTCCCCCAGAGATCCAGTTCATTAACCGGAAACTGGATAAAGGTGAACTCAAAGACCTGATCGCCGAGCTTTATGAGGTTGGCGGTGAAAGTCAAACCCCCGATGTGGCAGACCGCATCAAGGAAATCGGTTTTACCTATGCTACCCGCTCGGGTTATAGCATTGCGGTCTCCGATATCCATGTACCTGCAGAAAAGCAGGAGATCATCAACGAGTCACTGCGCGAAGTTGAACTGGTGCAGCGTGACTTCCGCCGGGGTCTGCTCACCGAGCAAGAACAGAATGACCGTGTCATCAACATCTGGCAGCGTACCACCACGGATGTGGCCAATGCTGTGAAACGCAACATGGACCCGCATGGCAACCTTGCCACCATGGCTAACTCTGGAGCCACCAAGGGAGGTTTTGGTCCCATTTCTCAGCTTGCTGGTATGCGTGGCTTGATGGCTGACCCATCTGGGCGCATCATCTCGCACCCTATTCGCTCGAATTTCCGCGAAGGCTTGAATGCTCTGGAATACTTCATCTCCACCCATGGCGCCCGCAAAGGTTTGGCAGATACAGCNCTACGTACTGCCGATGCAGGTTACCTGACCCGCCGCCTGGTGGATGTTGCTCAGGATGTCATCATCAACGAGCTGGACTGCAATACCCTGGATGGTATTCCCATCCGCAAGAGCGACGATGTTGCTGGTCAAGCGCTGGGCACCCGCCTGTTCGGGCGCGTGATTGCCCAAAACGTGGTTGACCTCAAAACGGGTGAACTATTGGCTGAACGTGGCGATGTGATGGATCATGACCTGGTCCGCCGCCTCACCACCTATGATATTCCCGAAATAATTGTGCGCTCACCACTCACCTGTGAGCTGGACCATGGTATCTGTGCCCAATGTTATGGCATGGATCTGGGACGTGGCAAAATGGTTGAGATGGGTTCGGCGGTTGGGATCGTCGCTGCCCAGTCCATTGGCGAGCCTGGCACCCAGCTCACCCTGCGCACCTTCCACACCGGTGGTGTGGCCGCTGGCGGAGACATCACCACGGGTCTTCCACGTGTAGAAGAGCTGTTTGAAGCCCGCCGTATGCCAAAAGGTGAAGCCAAGGTAGCCGAGATTGCCGGTATTGCCCGGATCATGCAGTCGGACCGCTATTCAGAGTTACGCCTGGTACGCATTGAGCATTCCGAGATGGTGAGTGACGAGTACATCATTCCCGAGAGTTGGACCGTTGCCGTGGAAGATGCCACTGAGGTCGCCCAGGGGGACGTGGTGGCTTTCCTTGATACTGCCACCATTGCTGCCCAGCATACCGGTCGCGCCCGCCTTGAACAGAGTGATGGGGGCGTCAAAGTGATCGTTTCCTATGAAGTACACCAGGAAGCTGAGTATGAAATTCCCACCAACGCCCGTTTGTTGGTTAAAGATGGCGACCACGTGGAACCGGGTCAGCCCATCACCGAAGGTTCTTTAAATCCTCACCGCATCTTGCGCATCCAGGGTCGCTATATCGCCCAGATGTACCTGCTGACCCAAGTGCAGAAAGTGTACATCTCGCAGGGTCAGAACATTAATGACAAGCATTTTGAGGTGATCATCCGCAAGATGACCTCCAGGGTGCAGGTGACCCGCCCGGGTGATACGAACTATCTGCCTGGTGACCTGGTGGACATGCTCGAGCTCAAGCGTGTCAATGAAGACCTGCTGTCACAAGGCAGGCGGCCGGCTCGCTCGATAGAGACCTTGCTGGGTATCACCAAGGCTTCGTTAAGCACGGATTCGTTCCTCTCGGCTTCTTCCTTCCAGCACACCATCAAGGTGCTGGCCGGGGCTGCCATTGCCGCTACGGAAGACCCGTTGTATGGCTTGAAAGAGAACGTGATCATCGGCAAGCTCATCCCGGCTGGCACTGGTTTTGTCCATGGGCGCTTTGTGTTGAAGGATACTGAGGTAGCTGTCTCACATGACCGCATCGATGGAGAATTTGAAGACGACTACACCACGGATGATTTTGCCCTGGCGGATGACATCGCTGAAGACGATAACTTCTCGGTGGATTAACCCCTCTACTGCTTACCCCAACGGGGCTGGTTTTTCCAGCCCCGTTTTATTTTATTGGTTGTGTTATTGTTGCACCCACCCCCGCCTGAGCGTCTGTTCATTTCGCGCATAAGATGCCTTACAAGGTGATTGGAACAGTCATCAGAAATTCACTTATAATAAATAATGATAACCAAGTGAAAGGAAAGGGAAAAACGCGATTTATGAATAAAAACACTGCTATTCCCGCTCTTCTTATCATTGATGTCCAACAAGGACTATTCAAGAAATCCACTCCCATCTATAAGGCAGATGAACTGCTCGAAAACATCAATCTGCTGGTTGACCGTGCNCATGGGGTTGGCGTGCCGGTGTTTTATATCCAGCACTCCGATANCAGGGCATTGGTGAAAGGGTCGCAAGACTGGCAGCTGCACCCCGAGCTTCAACCCCAAAGAAGGGATACCATTATCCACAAGCAGCATGGGAATGCATTTGAAGACACCAATCTGGACTCATTATTGAAGTCGAAGAATATCTCGCGCCTGGTTGTTGTAGGTCTGGTCACGCATGGTTGTGTTAAAGCCACCTGCTTGGGTGCCCGCCAGCTGGGATACACCGTGATCCTGGTGAAAGATGGGCACAGCAACTATAGCAAGGATGCTGGCCGGCTGATCGAGGATTGGAATCAGAAGCTGAGTGTGCAGGGTTGTGAATTGAATGTAGCCTCAGAGATAGTCTTTGCAAATTATGGATGATAACAAATGGAAAACACCCTGTATGAGATCATGTCTCTAAAGATGAAGGAAAAAGAAAAGGTGGCGATTATGACCGCCATGATTGCCAGCAATAAAACTGCCCTGGCAGAGCTGTTTGACATTCTCAGGACGGGAAGCGATGTCCAAAAAGGGACGGCCGCCACAGTGATGAAATTCGTCGCAAAGGATGACCCTGACAGCATGCTTCCATATATTGATGTATTAGTCGAATACATCGATTANAAAGCTCCCCGCGTGCGTTGGGGCTGCCCCGAATCAATTGGGAATCTTGCCCCCAAATACCCTCATGAAGTTGAAAAANCCATTCCTAAGTTGCTTGGAAACCTGAACGATGGGAGTACCGTTGTCCGCTGGTGCGCTGCCTTTGCATTGGCTGAGATTGCCAAANACAATTTGGAAAAACAGAAAGAATTAACCGGGATATTTCTGGGATTGATCACCATAGAGCAGAATAATGGCGTTCGTAATGTTTATGTAAAGGCGCTAAAAGATATCGAGAGGCAATAATTCAGCGCAATTTACCCACCCATTGACAGCCTCTCCGGTCCGTCGTATAATCCCCAATAATAAACCGGCGGTCGGTTTATTATTAGAGCGCAATCATGGCACGTATTGTAAATAAAGAAGAATATGAGATCCGTCAGAACGAGATCCTGGACGCTGCTCTGCGGCTGGTCTACTCCAAGGGCTATGACCAGATGTCGATCCAGGATATCCTGGCGGAAGTGCATATTTCCAAGGGCGCTTTCTACCATTATTTCGACTCGAAGCAAGCCCTGCTGGAAGCCCTGATCGAGCGCATGGCCAGGCAGGTCATTCAGCTCCTGATCCCCATCGTCCAGGATGAGCACCTGACTGCCCCGGAAAAACTACACCGCGTGTTTGATGCCGCTTCACGCTGGAAAACCGACCGCAAGGATGTCATGCTCAATCTGGTGAACGTCTGGTATGCCGATGAGAATGCCATCCTGCGGCTAAAAACACATGCTGCTGTCCTGCCCCTCATCGCTCCCCTGATCACCACCATCGTCAGCCAGGGTGTTCAAGAGGGCGCATTCCATACCCCATTTCCCGAACAGAGCAGCGGGATCGTTTTTTCAATGCTGCAGGGCTTTGGTGACAGCCTGGTCAAGCTCATCTCTCAACCAGAAATTAATAAGCAGGATTTGCAATACCTGGAGACCTTGTCTGCCTCCTACCAGGATGCGGTTGAGCGCATCCTCGGCGCNTCTTCCGGCTCCCTGCCTCTTTTCGATACGGCTATTCTACGAGAGTGGTTTACACTCTCCAATNTTTCAAAGGAGTGACCCTATGAGCATCATCGAAGTAAACAATCTCACCAAGTTCTATGGAAAATCACGTGGCATCGTGGATGTGTCCTTCAGCGAAGAGGAAGGCGAAATCTTCGGCTTCATCGGACCCAATGGCGCTGGGAAATCCACCACCATCCGCCTGCTCCTCTCGCTGATTCATCCCACCAGCGGCAGCGCCAGGATTTTTGGCAAGGATGTGACCAGGCTTGGCCCGGAAATCCGCCGCGATATTGGCTACCTGCCCTCGGAAGTCTACTATTATGAAGGCATGAAAGTCAAAGACCTGCTCAAGTATTCAGCCAGTTTTTACGGTCACGACTGCACCCAGCGTATCAACGAGCTGTCTGGCATCATGGAGCTGGAGCAGAACCGCCGCATCAGCGACCTTTCCTACGGCAACAAGAAGAAAGTTGGCATCGTGCAGGGCTTGCTGCACTCTCCCAAGCTGCTCTTCCTGGACGAGCCCACCGCTGGGCTCGACCCGCTCATGCAGCGCAACTTTTTTGACCTGATCCGCCAGGAGAATGCCCGCGGCGTGACCGTTTTCTTCTCCTCCCACATCCTGGGCGAAGTCCAGCGCCTGTGCACCCGCGTGGGTATCATCCGTGAGGGCAAGATCGCCGAGATCTCCGATATCCGCACCCTCCAGCAGAATAACTATAAAAAAGTGCATGTTACCTCTGTGGAGCTGACCCCGGCTTCTTTTGAAATGCCAGGCGTGACCAACCTGCAGACGGAAGATAGCACGATTAATTTCTTCTTCAAGGGTGATATCAACACGGTGCTGCACAAGGTAAGCAGCGTCCAGGTTGCCGATCTAACCATCGAGGAACCGACCCTGGAAGAGATCTTCATGCACTACTACGAATAGGCAGGCAACATGAATGCAAACATCTATAAACACGAGTTCCACGCCCGGCTGAAATCGGTGCTTATCTGGTCCCTGTCTCTGGTGATCCTGATCGGCTTCTATTTCTCCATCTACCCGGCATTTTCTGAACAGGCTGAATTAGTGAACGAAATGATGGCGAACTTCCCGCCCGCCCTTTTGGCTGCCTTCGGGATGGGGAATATTGACATGGCTGACATCCTGGGTTTTTTTGGTTTCATGATCATCTTTGTTCAGCTCTGCCTTGCCATCCAGGCCAGCAACTACGGCTTTGGGTTGGTTTCGGTGGAAGAGAGCGAGTTAACTGCCGACTTCCTGCTCAGCAAACCGGTCAGCCGCGGGCAGGTGATCACCAGCAAGCTGCTGGCTGCCCTCACCGCCCTGGCCATCACCGACCTGGTGGTATGGGTGTCCACGTACGCCAGCTTCTATCTCTTCGGAAAAGACCGCCAATATAATTCAAGCACGCTGTTATTGCTGTTGCTCAGCCTCGTCGTCTTCCAGCTCATTTTCCTGGGCATTGGCCTGCTCATTTCACTGCTGGTCAAAAGGGTTCGCAGCGTCACCCCCTACGGCCTCGGCCTGGCTTTCGGAGCCTATATTCTGAGCGCTTTTAGCGGCATATTTGGCGAGGTCAAGCTGGAGCTGCTCACTCCCTTTAAACACCTCGACCCGGCGTATATCGTCCAAAACGCCGCCTATAACACGCCGCTGGTGTTGGTTGATATCGTGATCATCCTGCTCACGATCGCGGTCAGTTACTGGTTATACATCCGCCGTGACATCCCGGCGGTATCATAAGGAGGCGCATGATGAACATCTTTCTCCGTGAGCTTAAAGCCAATCTAAAATCTCTGATCATCTGGAGCGTCATCACCGCCCTGTTCATCGTGGTCGGAGTTTCCAAGTTTTCTGCCTATGCCGGCAACCCCGAGATGTTGAAGATCCTGGATGCCTTCCCCCCCTCGGTTCTGGAGGCCTTTGGCATGCGCGCCTTTAACCTCACCACCGTGAGTGGTTTTTATGGCATCATGTTCGTCTATTTTGCCTTGATGGGTGCCATCGCTGCCTCCATGTGGGGCTCCGACATCATCTCCAAGGAAGAACGCGATAAAACCGTCGAGTTTTCTCTCGTGCTGCCGGTCTCGCGCAGCCGGGTCATCACTGCCAAGGCACTGGCTGCCCTGGTCAACTGCATCGTGCTGGTGTTTGTCATCTGGGGCATATCCTTGCTGGCAGTGAGACCGTATAATCCCGACCAGGCTTTCTATGACTTCGCCGCCCTGCAAATGCGGGCATTGTTCGTGGTCGAGCTGATCTTCCTGGCTCTCGGGCTGATGCTGGGCTGTGTGTTGAAGCAGTACCGGCTTGCCGGCTCCATTGCGGTGGGTATCATCCTGGTCACCTACTTCATGTCGGTCGTCACCGTCATGCACGCGAAGCTGGATTTCCTCAAGTGGTTCACACCCTTCAAGTATTTTGACGCCTATGCCCTGTTCAGCAGCGGTAAAATGGACACCACCTACCTGCTTCTCTCCGCTGCCATCATTGTCGTCTGTATGGTGGTCGCCTATCTGGTCTACAATCGTCGCGACCTTTATATATAATAGAAACGTAACAATAAATATCTTTCTTTGTCTTATTCCTCCCCTAAACCGGTCTGTGTATGGGGGAGGTGGGAAGGGGTCCTTCTTGTAAGTAGGGGCGTAGCGGTGCTACGCCCTGTATTTATTCCGGGATCGCCGATCCCGGATATTTCTAACCGAGGCAAACCACACCCATTTCTTCTGTAAGCCCATTGCTCCTGTAGGGGCGAGTCGCGACTCGCCCCTACAGTCATTGCCGAATCTCCCCCAGTTTTGGCGAGAAACCCTGCAGACTTTGCCGGGTAAGCAATCTTCTCCATAGGTATTTGAAACCAACGTCTTAGAAATCCACCAAAGCCTGCTTCGCTGTTTAGAATCGCTAACAGCTAACAGCTAACAGCTAACAGCTAACTGCTAATCGCTAATTGCTAATTGCATTTCCTCCAGGCACGTTATAATCAAACCTACGGAGTCACCATGGCCATCAACTGGGCTGAAGTCCAAAAAACACTGCTACCGATCAAGAATTATGAAGATTGCTGCCGGCGCTTGAACGCCTCGCTGGCCTATCCATTCGTCACCCACCTCTACAACCTCACCATGCCGGCACTGTCTGACTATACCAAAAAATTATTGGGTGGAGATACCCGCCATCGCTACATGGAATATCTCTCGAAATTGACTGTCACACTCTCCCAGCTGCCCGATACCGGCGTGGAGCATGTGCTGGATTTGATGGAGCGCATAGATACTCGAGAAAAGCTTGAGAGTTTTGTGGAGCAAAGCGGCATGCATGCGCTGGACATCGTCAGGCTGCTGTGGTACCTGGTCTATATGTTCATCCCCGCCGAAAAATACCTGAGCGGGCTGGTGCGCGACGACCCCGATGATACCAACACCATCCAAGCGCTGGCACAGCTGGGAGTACGCACCAACCTGCAGCTGTTGCAGCAGGGCCACAGCCCCCTCGGGCGTAGCACCCTGGCTGAG
>Ga0031656_10000428_pt1 | contig 14260 bp, 11 predicted proteins | sample FrelakmetDIP11DI_FD_55080 | JGI IMG/M metagenome (GOLD analysis project Ga0031656, IMG submission 55080) | Freshwater lake sediment microbial communities from the University of Notre Dame, USA, for methane emissions studies - DIP11 DI | ecosystem: Environmental > Aquatic > Freshwater > Lake >... | reverse complement strand
ATCGACCTGGTCAAACGCCTCCATCTTCCGCTGGAGTCGGTCTGTGGAGGACGGGGGACCTGCGGACGCTGTCGGGTGCAGGTCATTTCCGGGGACGCTATAATCACTGACGAAGACCGCCGCAGGATCAAGAGTGACGAATTGAGCAGCGGTGTCAGACTTGCTTGCCAATTGCGAACGGATGATGAATTGATCATCAGGATTCTCCAGCCTCATGCTCCATCCAAGCACGTCATCCTGGAAAGAACGGATGCCAAACTGGAGTTGGACCCGTCCATCCGAAGTGTCAAGGTTAGGGTTGCGGACGCCTCCATCGCGGCTCCCACTAGCCTTGAGTCAAGGTTCCTCGAAGCATTAGGCCATAAGGGCATAGCTCCAGCAAGAATGCCTCTTTCCATGATCACTGCCCTCTCCAAAGCGGTCTCGGAAGACCTCGAGCTCCAGGTCCTTCTACGGAGGGATGAGGTTGTGGCACTCGGTAAGGAGGAGGGCAAAGGGGCGTATGGTATTGCAGTCGACGTCGGTTCCACCACCGTCGTGGCCTACCTCATGGACCTTCTAGAAGGCACCGAGCTGGCAGTCCATTCCCAACTGAATCCCCAGATCGAGCATGGCGATGACGTGATCTCGAGGATCACCTTCTCCATCACCGACCCGAAGGGCAGGGAGGAGCTGCAGAGGCTGATAATCGGTTGCATAAACCACCTCATAGGGGAGTGCTCCAGGACAGCCAGTGTGCCTCTTGAGGAGATACTGGAGGTCATGCTGGTGGGCAACACGGCCATGCACCATTCCGTTTTCGGATTGGACCAGAAGGCCCTGGCTTTAGTGCCCTTCGCGCCCATCACCACCCAGGCATTGGAGTTCAAGGCTCGGGATGTGGGCATCCATGTCGCCCAGGAAGGCTATGCCTGCGCCCTGCCCAACGTCGCCGGCTTCGTCGGCGCCGACCACATTGGCGTTCTCCTGGCCACCGACCTAGATGAACTGGATAAGCCAACCATGGTCATCGACATCGGCACGAACGGGGAGATCTCCGTAGGCGACCGTCGAGGCATCGTATCGGCGTCCGTGGCAGCAGGACCTGCCTTCGAAGGAGGGAACCTCTCCTCCGGGATGAGAGGTGCGGAGGGCGCAATAGACCACGTGACCATCGGCCAGGACATGGGGTTGGAGTACACCACCATCGGGGATGCCAAGCCCAGAGGGCTCTGCGGCTCTGGAGTGATCGACCTGGTAGCCGAGATGTTCCTTTCCGGGCTGATCGACAGGACTGGTCAGATACAGGCGTCCCGGGACCCATCCCGGGTGCGGAAGGAGGACGGCCAGATGCGATATGTGCTTGTCGGAGGGGAAGAGACTGCAGACGGCCAGGAAGTGTCCATATCACAGGACGACATCGTTCAGATACAGTTCGCCAAGGGGGCGCTCCATGCCGCCAGCGAGATCCTCATGGAGAGGCGAAATGTCCAAGTGAAGGAGCTGGACAGCATACTCCTTGCCGGCGCCTTCGGCAACTATGTCAACCCGGTGAGCGCAAGGACGCTGGGGATGTTCCCGGAGGTGCCCTTGGACAGCATAAAGGGAATCGGCAATGCGGCCGGGGCTGGAGCCAAGCTAGCCTTGTTGAGCGAGAGGAAGAGGGAGAAGGCGAAGCGGCTAGCGAGGGGCGTAGGCTACATCGAACTGGCAGCCATGCCCGACTTCGAGGATAGGTTCTTCTCCTCCCTCTATTTCCCGCACGCTGAGGCCAGCAAGTTCCCCGAGGCCTTATCCTTGCTTCGGAAGGGCAAGTGATTCAACGATCAAGCAGGACTTCTAAAAGGATTCTGGACGATTGCGACGCCCTCAATGGNTGGCACGAGAACGGCGTTCCTGTGATCGAGCGAGCTGGCCCATGATCCTTTATTTCTTAATTTTTTATATAAAAATATATGAAATAATGTGTTTGTAAGGGGTTTGCTCCAATCCTTGCTTATACCGTCCCACAGGATGCCTTGCACTCGGCCTCGACCTTCTTGATCTCGGCCTCTATGATCTCCATGGCCTTGTCGATGTGCTCCTTGTGGCAGTTCAACGCGGGGATGATGCGTATGGACGAGGGGCCGCAGAACAGGATCAGCAGGCCTTTCTTCAAGCACCCGTTGACGATCTTGTTCCTGGTGTCCATGTCCATCTTCTTGGACTTCTTGTCCTTGACGATCTCGATGGCGGTCATCAGGCCAATGCCACGAACATCGCCCACCATCTCGTACTTGTCCTTGAGCTCCTTCTCGCGCTTGAGGAGATAGTCACCCATCTTGGTGGCGTTCTCCAGCAGCTTCTCGTCCTTGATGGTCTTCAAGGTCGCAAGAGCGGCGGCGGTGGTGACCAGGTTACCGGCGAAGGTGGTGGCGTGCGCTCCGGGCTGCTTGATGTCGTACTTCTCGTTGAAGACGCAAGCGCTCATTGGAAGTCCTGAGGCTATCCCCTTGGCGAGGCACACGACATCTGGGACCACGTCGAAGTTCTCGATGCCAAACCACTTGCCAGTCCTGCCAATTCCGCTCTGCACCTCGTCCGCGACCTCCAGGATGCCATACTTCTCGGTCATCTTGCGGATCTCCTTGTGCCACTGCTTGGGCGGCACGATGTATCCTCCCTCGCCCTGAATCGCCTCGACGAACAACGCGGCGACCTCCTCAGGCGGTATGAACTTCGTGAGGATCTCCTCTTCGATGAACTTGGCGCAGTAAACGTCGCAGGAGGGATACTCCATCTTGTAGGCGCAGCGGAAGCAGTAGGCGTAAGGCACGTGGAAGACGCCAGGCATCTCCGGCATGAAGCCCTTCCTATAGTTCGTCCTGGAAGCGGTCAAGGCCATGGCCCCGATCGACTTCCCATGGAATGCGCCATGGAAGGCGATGTTCCTCGGCCTGCCGGTGGACCAGCGCGCGACCTTGATGGCCGTGTCGATGGCGTTGCAGCCCGTGCACGAGAAGTAGGTCTTCTTGGTGAAGTTTCCTGGCACAATCTCATTCAGCTCCTCGGCCAGCTGGCCCTCCAGGTTCTGGGAGAGCAGGATGCCAGGGAAGTGGATCAGGGTCTCGACCTGCTGCTGCACCGCTTTGACGACGGTGGGCGGGCAGTGGCCCAGGTTATTGACGGCTATCCCGGACTGGAAGTCAAGGTAGACATTCCCATCCACGTCTTCCACATACATACCCTTGCCGCGCTTGGCGACCACGGGCATGACCTTATTGGTGGTGGCCATATAGCGCTTGTCCCTCTCCATGATCTTCTGGGCCTCCGGTCCCGGGGGCTCACATTTCATGGAGATTCCTTTCAAGTCTTGGCTCATTCTCCTTTCCTCCTTTCTCTAAGCTCTCCTTCCATACTTCTCAGCTGCACGCACCATGACCCTGATCTTCTCGAAGTCGGTGTTGGGGGATATCTCACATCCAGGCGCTATGATCAGCCCGGTCCCGTCCCCGAAACCCTGGGATATGGTGTCCTTTACCTCGTTGCTGATGTCGTCCATACTACCGATCATCAGGGTGGTCGTCTGGTCCATTCCGGCCACGAGGCAGACCTTCTTGCCCCACTTCTGCTTGGCCTCCTTGATCTTCAGGTTGCTACCTCGGTCCCACCAGTTGATGCCACCGGTGTTCGGGAAGTTGGACAGCGTCTCGAAGAACGGCTCCACCCCACATACGTGCAAGATGTTGAATCCATCCTGGTTGTCCATCCCTCCGAGCACCTGCTTGTCGTAGACCGCACCGAACTCCTGGTACTGGTCTAAGGTCACGATCTCCGCCGAAGCTCGGGTGGGGGCATACAGAAGACCGTCCGCCCCGGCCTCGAATATCCTGTTGCCGTATTCGATGGTGGTGTCGGCGATGATCTTGAGCCCTTTCTTGAGCGCTTCCGGTTCCAGGATGATGTCCATGAGCACGTTCTCCATGGCCCTGACATGGGTCGTGCTGGTCAGGGGACTGGGGACATATGGCATGAGAGACACGGTCTGCCCGATCTTCTGCCGCATCATGGAGATGGCCTGGATGGGGACATGCATCCTTCCATCCTTCATGGGGTCCAGGACCTCCATCTTCTCCCAATCTTCTGGCTCGCGGATGGCGAAGTCGTCCATCATAGGGGCTAGGCCCTCCGTGTAGCGCATCACGGTCCCCCAGCCCGAGGCCATCTGGCCCACGTCGGACATGGGATGCAGGAGGTCGACGCCCGTCTTCTCCAAGAACGCCAGCTGGCCCTTGGCCATCTTCTCTCCCGTGGTGGCATACTCCTTCGTCCCGAAACCGCCCGCCCTGGCCCCGATGAACCAGGCCATGCCGCTCACCGGCACGCGGTCCACTGGCCTGTGCTTGATGGCGTCGTGGACCCTCTGCTGCGAGTTCTTAGTTGTCATTATATCACGCAGGTCTGCTTACCTACCCTGTCTGGCTGCCTGGTAGTTCTGCTCGCCCTTCTTCAGGTGGTTGGCCATCTCCACGGCAAGGATGGCGTCCGCGGCATAGCCATCGGCGCCGATGTGCTTGGCGTAGGTGGTCGTCAACGGAGCGCCCCCGACCGCGAACTTGACCTTCTCGCGGATGCCTGCCTCTTTCATCATGTTGATGATCTCGATCAGCTCTGGCATGGTGGCGGTCAGCAGCGTCCCCGCACCAAGGATGTCGGCGTTGACCTTCTTGGCCTCGGAGACGAACTTCTCCAACGGAACGTCCTTGCCCAAGTCGTAGACCGTATAATTGTAGACTTGGAGCATGGAGACCACCAGGTTCTTCCCTATGTCATGGATGTCGTTCTTGACCGTCCCGATGACGACCACGCCCTCGCTGCCCCTGGAGTCCGCCGTGTAGGGCAGGAGTATCTTCTTGAAGCAATGCGTTGCCAGGATGAGCTGGGGGAGGGCGATCTCACGCTCACGGTACCTATGTCCGACCAGGTTCATGGCATCGATCAAAACCAAGCCGATGGCTTTGCTGTCGATGCCTGCCGCTTTCATCTCCTCCCCGATCTTCTGGGCCTCTGAGGCCTTGCCGTTTACGACGCAGTCGTATATCCTTTTGTACTGTTCATCCTTCATTTCTTCCACCTCTGATTCCTGAACCTTATCCCATTCTGGTTTGTACTGGCAAGCCTCACTTGTACTTGCCGTGCTTCCTGATCGCCTTGACCATGGCCCTCATGTTCTCCTTGGGGGTCTTAGGTGAGATGTCGCATCCCGCGGCGAAGATGAATCCGCTTCCTGGCATGGCGATCTTGCATGATTCCGCCACTTCCTTCTCGATGGTCTCTGGCGTGCCATCGGTCAGGGTGTTGGTGTGGTCGATGCCCGCCATCAGGCAGAGCACGTCGCCCCAGCCGTCCTTGGCCTCCTGCAGGTTGGGCTTGGCACCCTTGTCCCACCAGGAGATGCCCTTGGTGTTCTTGGTCTTCCTCGAGTATTCTGCGATGATATCGAACATAGGCTCGACGCCGCAGACGTGGCAAATGTGGTACATATTCTCCGTCTTCTTGAAAATCTCCATATCGTAGGGCACACCGAACTCCTTGTACTGATCCACCGTGGTGATCTCCTTCGAGGCGCGGGTGGTCAGGTAGGCGGAGTAGAAAGCGCCCTCGTCCGCGCAAGCGTTAAGGAATCCCTCGACGGTCTTGCCGATGGTCACCAAGCCCTTCTTCAGGGCATCAGGCTCCGTGAGCATGTGGATCAGGACCGTCTCCATCGGAGCGACGTGCGTGGCGGTGGTGAGCGCGGAAGGGACATCAACCCCTATTGGGACCTTTTCGTGGTACTTGGCGCTGAGCCACTGACAGGCGTCCAAGTAGGTGGGCATGCGACCGTCGATCAACGGGTCCAGAACATCCAGTTTCTCCCAGTCCTCCGGCTCGTTCACTGCGAACTTGCCCAGAGCCATGTGGATGTCCGGGGCGTCCGGCAGCTTCATCCTTACCCCCCAGCCTTGAACTATCTCACCTACATCGGAAAGGATATAGGCGGTGTCGCCACCGACCTCGTCGAGGAAATGGCTGGTGACCTGTGCCATCTTTATGCCGTTCCTGCCATACTCCACGGTGTCCTTCCACGTCAGATTATCCTTGACCCAGTGCAGCTGAAGGATGCCGGCAAAATAGGATATCGGCACCATATCAGGCGTCTCGTGCTTCAAAGCGGCTTCGAACCTTTGCGTAGATGTCATTTCTTTCATCTAATTACCCCCGACCCATTGATGAAGTTAAGCGGGCGATACAGGCTCAACTCCCATTAAATATACTATCTTCATTTCTCACACATTTGAATGTCTTTTTTGAAAGTGGAAATGAAAAAGGACGTGGAAATCCCATAAATTCATCAATGTCCGCGTAACAGCTATTTTCCAGATGAGGGAAGTCGATTAGAATTCGCGCTTTCAAAGTATCCGGTTTCGATGACAATTCCTAAAAAGATGATCCGCTTCACGACGATCAATAGGAATGAGCATAATGATTATTGCATTAATCCCATATCACCATCTATGCCCGAGAAAGACCCTCTGGATTCGGGGAGATCGGAAAATAGGTCGGCGGCATTCATGGTCTCAGGATCTGGACTGCTTGGTCTCGTGGCTGTCATCTACATGTACTATGACGCTATGGAGCGCGGTGAGCAATTCTTCGAGGACTCGTTGTGGATCATCGCAATTGGCGCCTTCCTTGCCATCAGCTCCATAATTGTTGGGCTTTATCTCTACTTGAAATCGATGAAGGCATGATTTGCATCTGCCATAATGGCAGCTTGGTTACAATCCTATGAACCCCTGCTTAACATTCTTTTCGCTTCTCAGAAAAATGAATTGATGGAAAGGGTTTAAGATGCCCACGGAAGGAACCTGCTTAGATGAATCCGTACCACTTCGCGAAGTCCATCCATCCGATAAGCCATCCGAGAGCGCAGAACCAAAGTACGATGGTGGCCACCCATGTGATCCCCAGCATCGCCTTGAAGTACTGGCTCTTCTGAGCTCCGAGGATAACATAGAACATGAACCATGCCATGCCCCACAATATCCAGTTGATGCCCAGTATCCAAAGCTCTGAGTTGAACGTGTACGCGGCGAATGGAATGACGTTGATAGCCACGAACAGGCAGTACCACCCTAAAGCTCTCTGGTCCTTTACTCCCTTGTAGAAGTTCAACCCCAGCCAAAAGTAGGTGACGGCGAACAGCAAGGATTGCGCGCAGGCGAGCGGACTCCCAAAGACCAGCCAGTTGTATAAGGCAGTGGCGGTCGCCAGAAATCCTACGATGACGTTAAAGATCGCTGCGTCCTTGGTGTCCGCTTTTCCCATGAAGGCCAAGAGGTTCACGAACAGGACTCCAGCTATGTAGAGGCCTGCCAAACCCAACGGAATTTCACCCGGTCCTAATGCCATTTTATTTCCTCCTGATTAAGTCATCTCCTCCCTCCCTTTCTTTCGATGAGAGGAGGAGAGGAATATGGGACCGATGGTCCATGCCAATTCTTGCCCCTGAGGAGGAGTGTCAGGGTGCGGCATAGACCACCTTCCCGCCTACTATCGTCATGAGTATCTTGATGTCCTTTATGATCTCGGGTTGCACGGCTAGCGGGTCTCCGGAGACGAGGACCATGTCCGCGAGCTTCCCGACCTCGATGGTGCCCTTCTCGCTCTCCTCGCCGGTGGCATAGGCGCCTTCGATGGTCCCCATGCGCAGCGCATCGTCCACAGTGATCTTCTGCTCCGGGTGCCAGCATCCCTCAGGGAAGCCTTTCAGGTCTTTCCGGACGGAGGCGGCGTAGACATTGATCATGGGGTTCATGTGGCCGATGGGGGCGTCAGTGCCAGAGCTCATGTGCACGCCTGCATCCTTCAACGAGCAATAGGCGTGGGCCATCTTGCACCTATCCGGGCCTACCTGCCTAGGGATCCATTGTTGTCCCGCCATTAGGAAGGTGGGCTGTACGTTGGCCACGATGTTCAATTCGGCGAAAGCCTCGACCAAGTCTTTGTCCATGATGATACAGTGGGAGACCTTGAAGCGCGGGTCCTTGGGCTTGTACTTGTCCCTGGCCTCACGGAATATCTTGACTAGGCTGTGTATTGCCCTGTCTCCCAATGCATGAACGTCGACACGGATGCCATTTGCTGTAGCCCTCAACACGAAATCCCTGATCTCTGCCTCNCTCAGCCTCATGACCCCGGTGGTCTCAGGCTTGTCCACATAGGGCTTGTTGAGCGCAGCGGTGTGGGAGCTGAGCGACCCGTCGGTTATCATCTTCATCCCGGCGAAGCGGATCTTCTTGTTCCCAAAGCCGCTCATAATGCCCAGGTTGATGACCGAGTCGAGGAGCTGGTATCCCAGGAAGAAGTTGACGCGGACCGGAAGCTTTCCCTCTGCTTCCAGTTCCTGGTAGGCCTTGACCTGGGCATCTCCAGCTAATATATCGACGATCGAGGTCAAGCCCCATTCTGCCGCCTTCTTGGCGCAATAGTGGAGCGCTTCCTTGGTCTCCTCATATGTAAAAAGGCCTGCACCGGTCTCCAAGAATCCTGGGGCTACCAGATTGATTGCGTTTTCAAGCAGGATTCCCGTTGCCTCGCCTTTTGCATCTTTCTCAATTGTTCCTCCATCCGGGGAGGGGGTGTTACGGTCGATGCCCTTTTGGCGCATCAGCACGCTATTGCATAAGTAAATGTGAGCGTTCCAGTGAATAAGGAAAACAGGGTTGTCCGGAGCCACGGAGTCGACTTCCCATCGGGTTGGGTAACGACGCTCCTCCCACAGCTCCTGGTTCCATCCGGATCCCAAGATCATTTTGCCCTTGGGGGCCTTATCCGCCTTCTCTTTTATTTTCGCAAGGAACTCTTTTACATTCTTAACATCATTTAGAATAACGCCATTCGAAAAATGCCCCACCAATAGTGGGTGCATATGTGAATCGTGGAAGCCAGGCATTAGAGTCTTGCCCTTGGCATCTATGACCTTGGTGTTTGGTCCGACGCCGGCGTTGATCTCTGCGTCCGTGCCAATGGACGCTATCTTCTCCCCAATTACACCTATGGCCTGGGCTTTGGGCGCCTTCTTGTTCAACGTGATCACATTGGCATTAATGATTGCCATTTCGTATGCGACGCTGCCTGCCTTCATAGACTGACCACCTTTATGAAAGTGAAAAAAAGGGTTTGTGGTGCCTTAGCACCTCAGTACTTTCCATACTTCCTTGCAGCCCTCAGTCCAACCTTCATGTGCTCGATTGGAGTTTGAGGTGCAACCTCGCAGCCAGGGGCCAAGATAAGGCCGCTTCCGTGCATGGCCGTCTTACAGGATCTCTCGATTTCTGCTTCGATAGCACTGGCAGGCCCACCAACGAGGGTGTTGGTGTGGTCGATACCGGACATCAAGCATAGATGCTTGCCCCAGCCCTCCTTGGCTTCCTTGAGATTCGGCTTAGCTCCTTCGCTCCACCAGGATATTCCCTTGACATGCTTGTACTTCCTCGACCACTCGTTCACGAGGTCGAACATCGGCTCCACACCGCAAATATGAGGCCAGTTCTGCAATGAGGTGTGCTTGAAGACATATTCATCAGAGGGAGCACCAAACTCGCGATACTGCTGCTCGGTGGTGATCTCTTTCGAAGCCCTTGTGACTAGATAGCCAGCGTAGTGAGCACCATTCTTTTCGCACTGGTTGATGAAGTCCGCTATGGTTACCTCAATGGTCTTGAGACCTTTCTTCAAAGCGTCGGGCTCGGTCATCATGTGGATCATGACCGTTTCCATTGAGCATACGTGCGTGGACGTGGTGATTGGGCTAGCCAGCGACACTCCTATCGGAACCTTGTCGCCATACCAGTCTGTCCAAAGCTTGCATGCGTCAAGATATAGGCGCATTCTTCCATCAATCCGCGGATCAAGGACTTCAAGCTTCTCCCAGTCACCTGGCTCTTGTACCGGGAATTTGCCTAACGCCATCCAGATGTTGGGGGCGTCAGGAAGCTTCATTCTTACCCCCCAGCCCTGAACGATCAGACCCATATCAGAAAGGCAATAGACTGAATCTGGTTTAACCGCTTCATAGAAGGCCTTATGGGCCTTTGCCATGTTCAAGCCGCTTGCCCCATAGTTTACTACATCCAATCCTGGAACACCGTGCACTTCGAATATGCCTCCAAAAAGAGAATAGGGCACGTAGTCCGGAGTCTCGTGGTTTGCAGCGGCATCCCACCGCTCCATCGATGTCATTTCTTTCATATGTGTTCTCTTCCCAGAACGAACTGAAAAAAAATTTCGTTCTGGATGTCAATTGGGTGTGAGAGACATATAACTCCTTCCATCGCTAATTTCTATAATTATTGTACATTATGATTGCATAACAGTCTTTGTTTCTGCAACTACATCATTTCATAGAAAAGAAGAAGAATAATTCCTANCCAACGACCTTTAAGAAAGATGCATCTTGGCGTCCGCAACCTTAACGCCCTCATGGCTAACGAAAATGGGGTTCAGGTCCATCTCCACGATCTCCTCCATCTCCATGAGCATGTTGGAGACCTTGATAAGCGCATTTGTGAGGGCTTGGATATTGGCCCTCTCTCTTCCTCGGAAACCGTAAAGCAGCTTCGCTCCTCTGATCTCGGAGAGCATTTCCTTAACGTCCTGCTCATTCACTGGTACCAGACGATAGGATACGTCCTTGTAGACCTCTACCGAAATCCCGCCCATCCCCAACATGATCAAATGCCCGAACTGTGGGTCCTTGGTCGACCCGATGATCATCTCCTGGCCATGGGCCATCTCAGAGACCAGCACGCCAGTAAGGTCGAAGTTCGCCCGCATCGACTCCTGTTCGAAGGAACGATATATCTCCGANACGTCCTTCTCGTTACGTACGTTCAGGCAGACCGCTTTGAACTCGGTTTTGTGCACCACCTGAGGTGATACCACCTTCATCGCTACTGGATATCCTATCCTCTCTGCTACGATCAGCGCCTCCTCGGGCGAGGTGCACATAGCTTCATTGGTCACGGGTACGTCGTAGGCGCTAAGGATCTTCTTGGCCTCAGGCTCCAAGATGTACCTCCTCCCCTCCGCCCGGACTCTCTCGATCACCTCAGACGCCTTGGACCTTATCGTCTCACCTCCGATCAGGCTTGATCCCTCTCGACCTCAGGAATTCGCAATATTGGGAGATGGCTCCCGCTGCTCTTGCGGTTCGCTCGGGCCAGTCGAAGCAAGGTACACGCTTTCTTTGGAGTATGTCCATGTTCTTGAGACCGTCCCGGGTGGATACCCAGCAGACGTAGGTCGGCTTCTTGGATCCCGACGATAGGCAGTCATTGACCGTTTCCGCCAATCCGGCACACACTTCGGGCATCAGCGCTGCCCTTTGAAGGACGATAGGGGCTATGATGTCGACTTCGTCGCTCTCATGCAAGATCCTTGTGATTTTTGAATAAAGCTCAGAGTACTTTGGCCAAATAGGGGTCATGTCCACTGGGTTCCTGGCGCTCGCGTACGCCGGTATCAGGCTCTCGATTCTCTCCCTCAGCTCCTTCGAGAACTCCGGGACCACCAGACCATTCTCCTCGCAAAGGTCCGCCAGCTCCACTCCTGTTCCGCCGGAATTGGTGATTATGCCTACCCTCCTGCCTTTCGGGAGGGGCTGCCAATCCACCCCCTTGGCGATGTTCACCAGGTCCATGCCATTCCGAGCGAAGATGATCCCTGATTGCTTGAAGGCCGCTTCATAGGCGGTGAATGAACCTGCTATGGCAGCGGTATGCGAGGCTGCGGCCCTGGCGGCACCAGCGGTTCGTCCGGTCTTGGTGGCGATGATGGGTTTCCTCACTGCGACCAGCTTCGCTTCCTCGAAGAACTCTCTCCCCTTGTCCACTGACTCCAGGAATAAGCATATGACCTTGGTCTCCGCGTCTTGACCCAAGTACCTGAGAACCTCATAGTCCTCGATTCCTGCCTTGTTGCCATGGGCCATGACCTTGGCGAATTTCATCTGATTATCGGTGGCGAAGGTGAAGATGGCCATTCCATATGCACCTGACTGGGTGAGCAGAGAGATATCCCCACCCGGGTCCGGGGTACCTATTCCCATGGAGGCGTTCAAACCGATGTTGCAGTTGTAGACGCCGAAGCAATTGGGGCCGACGACCTTGATATGGCCTTTATTGGCCTCTTCCATCATCGCCTGCTCCAGCGCCTTTCCCTCTTGCCCAACTTCGCTAAAGCCTGCAGTAATCACCACCGCAGCCTTGGTCCCGTTCTCCGCCAGCTCCCTCATGGCCACAGGTACGGCCTTAGCCGGAATTGTGATCACAGCTAGATCGATCACCTCTGGCAAGTCCTTGATGGATCGGTAAGCCTCGTGAGCGAGGATCTGGCCTCCCTTAGGATTTATCAGGTACACCTTGCCCTGATATCCCGAGAGGAGGTTCTTGGCGAAGATGTGCCCCATCTTCCCCTCCTCGCCCGAGGCGCCGACCAATGCAACGGTCTTGGGGTTGAATATGGCATCTATCTGCGGATCAACCATCAGTCCCCCTTAGATGAAGAACTGCCTCTCCAGCTCCTTCGGCGGGAACTCGTTCTTCCTGACGTTCAGCGGGTCGATCTTCCTCATCAGCTCGACATGCTCCTTCGTGGGCATATCCATGACCCTGACCTCCGGATGCACCGCGGGCTTGAACTGGGTGTTCAGTAGGACCTCGTCGACCGTGATGTCGGGGTAGAGGTATCGGAGACGCAGCATCTTGCTCTCCGGGTCGAAGTCGAACACTCCCAGCTCGGTGACGAGCCAGTCAGGTCCCTTCCCGACCAAACGCAGTTGCTCCCTCGTTCCGAACGGGGTCACGTGGCCGACGTTGGTGACGAAGTCGCATTTGTCCACCAGGGTGAATATTCTCTTGTCGCCCTTTGCCGGGGCGCGGTGTCTGGTGGTCCAGATGGTGTAATTGATGCAGTCGCCCGAGAGGTTGCATCCGCCCGCTCCCCCAGGTAGCTTGATCTTGATCTTGCCTGGCCGACCGATCATGGTCACGTTCTGGTTGCCATACTTGTCTACCTGCGCACCGCTGAAGAAGGACCTGTGCAGCTCTCCCTTCTGGGCCATGTCGAAAAGCTTGTCGATGGTGATCATCGCCGTGCGGTTCTGCATCATGGTCCAGTCGTTCGTGGTGGTTGGGAAGAATGGCGGGTTGGGATCGATGGCGCTGGTGACGCCGCCCACGTAGACCATGTCCTTGGCATGCGTCAGCTTGGAGAAGTACATGGCCACCATCGGGATCGGCGATGATACGCCGTGGAACACCAAGGTGCTGTCCTTGATCGTCATGGCGACGTTGTAGACGAACAGCTCGTCGAGGGTTACTTTGAATTCTTCACTCATAGTTAAACAACTCCATCCATGCTTCGCGGCCATTCTTCCAAGAGGAAAGCCTCTTCTGTCTCTCGCTTCCACCCATCAACTCGATGTATTCGGCTTGGGTCTTTACGCCGAAGACATACTTGTCCAAGTACTTCGCCTTGAACGCCTCCGGCCCTTCTTGCGTGATCTTGTAATAATGGGAGATGTGCTCCCGGTCGTACGCGTAATAAGGATAGCAGCTGGTCGGGTGGGCGCCCCAGGGAACATGCACCACATGCGCAACCTCGTAATAAGGCACGTTCGGTCCGAGCTTGATCATCTCCCCCTCAGGGATGATCTCCTCAGCGGTCACGATGACGTTCTTGGACGCCCTGATCATCAGGAGGTCTGCCACGTATGGCTGCTCGATCCTCAGGTTCCCGTGGATGTCAGCTTTTTGCGCATGGACTATCGCCACATCTGGAATCAANGCTGGAACCAGGATCAGGTCNTTGCCGGTGAACGGACAGATGATGTGCTTGAACTCAGGATGGAGGAGCGTCTCTTCGCTGCCCTTGGCNCTCATGATAGGCATGAAGGGNATGCCATAGGCCGCAGCCCGGAACTGCTGGATGATGGAGTTGCAGCAGTTCTCATGGACCTTGACCTGGCCGGATTCGCAGGCGCGCCTGTAGTTGAGCGCTAGGCCGAAGTCCTGTTCGAAGGACACATGGGTCTCCTCCGCGGCTCCGATGATTCCTGCGCCGCAAGCGAAGTCGACGTCGAACCCGTGTGCCGTCCCACAGAAATGCAGGTTCTTCTTACCTTGGCGAGTGAGCTCGCGCAGCATGGCGATCGGCTCACGTAAACAAAGCCCCCCACCGATCGCCACCTTGTCGC
>Ga0031656_10000425_pt1 | contig 14283 bp, 11 predicted proteins | sample FrelakmetDIP11DI_FD_55080 | JGI IMG/M metagenome (GOLD analysis project Ga0031656, IMG submission 55080) | Freshwater lake sediment microbial communities from the University of Notre Dame, USA, for methane emissions studies - DIP11 DI | ecosystem: Environmental > Aquatic > Freshwater > Lake >... | reverse complement strand
ATGCATGAGGCGGGCCTCCCCGGCCGGTCGAGGTCCCGCCAGGCCGAGCCGAAGGGGCGCGCAGCCGCCTCCTAGCGTCTCCTGCTGTGTGCTTGCGAGCAGAGCCTGCAGCCCTGCTCGCAAGCGAGCGTGCCGCTCGAAGTCGGCGACCGCGCGCCCCTTCGACTCGGCGGCCGAGCGCTCGCGGACGGAAGAGGAACCGAGGGCGCTTCCTCGAGGGCATCGGTCTTCGCCGCCGTCTGCCGCATGGGCGCGGCGGCCGTCCCCGGCAGCGTCAGCGCGAGGCCGTCGCCGAAGAACGCCGCGCTGCGCGNTGTTTCCGCCACTGATTCCGCTAGTCCGTGCCCTGATCCCAGTCCTTCGCGCGCTCGACCGCGCGGCGCCAGCGTGCCAGACGGCTGCCGCGCTCGTCCGCGGACATGGCGGGCTCGAAGGTGCGCTCGGCGGCCCAGCGGGAGGCGATGTCTTCCGCGCCCGACCACACGCCGGTGGCGAGTCCGGCGAGATAGGCCGCGCCCAGCGCCGTGGTCTCCAGCACGCGCGGCCGGATCACCGGGATGCCCAGGATGTCCGCCTGGAACTGCATCAGCAGATCGTTGGCCGTCGCCCCGCCGTCGACGCGCAGCGCGGGAGGGACGGTGCCCGTATCGCGCTGCATGGCGCTCATCAGGTCCGCCGACTGGTAGGCGATCGACTCCAGCGCGGCGCGCGCGACGTGCGCCGCCGTGGTGCCGCGCGTGAGGCCCACGATGGCGCCGCGCGCATGTGCGTCCCAGTGCGGCGCGCCGAGGCCGGCGAACGCGGGCACGAAATAGACGCCCTGGGTGTCGGGCACGCTCGCGGCGAGCGCTTCGACGTCGGGCGCCGCGTCGATGATCCTCAGCCCGTCGCGCAGCCACTGCACCACGGCGCCGCCGATGAACACGCTGCCCTCGACCGCGAACGCCGGCTCGGCGGACGCGGCGCGCGTCGCGATCAGCCCGGCGCCCGAGACCGCTGGCTGGTCGCCGCAATGCATGAGCATGAAGCAGCCGGTGCCGTAGGTATTCTTGGCCATGCCCGGCGCGTGGCAGCCCTGTCCGAACAGCGCGGCCTGCTGGTCGCCGGCCATGCCCGCGATCGGCACGGCGGCGCCGAGCACCGCGGGGTCGGTCTCGCCCGCCACGCCCGATGAGGGCACGACGCGCGGCAGCAGCGCGCGCGGAATTCCGAACAGCGCGAGCAGCGCGTCGTCCCAGTCGCCGCGGGCGAGGTCGTAGAGCAGGGTGCGCGAAGCGTTGGTGTGGTCGGTCGCGTGGAGCGCGCCGCCGGTGAGGCGCCAGGTCAGCCAGGTGTCGACGGTGCCGAAGGCGAGCTCGCCGCGCTCGGCTCGGGCACGCGCGCCGGGCACGCGATCGAGCAGCCACGCGAGCTTGGTCGCGGAAAAATACGGGTCCAGGACCAGCCCGGTGCGGGCGCGCACCTCGGGCTCCCGGCCCGCCGCCTTCAGCGCCGCGCAGGCCGCTGCGGTGCGCCGGTCCTGCCAAACGATGGCGTTCGCGATGGGGCGGCCCGTCGCGCGTTCCCAGACGAGCGTCGTCTCGCGCTGGTTGGTGATGCCGATGCCGGCCAGATCGCGCGCGCCGATGCCCGCGCGCGCCAGCGCCTCGCGCGCGCAGTCGAGCTGTGTGCGCCAGATCTCCTCCGGGTCGTGCTCGACCCAGCCGGGCTGCGGATAGTGCTGAGTCAGCTCCCGTTGCGCGAGACCGCGCACGCGGCCGTCGGCATCGAACACCAGCGCGCGCGAGCTCGTCGTGCCCTGGTCCAGCGCCAGCACAAAGGCCATGACGTCTCCTCCCCTTGCCGGGCATTGTAGACACGCCGGCGTGCTAACATTTGCGGCTTCGCAGCATTCGCCGACCGCCGATCCCCGCATGCCGCTGCCTCCCCCCGCTGATCCGCATCGCGAGCCCGTGCACGAGCGCCGCGTGGGGTTCGAGTGCTTCCGGCGCAACGACGGCCTGTGGGACATCGAAGGGCGGCTCGACGACGTGAAGCCGTTCGACGTCCCGCTGTCCTCCGGCCTCGTGCCCGCGGGGCGATCGATGCACGACATGCGCATCCGCCTCACCATCGACACCGAGCTGCGCGTGCTCGATGCCGTGGCCGTCACCGACGCCATGCCCTATCCGCCCGTGTGCGGCGAGGTCGGCTCCGCGTATCGCGACGCGCTGGTGGGACTGAACCTCGGCCGCGGGTTCCGCCGCGCCGTGTTCGAGCGTCTGGGCGGCGTCGCGGGCTGCACCCACATGAGCGAGCTGCTGCTGCAGTTCCCGACCGTCGCCATCCAGATGCTCGCCGGCTTCAAGCGCGACAACGAGGAGCGCGGCGGGGAGAAACCGTTCCAGCTCGACCGCTGCCACGCGCTCGACACGCGCGGCGAGACGGTCGAGAAGTTCTATCCGAAGTGGCACGTGCGGGAGCGCGTCGGCTGACGCGTTGACAGCGGTCAATGCCCGGCCCGCGGCGGCTGCGGAACACTCCGCCCGCGGGTCGGGGCAGGGTTCTTGACAGGTACACAGGTCGCAGATTGGGGGGTTCATGAAGATCCACGAGTACCAGGCGAAGGAAGTGCTGCGGAAGTACGGCGTCGTGACGCCCCGCGCGATCCCGGCCTTCTCGGTCGACGAGGCGGTGAAGGCCGCCGAGTCGCTGGGCGGAAGCGTGTGGGTGGTGAAGGCGCAGATCCATGCGGGCGGCCGCGGCAAGGGCGGCGGCGTGAAGCTCGCGCGGTCGATCGACGAGGTGAGGACGCTCTCGTCGCAGATCCTCGGCATGATGCTCAAGACCCACCAGACCGGCCCGGAGGGCCAGAAGGTGCGCCGGGTGCTCATCGAGGAAGGCGCCGACATACGGAAGGAACTCTACGTCGGCATGGTGGTGGACCGCGGCACCCAGCGCGTCTGCCTGATGGCGAGCTCCGAGGGTGGCATGGACATCGAGGAGGTGGCCGCGCACACCCCGGAGAAGATCCACAAGGTGTACGTCGACCCGGCCGCGGGCCTCGCGGATGCGGACGCTGACGACGTTGCCGCGAAGATCGGCATTCCGCCTGCGGCCATTCCCCAGGCCCGCGCGGTGCTGCAGGCGCTGTACCGGGCGTTCTGGGACACCGACGCCGCGCTGGCCGAGATCAATCCCCTGATCCTCACCGGTGACGGCCGCGTGGTAGCGCTGGACGCCAAGATGAACTTCGATTCCAACGCGCTGTTCCGCCATCCGGAGATCGTCGCCCTGCGCGACCTCGACGAGGAGGACCCGGCGGAGATCGAGGCGTCGAAGTTCGACCTCTCCTACATCCAGCTCGACGGCAACATCGGCTGCCTGGTGAACGGCGCGGGCCTCGCCATGGCGACCATGGACGTGATCAAGCTCTACGGCGGCTCGCCGGCGAACTTCCTCGACGTGGGCGGCGGCGCGAGCACCGAGAAGGTCACCGAGGCCTTCAAGATCATGCTGCGCAACCCGAACCTCAAGGCGATCCTGGTCAACATCTTCGGCGGCATCATGAAGTGCGACGTTATCGCCAACGGCGTGATCGAGGCGGCCAAGGCGGTTGGCCTCAAGGTGCCGCTGGTGGTGCGCATGAAGGGCACCAACGAGGACCTCGGCCGCAAGATCCTGGCCGAGTCGGGACTGCCGATCATCTCGGCGGACAACATGGCCGACGCGGCGCAGAAGGTCGTCGCCGCGGCTGCCGGGAAAAACTGAATGCGAACCACAGAGGCACAGAGACACAGAGGGAAGCCGATCAGGCAGTGCTCTGTGTCTCTGTGTCTCTGTGGTTAGACAGGGGTCAAGACAATGTCGATACTCGTCAACAAGAACACCCGCGTGGTCACGCAGGGCATCACCGGCAAGACCGGGCAGTTCCACACCCGCATGTGCCGCGACTACGCGAACGGGAAGAATGCGTTCGTCGCCGGCGTCAATCCGAAGAAGGCCGGCGAGGACTTCGAGGGCATCCCGATCTACGCCAGCGTGAAGGAGGCCAAGGAGAAGCAGGGCGTCAACGCGAGCGTGGTGTACGTGCCTCCGCCCGGCGCCGCCGCCGCGATCTGGGAGGCCGTCGAGGCCGACCTCGACCTTGTGGTGTGCATCACCGAGGGCATCCCGGTGCGCGACATGATCGAAGTGCGCGACCGCATGCGCAAGCAGAACCGCAGGACCATCCTGCTCGGGCCCAACTGCCCCGGCGTGATCACCCCCGACGAGATCAAGATCGGCATCATGCCGGGCCACATCCACAAGAAGGGCCGCATCGGCGTGGTCTCGCGTTCCGGCACGCTCACCTACGAGGCGGTCGGGCAGCTCATGGAGCTCGGCCTCGGCCAGTCCAGCTGCGTCGGTATCGGGGGGGACCCGGTCAACGGCCTCAAGCACATCGACGTGCTGCGGATGTTCAACGACGATCCGGAGACCGACGCGGTGATCATGGTCGGCGAGATCGGCGGCTCCGACGAGGAGGCCGCGGCCGAGTGGGTCAAGGCGAACATGAAAAAGCCCGTGGTGGGCTTCATCGCCGGCGTCACCGCCCCGCCCGGCAAGCGCATGGGCCACGCGGGCGCCATCATCTCCGGCGGCAAGGGCACGGCGCAGGAGAAGCTGGCGGCGATGGAAGCTTGCGGGATCAAGACCACCAAGAATCCTGCCGACATGGGACGCCTGCTGAAGAGCGTCCTGAGGTAATGCACGGCGCCCGACGGCGGTTTCTCGCCGCGGGCGGTGCGCTCGCCCTGTCCGCGTGCGCCGGGCTACCCGGCGCGGGCGGCGACGCGAGCGGCCATGCCGAGGTCGCCGGCACCAGGCTGTGGTACGAGGCCGCGGGCACCGGCGACCCGGTGGTGTTGCTGCATGCATTCACGCTCGACGCGCGCATGTGGGACGCGCAGTTCGAGGCGCTCGCGCGCACCCATCGGGTGATCCGCTATGACGCGCGCGGCTTCGGCCGCTCGGCGGTGCCGCGCCCGGGCGAGGCATATGCCCACCACGAGGACCTCGCCGCGCTGCTCGACCGCCTCGGCGCGCCGCGCGTGCACCTCGTGGGCCACGGCATGGGCGGCCGCTTCGCGCTCGACTTCGCGGTCTCCTATCCCGGCCGCGCGCGCGGCCTGATCCTCGCCGACACGGTGGTCGCGGGCTGGCCGTGGTCCAGGCCGTTCCTCGAGGCCTATGCGCCGGTGGTCGCGGCCGGTCGCCGCGGCGACGTCGCCGCCGCCAGGCGCGCGTGGCTCGCGCACCCGGTGTTCGCTCCCGCGCGTGAGCAGGCGGTCGCAATGGCGCGCATCGAGCGCATGGTCGCGGACTATTCGGGGTGGCATTTCGTCAACGAGGATCCCGCGCGCGCGGTCTCGCCCCCCACGCTCGGGCAGCTGGCGAAGCTCGCTGTGCCCGCGCTGGTGCTGGTCGGTGAGCGCGACCTCGCCGATTTCCGCCAGATGGCCGACCGCGCGGCGCGCGACCTGCGCGCACGCCAGGTCGTGATCCGCAAGGCCGGACATCACACGCCGCTGGAAGCGCCCGGCGAAGTCAACGCCGCCATCGCGGGCTTTCTAGCCGGCGCGTGAAGCGCATCCCTCTCGCGGAGAGGGGCAATGACGCGGCGCAGCGATTGACCGCGGTCAATCGCTGCGGCGAACACCGCGGGATATCATCGAGCGAGACATGCGCGTGCGGCGCCCGTGCGACATCACGGCCCGCGCGTCGTCTGTGGGTTGCGCGAAGCAAGTCGCAGAGGGCTCCGCGGAAAGGCCGTCCGGGCCTTTCCGGCCCGGACACGCGATCGAGGCGATTCCATGAACGACCGGCTGCGCAATGCACCTGACGCCCAACCCATCCGCTTCCGGCCCACGCTGAAGGGGCGGCGTCCCGACCCGATCTCTCGCCACGAAGTGCGCGCGCTGCTCGGCGACGAACCGCGGCGGCGTGATCTGCTGATCGAGCACCTGCATCGCATCAACGACGCGTACGGCCATCTCGCGGACCGCCACCTCGTCGCGCTCGCCGACGAGATGAAGCTCTCCATGGCCGAGGTGTACGAGGTGGCCACCTTCTACCACCACTTCGACGTGGTGAAGGCCGGCGAGGATGCCCCGCCCGCGATTACCGTGCGGGTGTGCGACTCGCTGTCGTGCGAGCTCGGCGGGGCGAAGGACCTTCTCGCGCGGCTCCCCGGGATCCTCGGCCAGGACGTCCGCGTGATACCCGCGCCGTGCATCGGGCGTTGCGAGCAGGCGCCGGCCGTGGTCGTGGGCCAGCGTCCGATCGCGTGCGCGACGCCGGAGAAGGTCGCGGCGCTGGTGAAGGCGGGAGCGGTCAAGCATCCCGCGGCGCGCGACCGCGGCACCTTCGAGCCGGTGGCCTTTGTCGAGCCCGAGCACACGCCCGGCATCCAGCTCGACGTGACGCCCGCCTACGTCGGCTACGACGCGTATCGCGCGGCCGGCGGGTACCGCCTTTTGGCGGACTGCGCAGCGGGCCGGCGCGCGGTGGACGACGTGATCGCGAAGATGGAGCACTCGGGCCTGCGCGGCCTCGGCGGCGCCGGCTTCCCGACCGGTCGCAAGTGGCGCATCGTGCGCGCCGAGCCGGCCCCGCGCCTGCTGGCCATCAACATCGACGAGGGCGAGCCCGGCACGTTCAAGGACCGCACCTACCTCGAGCGCGACCCGCACCGCTTCCTCGAGGGCATGCTCATCGCCGCGTGGGCGGTGGATGCAGCCGCGTGTTACGTGTACCTGCGCGACGAGTACCACGGCTGCCGCGCCATCCTCGAAGCCGAGCTTGCCAGGCTCAAGGCCGACCCGCCGATCAAGCTTCCCGAGATCGAGCTGCGCCGCGGCGCGGGCGCGTACATCTGCGGCGAGGAAAGCGCCATGATCGAATCGATCGAGGGCAGGAAGGGCTTTCCTCGCCTGCGCCCGCCCTACGTGGCGCAGGTCGGCCTGTTCGGCCGTCCCACGCTAGAGCACAACATGGAGACGCTCTACTGGGTGCGCGACATCCTGGAGCGCGGCCCCGAGTGGTTCGCGGCCCACGGGCGCAACGGCCGCAAGGGCCTGCGCAGTTTCAGCGTCTCCGGGCGCGTGAAGAAGCCGGGGGTGCACCTCGCGCCCGCGGGCATCAGCGTGCAGGAGCTCATCGACGAGTACTGCGGCGGCATGCTGGAGGGCCACGCGTTCTACGGCTATCTCCCCGGCGGCGCCTCCGGCGGCATCCTGCCGGCGAGCCTCGGCCACGTGCCGCTCGACTTCGACACGCTGCAGCCCTACGGCTGCTTCATCGGCTCGGCGGCAGTGGTGATCCTGTCGGACCAGGACCGCGCCATCGACGCCGCGCGCAACCTGATGCGTTTTTTCGAGCACGAGTCGTGCGGGCAGTGCACACCGTGCCGCGTGGGCACCACCAAGATGGTCGGCCTGATCGGGCGGCCGGCGGAGGAATGGGACCAGCCGCTGGTGACCGAGCTCGCGGAAGCCATGATGGACGCCTCGATCTGCGGCCTGGGCCAGGCGGCGCCGAACCCGGTGCTGTCGGTGCTGAAGTACTTCCCGCACGAGCTCGGCTGAACGACGAGGCAACCATGACCGCGATCACCAAGCAGGAAATCGCCGCCCTCCCGGTCCAGTTCAAGCTGAACGGCATGAACGTGGTCGGGCGCGCCGACGAGACCATCATCCAGACGGCAGCGAAGCACGGGGTGGCGATTCCGCACCTCTGCTACAAGGAGGGCATGCGCCCGGACGGCAACTGCCGCGCCTGCGTCGTCGAGGTGAAGGGCGAGCGCACGCTCGCGGCGTCGTGCTGCCGCCATCCGCGCGAGGGTATGGAGGTCACCACCGACAGCCCGCGTGCGCAGAACGCGCAGAAACTGGTGCTGGAGCTGCTGCTCGCCGACATGCCCCAGGCCGGCCACGCGAACGAGCCGGGTGCGCCGGGCTCGCCCTACCGCCGCGACTCGGAGCTGGACGTGTGGGCGCAGAAGCTCGACGTGGGCACGCCGCGCTTCGCGCGCCGCGCGCAGCCGGCGCGGGATCTCTCGCACGCGGCGATTGCCGTGAACCTCGACGCCTGCATCCAGTGCACGCGCTGCGTGCGCGCCTGCCGCGAGGAGCAGGCGAACGACGTGATCGGCTATGCCGGGAGCGGCCACGACGCGAGGATCGTCTTCGACCTCGACGACCCGATGGGCGACTCCACCTGCGTCGCCTGCGGCGAGTGCGTGCAGGCCTGCCCGACCGGGGCGCTGATGCCGGCGCGCAGCGTCGGGCTCGAAGTTGCCGACAAGACCGTCGACTCGGTGTGCCCGTACTGCGGCGTCGGCTGCCAGCTCACCTATCACGTGAAGGACAACCGCATCCTGCGCGTGGAAGGGCGGGACGGCCCGGCCAACCACGGGCGCCTGTGCGTGAAGGGCCGCTACGGCTTCGACTACGCGCATCACCGGCAGCGGCTCACGAAGCCGCTCATCAGGAAGCCCGGCGTGCCCAAGCACAAGGACTTCGCCGTCGACCCCGACAACTGGCGCGACGTCTTCCGCGAAGCCACCTGGGAGGAGGCGCTGGCGCTGGCCGCCGGCGGCCTCAAGGCGATCCGCGACAGCCACGGCCCGAAAGCCCTCGCCGGATTCGGCTCCGCCAAGGGCAGCAACGAGGAGGCCTACCTCTTCCAGAAGCTGGTGCGCACCGGCTTCGGCTCCAACAACGTCGACCACTGCACGCGCCTGTGCCATGCCTCCAGCGTGGCCGCGCTGATGGAGGGTGTGGCCTCGGGCGCGGTGTCCAACCAGGTCAACGACGTGGCGCGCGCCGAGGTGATCTTCGTCATCGGCGCCAACCCCACGGTCAACCACCCGGTGGCCGCGACCTGGATCAAGAACGCCGCGAAGCGCGGCGCCAGGCTCATCGTCGCCGACCCGCGCCGCACCGAGCTCGCGCGCCACGCCGCCTACGTGCTGCAGTTCCACGCCGACACCGACGTGGCGATGCTGAACGCCATGCTGCACGTGATCATCGAGGAGGGGCTGGCGAACGAGGCGTTCATCCGCGACCGCACCTCGGGATTCGAGGCGCTCAGGGAGAACGTGAAGAAGTACAGCCCCGAGGCCATGGCGCCGATCTGCGGCATTCCCGCGCAGACGCTGCGTGAGGTTGCGCGCCTCTACGCCACCAGCAAGGGCTCGATGATCCTGTGGGGCATGGGNATCAGCCAGCATGTGCACGGCACGGACAACGCCCGTTGCCTGATCGCGCTGGCCATGGTGACCGGCCAGATCGGGCGTCCCGGCACGGGCCTGCACCCGCTGCGCGGCCAGAACAACGTGCAGGGCGCGTCCGACTCGGGCCTGATCCCGATGGTGTTCCCCGACTACCAGCGGGTGGACAACCCCGAGGCGCGCGCCCGTTTCGAGAAGCTCTGGGGTACGACCCTCGATCCCAAGCCCGGCCTGACGGTGGTCGAGATCATGCACGCCGCGCAGGCGAAGCAGATCCGCGGCATGTACGTCATGGGCGAGAACCCCGCGATGAGCGACCCGGACGTCGACCATGCGCGCGAAGCGCTCGCCACGCTCGAGCACCTGGTGGTGCAGGACATCTTTCTGACCGAGACGGCGTACCTCGCCGACGTGGTGCTGCCGGCCACCGCCTGGCCGGAGAAGATCGGCACCGTCACCAACACCGACCGCATGGTGCAGCTCGGCCGCCAGGCGCTGGAGCCGCCGGGCGACGCCAGGGCCGATCTGTGGATCATCAACCAGCTCGCCCGCGGCATGGGCCTCGACTGGCGTTACGAGCATCCGAAGCAGGTGTTCGACGAAATGCGCCAGGGCATGGATTCCATCGCCGGCATCACGTGGGAGCGCCTGGAGCGCGATTCGTCCGTGACCTATCCGTGCGAGAAGGAAGGCGACCCGGGCGAGCCCGTGGTGTTCACCACCCACTTCCCGACTGCGACGGGCCGCGCGAAGATCGTCCCGGCCGACCTCATCAGCGCCGCGGAGCGGCCCGACGACGAGTACCCGATGGTGCTGATCACCGGCCGCCAGCTCGAGCACTGGCACACCGGCGCAATGACGCGCCGCGCCGGCGTGCTCGACGCGATCGAGCCCGAGCCGGTCGCGAGCCTCCATCCGCTCGATATCGAGAAGCTGCGGCTCAAGCCCGGCGACATCGTCACGGTCGCCTCCCGCCGCGGCGAGATCAGCCTCTATGCGCGCGCCGACGAGGGCACACCGCTCGGGGCAATCTTCATCCCCTTCTGCTACTACGAGGCCGCGGCCAACCGGCTCACCAACCCGGCGCTCGATCCGTTCGGCAAGATCCCGGAATTCAAGTACTGCGCGGTGAAGGTCACCGCGGGCGGTCCCGCGCCCACGCGTGCCTCGTACGGTGGCGGGCAGGCGTTCGCGGCCCTGCAGGCCGCCTCGTAGCGCTGCGGGCCCGTGCGCTGTGCGCAGGCCGGGCCGCTCAGCTCCGCGTCCACCACTTGGTCTGGCTGGCGTCGTGTGCCCAGGGGCAGACGATGCGCCCGAACCGGAAGCCGTCGGCATGCAGCCGCGCGACCTCCAGGATCGCGGCGAGCACGTCCGGGGGGAAGCCGTTGCGTCCGCCGCGGTCGTCGATCACCAGTCCGGCGAAGTACTGGTCGAGCCGCGGCGTGCCCCACTGCCCGCGGATCGTTGCGGCGATGCGCGGAAAGCGCGTCGCGATGATCGGCCAGGGGTCCGGCTTCTCCTTGCGCCGGAACGGATCGTAGCCCTCGTGCCGGCGCGTCGCGATCTCGTGCTCGAGTTCGTCGTCGGCCATGATGGTCGGCAGGGGCGCGTCGTCAGCCACGGCCCCACCAGTGCGACCAGCGCTCCCGCAATCCGTCGTACCACCCGCGCCAGCCTCCCCAGTCGCTCGAGCCCGAGCCATCGGTCGATCCGCCCTGGTCCGCCACGGCGGTCGGCTGCGTGCCGTCCGTGCCGCCGCTGCTGCTGCCCGGTGCGGGGGAGGCACCCGTTCCAGCCGCTGCGGGTGGCGCGTCCGCCTGGGCGAGCGCGAGCACCGATGGGCCGCTGCGACCCTCGAGGCTGACGCACAGCGCGTAGCGTTCGCCGTGCGTGTATCCACTCGCGGGCTGCGCGACGGACGCGCCCGCCCGGACGCTGCCGGTGTGCGGCGACCCGTCGTCCAGATTGCGGTCGATGCTCTCGGCTGTGGCGGCCGTGGCACCGCCCAGGCAGGCCACCGTGCCGGACATCCCGAACGCACCGGACTGCAGCCCCAGCGGCCCGGCGGACGTTCCCAGCCGTGCTGCCGCCACCGCGCTCGTGCCTTCTGTTGCGCCGGTGAGGAACCCCGCCCTGCGGAGATGCCACCAAGCGAGCAGCGACTCGTTGTCCTCCGCTCCGTTGGCCAGCGCATCCGTCTGCGACGGCGCCGTCTGGTCGTAGCGGCCGCCCAGCGTGCCGTTCCCATTGCCGCTCGCGACGCCAGGCCAGCGGCGCGAGGCAGCCGGGTCGTCGCCCGGCAGCGCGCCGTAGCGTTCGCGATACAGGTGGATCGAGCTCGCCAACGCCGCCGCCTCACGGGCAAACTCCTTCGCGCGCGACTGCTCCAGCAGCGCGTCGATTGCGAGCGTGGCGGCGAGCAGCAGCGCGACCAGGACCAGGCTGATGGCGGTCTCCAGAACGGTAAATCCGCGATGCCGCCGCGGGGCGCAGGGGTTGGGGTGTCGGGAAGGACGCGTCCGCATGCCGGGCAGGCTGGTCGTTGCTCTTGAGCGAACACGGATTGCAACAAACGTGCTAGCCGGCCGCCACGTGTCCGATCACGCGAAACACGCGGCGCGTGCCGGTGCAGCGGGTCGGTACCGGGCAAGCGTCACGCTGGCGCGTGGGGGAGGCGCCAATCGGCCGGCGGGTCTGACGCGTCCGCGACACCCGGCTGACCCCGAGGCGGATCAGACCACGTTGCGCTCGAGCAGCGGCTCGCCCGCCGCGATCCGCGTGAACGTGAGCGGCGCGAGGTCCAGCGCACGGTATCCGCCGTGCACGACGAGCTCGGCGACGCCGCGGCCCACCGCGGGGGACTGCTGCATGCCGTGGCCCGAGAAGCCGCACGCGAAGACGAGGTTGGTCCACTCCGGATGCGGACCGACGATGCCGTTCGCGTCGAAGGTGTTCATCTCGTAGTAGCCCGCCCACGCGCGCTTCTGGCGCAAGGCTTCAAAGGCAGGCACGCGCGCCGCGAGCGCCGGCCACAGCTCGTTCTCGAAGCGTGCGTGCTCGGGCTCGAGCGGGGCGTCGTCGGGATCGTCGGCGGGATCGGGCGCCGCGCCGCAGATGAACTGCCGCTCACCCTCGGGACGGAACCACAGCCCCGAGGGGTCGATCACCAGCGGGCAGCCGGGCAGCGCCTCGGGGCATTCGAACACAAACACCGAGCGGCGCCGCGCGCGCACCGGCAGGTCGATGCCGAGACCGCGCACCAGCGCCGCCGCCCACGGGCCGGCTGCGTTCACCGCGATGTCGCAGGGTAGCGCGGCGCCGTCGGCGAGGCGCACTTGCGTGATGCACGTCCCGTCGGTGTCGAAACCGGCGGCCTCGGCGGCGAGATAGCGCGCGCCGAGTGCGCGCGCCTTGCGCCGGAACGCCTGCAGCAGGCTGTAGCCGTCGAACCAGCCCTCGCCCGCAAGGCCCAGCGAACCCGCGGCGACTCCCTCCGTCGAGAGCCACGGGAACCGGGCGCGCAAGGCGGCCGGATCGAGCAGCGCGACGTCAGCGCCGCACGCGCGCTGCACGGCGTGATTCGCCTCCAGCACTTCGCGGCCGGCCGGCGTGGCGAGGAACAGGTAGCCTGGCTCGACGAGGCCGAGCGCCGGCGCGTCGCCGTCGACCGCCAGCAGGCGATGCGCCTCGCGCAGGAAGGCGATGCCGGCCAGCCCGACCGCGACGTTGATCGCGGTGGAGAACTGCTGACGGATGGAACTCGCAGACAGCGCCGACGAGGCGCGCGCGTAGGTCGGGTCGCGCTCCACCACTGTGACGCTCCCGCGGAACGCCTGATCCGCGAGGATGAAATACGCAATGGCGGAGCCGATGGCGCCGCCGCCGACGATCACGACTCGCCGCATGGCGCCGCTCACGGCGCCGCCGCGGCGCACACCGCGTCCAGCAGCTTCGCGCCGATGCTGCCGCGCGGCACTGTCGTCCATGCCGCTTCCGGCCCTTCGGTGGATGCCCACGCGAGCACCGCTCCGGCCTCGTCGTAGTCGGTGACTGCGAGCGAGCGCACGCGGCGCCCGTTGCAGTCGTACTCCGAGCGGCGCACCTGCCGGAGGTAGCGCTCGTAGCCCTGCGCGGAGAGCCCGGCGACTCGCAGCGCCTCGATCCGCTGGCGGCGCGCCGCGGGAATCTCGGCCACGAGCGAGTTGCGCGAAAAGGCGGTCACCGTGCCGTCGGCGCTGCGCTTGAGCCCCGAGCGCGTGTACTCGACCAGCACGTTCCCGGCGTGGCCAACGGCCGTCCATTCGACCGAGGGCAGCCGCTGTGCGGGCAGATCGGTGGCGGGGACGAGGGCCGCGAGGACGAACGCGGCGCAGGGGACGGCACGCATGACTCCGATTATCGGTCAGGCGGGCAGGTACGATAGCGTCATGGACCTGCCCTACATCGATTCCGACCGGGTGCACGCTGCATTGCCGTGGCCGCGCCTCGTCGATGCCCTCGCCGAGGCCTTCGCCCACGGCGTGGAGGCGCCGCTGCGCTCGAGTCACGCCGTCACTCCGGCCGGCGACCGCCTGCTCGTGATGCCCGCATGGCGCTCGGGGGAGGCCCTCGGGGTGAAGATCGTCACCGTGTACCCGGGCAACGCCGCGCGCGGCCTGTCCAGCGTTGCGGCGCTGTACGTGCTGCTGGACGGCGCCACGGGGCACCCGCGCGCGATCATCGAGGGCGAGGCGCTCACCTTGCGGCGCACCGCGGCCGCGTCGGCGCTTGCCTCGCGCCTGCTGTCGCGCGAGGACGCGCGGACGCTGCTCGTCGCCGGCACCGGCGCGCTCGCGCCCTGGATGGCCGAGGCGCACCGCGCGGTGCGGCCGATCGACAGGGTGCTGGTCTGGGGCCGGCGCGCCGAGCGCGCCGCAGCCATGGTTGCGACGCTGTGCGCGCGCGGCGTGCCGGCCGAGGCGGCCACGGACCTCGAGCGCGCGGTACGCGCCGCGGATATCGTGAGTTGCGCGACCACCGCGCGCGAGCCG
>Ga0031656_10000424_pt1 | contig 14288 bp, 13 predicted proteins | sample FrelakmetDIP11DI_FD_55080 | JGI IMG/M metagenome (GOLD analysis project Ga0031656, IMG submission 55080) | Freshwater lake sediment microbial communities from the University of Notre Dame, USA, for methane emissions studies - DIP11 DI | ecosystem: Environmental > Aquatic > Freshwater > Lake >... | reverse complement strand
TCGAAGCCGATCAGCCTGAGGATGATGCCCAGCAGGACGATGACCGCCAGGTTGGTGGCGAGGAACAGGAAGATGCGTTTCATCGAATCGAGTCTCCAGCGATGTGAAGTGCACGGTCCGGACGGTTGGGGGTCACCGAGCCGCTTTTCAAGGCCGGTCCGTCTTGCGGCTCCCGGCGGGCGGCGCCGACCGAGCGGGCAGCATACTGGACCGGGTCCGAATCCGGAACGACCGCTCAGACCGGGTGGTGGGCGGGAAGGTTCCACCTTGTACAGCCGGGCGTGGCGCGACGCCCGGCCCGCTGCGGTGACATCGGCCACCAGGCCTGTGCTATAGATCGTCTGCGATGGCAAGAAAAGCACGGGCGTCCCGGTCGGTCGCGGTCGCACCGGCGGCGGGCAGCACCCGCATCGAGGCCGCAATCCGCGAGCAGCAGCGCCTTCTGGCCGGCGCCGCGGCGGCGCTCGAGGTGGCCGGCGTCGAGGANATCCACCAGGCTCGTGTGGCGGCACGCCGCCTGCGCTCGCTGCTGAAGACGTTCCGGCCATTGCTCGAGCCACGCCGGGCGCGTCTGTACCGCGTGGACCTGCGCAGCTTCGCGCGAGCGCTGGCGGCCGTGCGCGAGGCCGACGTCCGGCGCGACATGCTGGTTGCCATGGCGCGCCGGACTGCGACGATTTCGGTCGCCGAACGACGGCAACTCGGCCTGCTGCTCGACGACCTGTGCATCGCGGCGCGCGAAGGGCTGCGTCGTCACCTGCGTGAACCGGGCTGGATGGCCCTGAGGCGCGCGCTCGATCGCCACGCGGCCAGCAGCGATGCACTGTTCGTGGTGCGGGACGCGAGTCTTGCGCGCGTGTTGACGCTGGTGGATCGTGCCTGGCGCCGGCCGGCCCGGCTGATGCGCGACGAGCCGGAGAGTGTCGCCGAACTGCACGAGTTGCGGCTGGCGCTCAAGCATTGCCGCTATGCCCTCGAGCCCGTGGCGGACCTCCAGTCGCGGGGCGCGGCGCGGCTGATGCGGCGGCTGCGCGCCGCGCAGGACCGAATCGGCGAGCACAGGGACACGCTGCTGGCCGATCACTGGGTGAGGCTCAACGAGCGGTCGCTCGGCCGGACGTTGACCGCGCAACTCGTCGAGGACCTCGCCCGCCAGGAGCGTGTCCTGCGGCGGCAGGCCGTAAACCGCAGCCGGAAAGTCCTGCCGGCGTGGCGGGAATGGCGCGACGCGACGCGCCGCCTCAGGCGGGAAGCGAAGCCAGATCGAGCTTGATGAGGACCTGGCCGCCGGTGTTCGGTTCGGTGCGCACCTGGAAGCCGAACCGTCTCGCCCAGGCGTGGATGCGCTGGTTCTCCCCGAGGCTGGTGCCTTCCAACGTGCGAATGCCGCGGGCACGGGCCGCGATCCCGAGGCTGCGCATCAATTCGGTGCCGAGCCCGCGTCCGTGCCAGGCGTCCGTGACGACGATCGCGCACTCCGCAAGGTCCGAGCCATCGATCCGCGCATAACGGCTCACGCCGACGATCTCGTCGCCCTGCGGACCTTCGACCAGCGCTCCGATGGCCATCGTGTCGTGGTAGTCGATCGACAGCAGCCGCTCGGCATCGGCCCGGCTGACTTCACGCGAGGAGTATTGCAGGCGGAGGTAGAGGGTCTGCTCCGACAATCCGCCGATGAACCTGATCTCGCTTTCGAGGTCGTCGGGCCGCAGTGGACGAATGCGGACGACCGTGCCGTCCGCGGCCTGCCAGTCCCGCTCGAGGTCAGCGGGATAGCCCCGGGGGGGCGCGGCGGGTGGTGGCCGGTGGGGGACGTCGTTCACTCTCGGTCACGGTACTCGTCGTCGTCGTCATCGTAGTCTTCGTCTTCCTCATCGTCCCAGTCGTCGTCCTCGTCGAGATCGTCGAGGTCGTCGTCTTCCTCGTCCTCGTCCTCGTCCTCATCGTCGTCGTCGTCCTCGCCGTCGTCCACCCAGCCTTCGGGCTCGGTGGCAAGCTCGAGGTCGAGTTCGTTCCAGGCGTCCACGTCGATGTCCTCGATCTCACCATCGAGCCACTGGATGCGGATCAGGATCTCGTCCGGATCCACGCTGAGAACCTTGAACAGCTCCTCGCGGTCCAGGTCCTCGTACCATTGGCCCTTTTCCGGGTCGTAATCGCGGCTCACGCGGGGGTCCTCGGCGGGAATTTCAGGGATCTTCGCTGAATCAGCGTGCGAACAACTATACGGTCCGCTCCCGAGGGCAGGCAACCGGAACACACCTACGGTAGTCCGGCCGTCCCTCGCGTAAAATCGCTCTCAAGGTAACGAACAGGAAGGCCAGACCGTGTACTCCTACCGCGCACCGCTCCGTGACATCCGTTTCGTCGTCCATGAAGTGCTCGATTTCGAGCAGCACTACCGCTCCTTCGGCCGCGAGGAGCTGAACCGGGACCTGCTGGAAGGCATCCTGGAGGAGGGGGCGCGGTTCGCCGAGACCGTGCTGGCGCCCACCAACCGGATCGGCGACGAGCACGGGCTGCAGTTCGAGGACGGCCAGGTCCGCACGCCGCCCGGCTTCAAGGAGGCCTACCAGCGCTATTGCGAGGACGGCTGGATCACGATGACCGCCGATCCGCAATGGGGCGGGCAGGGCCTGCCGGGCGGTTTCTCGCTCGCGTTCAGCGAGATGCTGGTGTCCGGCAACATGGCCTGGAAGATGTACTCGGGGCTGACCGAGAGCGCCGTCTCGACCATCGAGGCCCACGCCTCGGATGAACTGAAACAGCGCTACCTGCCGAAGATGGTCGCCGGCGAGTGGTCCGGCACGATGTGCCTGACCGAGGCTCACTCCGGCACCGACCTCGGCATCCTGCGCACCAAGGCCGAGCCGCTCGGCGACGGGTCCTATGCGGTCACCGGCACCAAGATCTTCATCAGCGCCGGCGAACACGACCTGACCGAGAACATCATCCACCTGGTACTGGCGCGCCTGCCGGATGCGCCCCCGGGCACCAAAGGCATCAGCCTGTTCATCGTGCCGAAGTTCCTGCCGGGCGACGAGGGCAAGATCGGCGCCGCCAACGGCGTCAGGTGCGGGTCCATCGAGCACAAGATGGGCATCCACGCGTCGCCCACCTGCGTCATGCATTTCAACGACTCGAAGGGCTGGCTGGTCGGCAAGGCGAACGAAGGCCTCTCCTGCATGTTCACGATGATGAACCACGCGCGGCTCGGGGTCGGGCTGCAGGGGCAGGGCCTCTCGGAACTCGCCTGGCAGGCCTCGATCGCGTACGCGAACGACCGGCTGCAGGGTCGCTCGCTGACCGGCGCCAAGATGCCCGGCAAGTCCGCGGACCCGATCATCGTCCACCCGGATGTGCGCCGCATGCTGCTGACGCAGAAGGCGTTCGTCGAGGGCGGTCGCGTCCTGTGCTTCCTGACGGGCCGTGAGATCGACAGCGCCCACCTGAACCCGGACACCGAGGCGCGCAAGCGCTCGAACGACCTGATCGCGTTCCTGACGCCGATCGTCAAGGCATTCCTGACGGATGCGTCGATGGAGGTCACGAGCCTCGCGGTGCAGATCCACGGCGGCCACGGCTTCATCCGCGAGACGGGCGTCGAGCAGCTGATGCGCGACGCACGCATCACGCCGATCTACGAGGGTACCAACGGCATCCAGGCGCTCGACCTGCTCGGCCGCAAGGTGTTCGGCACCGGCGGCAAGAGCGTGCAGATGATGGTCGCGCGGATCAAGGAGGCGATCGACAAGTACGCGGCGCTGCCCGAGGTGACGCCGTTCGCGGTGGAACTCGGCAAGCGGCTCGAGCAGTGGGGCCGTCTCACCGCGGAACTCGGCAAGGCGGCGATGGCGAACCCCGAGGAGGTCGGCGCTGCGGCGACGGACTACCTGCAGGTGTCCGGCTACGTGTGCCTGGGCTGGTGCTGGCTGGCGGCCGCCGGCGTCGCGGCGAAGAAGATCGCGGCGGGCGATGCCGAGGCCGACTTCTACCGGGCCAAGCTGGTCACGGCGCAGCACTACTTCGACCGGATCCTGCCGCGCATCGACTCGCACGCCGCCGCGGCGCGAGCCGGTGCGGCGGGCCTGATGAAGCTGCCTGCCGAGCACTTCGCGTTCGCATGACCCCCGGGGCCGTGGCCGGCGGATCGCGCCTCGCTGCGGCCCGACGGGTCGTCGTCAAGGTCGGTTCAGCGCTGCTGGTCGAGAAGTCGACCGGCAGCGTCAATCGCGCCTGGCTGGAATCGCTGGCCGGCGACGTCGCGCGGCTGCGGTCGCGCGGCCAGGAAGTCGTCCTCGTTTCGTCGGGCGCCATCGCCCTTGGCCGGCGCGAGCTCGGCTTGCCGCCCGGCAAGCTCAAGCTCGAGGAAAGCCAGGCGGCGGCGGCCGTCGGCCAGATCCGCCTCGCCCACGCCTGGAAGGAAGTGCTGGAGAAGGGCGGCTTCACGGTTGCGCAGGTGCTGCTGACGCTGGGCGACACCGAGCAGCGCCGCCGATACCTCAATGCGCGCAATACGCTGACAGCGCTGCTGCGCCTCGGTGCGATCCCGGTCATCAACGAAAACGACACGGTGGCGACGGCCGAGATCCGCTATGGCGACAACGACCGGCTGGCGGCCCGGGTTTCGCAGATGGTGAGCGCCGACTGCGTGGTGCTGCTGTCCGACGTCGACGGCCTCTACACAGCCGATCCGACGCGCGCGCCGCGCGCCGAGTTCATCGCCGAGGTGCCGCGGATCACGGCCGAAATCGAGGCCATGGCTGGCGGATCGGCTTCGGACGTCGGCTCCGGCGGCATGGCCACCAAGGTCATGGCCGCGAAGATCGCCGTCGCGGCGGGCTGCAGTCTGTGCATCGCCGCAGGTCGCGAGATGCATCCGCTCGAGCGCATCGAATCGGGCGCGCGCTGCACGTGGTTCGTCGCCGATGCGTCGCCGGTCACGGTGCGCAAGCAATGGATCGCCGGCATGTTGCAGCCCGGCGGCGAGCTGACCGTGGACGCCGGCGCCGCGCGTGCGCTGCGTGAGGGCAAGAGCCTGCTGCCCGCAGGCGTCGTGTGTGTGGCCGGACGCTTCGATCGCGGCGATGCGGTCGTGGTGCGCGACCCGGGCGGGCTCGAAATCGCCCGCGGCCTGACCGCATACTCGAGCCTGGATGCCGAGCGGATCTGCGGCCGGCGCAGCGCCGAGCTCGAGAGCCTGCTCGGCTACCGCGGGCGCGACGAGATGATTCACCGCGACGACCTGGTACTCACTTGATCATCGAGGACATCGAAAAGCTGATGGCGCCCATCGGGCGCGCAGCGGTCGCCGCCGCCGAGGTACTGGCGCGGGCAAGTACGGCGCNGAAGAACGCCGCGCTCGAAGCGGCGGCGCAGGCCTTGCGCCGGCGCAGTGCCGAGATCCTCTCCGCCAACGCGCAGGACCTCGAGGTGGCGCGGATCAGCGGTCTCGCGGCCGCGATGATCGATCGCCTGGCGCTCGATGCAGCGCGCATCGAGGCGATGGCGCGCGGCGTCGAAGAGATTGCGCGGCTGGCCGACCCGATCGGCACCGTGCTCGCGGAGTGGGTGCGCCCGAACGGGCTNCGCATCCAGCGTGTGCGGGTGCCGCTCGGCGTGATCGGTATCATCTACGAGAGCCGCCCGAACGTGACCTGCGACGCGGGCGCGCTGTGCCTCAAGTCCGGCAACGCGGCGATCCTGCGCGGCGGCAGCGAGAGCCATCGCTCCAGCACGGTGATCCACGCGTGCCTCGCTGACGGGTTGCGCGCCGCGGGCCTGCCCGAGGCCTGCATCCAACTCGTACCGACGACCGACCGCGCCGCGGTCGGCTACATGCTGGCCGGCATGGCCGACTGGATCGACGTGATCGTGCCGCGGGGCGGCAAGAGCCTCGTTGCGCGCGTGCAGCAGGAAGCGCGGGTGCCGGTGATCGGCCACCTCGAGGGCAACTGCCACGTCTACGTCGATCGTGCCGCGGACCTCAACATGGCGCAGGCGATCGTATTGAACGCGAAGCTGCGGCGCACCGGCATCTGTGGTGCCGCCGAGACGCTGCTGGTGGACGCAGCCTGCGTGGCGACGCACCTGGCGCCGATCGTGCGCGACCTGCTCGACGCGGGCTGCGAGGTGCGCGGCGACGCGACCGTGTGCAAGGTGGATCCGCGCGTGNTCCCGGCGACCGGGGACGACTGGTACACGGAATATCTCGACGCCGTCATTGCCGCGAAGGTCGTCGACGGCGTCGACGACGCGATCGCCCACATCGCGCGCTACGGCTCGGCGCACACAGAGTCGATCGTCACCGAGGATCCCTCTGCCGCGGAGAAGTTCCTGTCGCGCGTCGACAGCGCGATCGTGCTGCACAACGCATCGACGCAGTTCGCGGACGGCGGCGAGTTCGGCATGGGCGCGGAGATTGGCATCTCCACGGATCGCTTCCACGCGCGCGGGCCCGTGGGTGTCGAGCAACTGACCAGCTACAAGTACGTGGTGCGAGGCACAGGGCAGGTGCGGCCGTAGCTTCTATGCGCGAATCACGCCTGGCTGACGGCAGCCTGCGATCGCGCCCCCATCTTGAACGGCTACGATTGACCGTTCGCCAGNGTGTCGAAAGGGGACGCGGCAGGTCCGGGAAGACCCGCAGCGGTCATTCNNCTCTGNGCTGCGGCAAGAGTCCACACGCTTCCAACAGCCAGAGCGTGGTGACGTCCGTCTCATGCGGTCTTCGCCGAAGCTGCGGGGCACATAGAGAGCGTCCGTCTGGCCGGAGTCGAGGTCGCCGCCAAGAATGGTGGTCTTCACTCGACGTAGAGGTTGATACGCCGAATCAGGGCGGCGCCTGCGCAGATATCTTTCAGCTGACTTGGGATCCGCGGCGCATCGAGGCAGATGTGGCGGCAGCGAGTGACCATGTGGCTACGCGCGCTCCCCCATCGCGTTGCGCCCGACGGAGTCGTTTGGCCGTCGATTGAGTANGCAAGCACTCGCGACTCTTGCACGATTCAGTAATGCGAATGCAAATCGATGACGGTTCGTGAGCAGGCTTCCAGGAGGGCGACTGATTTTGCCGAGCTCTGACGTCTCACAGGGTAATGCACGCGACTACCCGATCGCGGCAAGGGCTGGGTGCCATACCGGGCGCCAGCAGAACGTCCAGGAGTAATTGCTCATGTCGTCGTGCCGTGCTGTCCGGATCGCACTTTGTGCGGTGTCTCTGCTCGTCCTCGATATGGCGAGTATCCCACCTGCGCTCGCGACTTCCGGCTGGGCAATCTCCTTCACCCAGCGGTACCCGTCCTCCACGACCCGTACGGCCGCGGGTTGCAGCAACACCTGCCACGGCGGTCTGACCAGCAACTACTCGATTAGGCTCGATTTGAACATTGGCCACCGACGGACTGGATGGGCCTGAAGATGAGCGCATCCGAGCAAGCCGCATCGGGAGAGTTATCTGCGCACGCCGGGAACCCGATGCAGCCTCGACAGGTCGAGACCGTGATCATCGGGACCGGATTCTCCGGGCTGTTGGCGGCCATCCGATTGCAGAAGAGTCGATGCAACGACTTCGTCTTGCTGGAAAGAAGTTCCGAGTTGGGCGGCACTTGGCAGGTCAACTCATATCCTGGCGCAGAGGTGGACGTTCCAACCAGCCTCTATTGCATCTCGTTCATACCCTATCCGTTCAGGAAATCCTTTGCCTCGCAAGCCGAATTGCTCGCATACACGAACCATATCATCGACAGGTTCGGCTTGCGAAAGCATGCCCGTACGGACCAGACGGTGGCCATGCTCGCCTTTGACGAGCATGAATTGCTGTGGCACGTGGAGACTGAGTCAGGCGAGAGGTATACGGCCCGCTTCGTGATCGACGCCAGCGGGGTGCTGGCGAACCCGCACACTCCCAGGATCAAAGGCGCGGAAGCCTTCAGAGGAGCGTTGTTCCACTCCGGGCACTGGGATCACTCCGTGGCCTATGAGGGAAAACGTGTGGGAGTGATCGGCTCGGGATGTTCAGCCGCCCAGATCGTGCCGGCCATAGCCGGCAAGGTATCCCGGTTGACCCTGTTCATGGGCAAGGCGCAGTGGATTCTCCCGCGCTCGGACCGGCATTACGGTGCCGTAGAGCGCTTCGTTCGAACCCTGCCGGGCGTACGGCACATCATCCGTTTGCTCGTCTTTGCCTTCTATGACATCCGGTTCATCGCCTTTCGCCGATATCCGGGGATATCGGCGATCAGCCGGCTTATGAAGGACCACTACCGGAGAAGATTGAAGAAGCACCTGGACACGTTCATCAACGACGACAAATTGCGGCAGCACATGCTGCCCGATTACGAGTTGGGCTGCCGGCGGCTCATACCGACCAACACCTATCTCCCCGCGCTGTCCCTCGACAATGTCGAGGTGGACATCAGCGGGATTGAATGCATCACGCCCGAGGGCATCAGGACCAAGGATGGCAAGGATATCCCGCTCGACGTCATCGTCTACGCGACGGGCTACTTCGCTTATTCGGACATGAAGAAAGCGCTGACGTTTCAGGTGAATGGGCTGGGTGGCCGCAACCTAAACAGCGAATGGGAGAAGGAGGCAGTCTCCTACAAGGGCATCACCGTCTCCGGCTACCCCAACTATTTCAAGGTGAACGGCCCGAACACCGGCACCGGGCACAGCTCGCAGATTTCCTATATGGCGGCGGCAACTGATTACATCGTTCAGGCCATTTGCACCGTGAAGCGGGACAAGAGCATCAAGGCCATCGATGCCAGACGCGACCTTCAGGATGCATACGTCGCCGACATGAGAAGAAAGATGCAAAAGACGGTCTGGCAGAATGCCACCTGCACCGCCTTTTACAGGAGAAACATGACCGAAGAGGTCACCAGCCTCTCTCCTGAGCCAGTGACTGGGTTCATCCTTTCCCGCAAGTGGTTTCGCTTGAGTGATTATCGTCTACTGAAGTGAAGGACGGTCAAGCAGGCGTTGCCTCTACCAGGAAGCGGATCGCAGCATCCGCCCCGACCTCGTGACGCGCGAGACCGATGCCGAGGCCGTCACCTACTTGCTCTGCGCACAGTTCGGCATCGCCGGCACCGACACCCATGCGTGGAGATGCTGTCGTCGAGGCGTGGCGCATAGATGCGCGGGAGGTGTTCGTGCGGCCAAGCGCCGGTGTTCAGCCACCAGCCGAGCCCGCAGGGCGAGGCCGGTCGGCTGGAACACCAAGTTCGGCGTCATGCCCTGAGAGATAGACCGGATTTGCCAGCGCCGCTTCATAGTCTCTGCGCGAGAAGAATGGCCACACTGATTCATCTGCTGCGCGGGCGATGCGCCGCCGCCAGAAGCGCGCAAACCAGCTGAGCGTAACCAGCGATCGCAAGCCTGTGGGTACTGATCTAAGACCGGTGACCCTTTACTAGCGATAAGGCTGGCTCGATCTCAGGAAAATCACGACGCGAGCCACGTGCTCTCGACCTTCAGGTGTGAGCTTGTGCTTATCAACGAGGCGGTGCTCATAGAAGTCGTCGTACAGGGGCCACAGGCCACAGAACCAGATGTCACGTAAGGCTGCCTCAGCGCTGGCAGGCAGTGCGTCCTCGAGCTGGTCGTTGGAGAGATGTCCCACGGCGAAGTGCCGGGATAGTTCGGCGAGTCTACGCCGAGCGATCGGATCCACGTCTATCATGACGCCCAACGTGTTTTGTCGAGACATGAGTTCAATTTGACCGGAGCCGGGTTTCGAGTCATGCAAAGTCGGCGCGACGCCTATAGATCTTGGACCGACGGGCCGCGCCTGGCCGTTCTGTGAAGTCCGCGAACGACCGCTGCCGCGGGCCTGTCGGGCCGACGGGGGTCGTGACGGCTGCGCATCGCTTCGATTGCTGCGGTCCCGGCCGTGCCGGGCTTCAGGCGCGCAGTGCAGCGAGGCCGCCCCTCAGCGAAAAAACCTCGGTCTGTCCAAGCGAGCGCAGGTGCTCGGTGAGCGACAGGCTGCGAACGCCGTGCGCGCAGACGATCAGGTAGCGGCCGTCGCGCGGAAACGCAGCCCGGCCATTCACCAGTTCGCTGAGAGGGCAGTGCGCAGGAATGGACGCGTCAGGCGAATCGAACCTGCGTTCCCAGGCTTCGCGTATGTCGATCAATTCGAGGCCGGACGCCCGCGCCGCCGCCAGCGTCTCGAACTCGAGTTCGAGCGGGGCCGCATCGGGCGTTTCAGCTGAAACGTCCAGGTCGTGGTCGCATGCCGGGTTGCGCCGGGCGGTCAAGCGACGCATTTCCAGCGTGAGCAGATCCACCATGACGAGCGCCGGGGCCTCTGTGGCGCCCAGCCCGAGCAGCAGCTTCAGCGCCTGCATGGCCTGCATCGCGCCGAGCGTCGCCGGCACGGGCCCGAGCACGCCAGCCTCGGCGCAGTTGCCCACCAGGCCATCCCGCGGCGCTGAGGGCCACAGGCATCGCAGGCACGGCCAGCCCGGCTCGGGACGATAGACCTGCAGCTGCCCTTCATACTGGTGCACGCTCGCGAATACCGCAGGCTTGCCGGAACGGACCACTGCGTCGTTGACGAGGAACTTGGCGCGGAAGTTGTCCGTGCACTCGACGACGACGTCGTAGTCCGCGACGAGCTCGTCGATATTCCCGTGGGTTGCGTGCGTCGCGATCGCGTCGATCCGCATGTCGCAATTGAGCGTGGCGAGCCGTCCGGCGGCGACTTCGGCCTTGAAGTGTCCGATGTCCGCGATGCCGTAGAGCGGCTGGCGGTGCAGGTTGCTCGCCTCGACACGATCGCCATCGAGGATGCCGATGCGGCCAACGCCGGCCGCGGCGAGGTATTGCAGCACGGGCACGCCGAGGCCGCCGGCGCCGACCACCAGCACCGCCGCGGCCGCGAGCTTTGCTTGTCCGGCCGTGCCCACCTCGGGCAGCGCCACCTGCCGGGAGTAATCGTGCTCGAAGTCGCGCCCGGGGTCGGCAGCCGATCGGGCGTGATGCGCCGCGGGCGCATGGGCACCGTCATGATCATGTTCGTGATCGTGCGGCTGCGCGGCAGCCGCGCAGCGTTCGCAGTTGACCCAGCCTGAGTCGCCGTCCGCGTAGTGCTCCTTCTTCCAGATCGGCACCCGGTGCTTCACTTCGTCGATGATGTAGCGGCAGGCCGCGAAGGCCTCGCCGCGGTGCGCCGAGGCGACGCCCACCCAGACGGCGAGGTCGCCGATGCCGAGCGAGCCGACGCGGTGCACGCAGGCGGCCCGCGACACGCCGAAGCGGGCCACGGCGTCGGCAACGATGCGTTCTCCTTCCTTGATCGCCAGCGCCTCGAATGCCTCGTACTCGAGCCGCTCGACGCGTCGACCCTCGTTGTGGTCCCGCACCCAGCCCTCGAAGCTCGCGTAACCGCCCGAGGCCGGATCGGCCAGTGCCGCGCGATGGCGCTCGGGATCGAGGGGCTCGCTGCTGAAGGCGAACGCGCGCATCAGCCGCCTGCGACGGGCGGAATGAACACGATCCGGTCGCCGGTGCCGAGCCGCCGCGACCAGTCCGCGAACTCGTCGTTGATCGCTACGCGCAGCATCGAGCGCGGCAGGTTGAAAGGGTGGCGGGTGGCCAGTTCGTCGTAAAGCTCGGCCGCCGTCGCAGCCGCCGTCGCCACCGTCTCCTGGCTGAGCCCGGCTCGCTCGCGCAACACTGCGAAGTACTGGACGTGAACGTCGATCATCGCGCCGCCACGTCACGCTTGCCGCCGCGCTTCTCCAGCAGCCGCAGATCGGCTACGACGATCTCGTGCGACAGCGCCTTGCACATGTCGTAGATCGTGAGGGCGGCGACTGCGGCACCGGTGAGCGCCTCCATCTCAACGCCCGTCTTGTGGTGCACGCTGACCGTGCAGCGCACCTCGGCTTCCGCACGCTCGTTCATGTCGATCTCGATGCGGCAGTTCTCGATGCCGAGCGGATGGCAGAAAGGGATCAGCTCGTGCGTGCGCTTCGCCGCCATGACCCCCGCGATGATGGCCGTGTGGAACACGGGGCCCTTGCTGGTCTCGAAGCCGGCTTCCCGCAGCGCCTCGGCCACGGGTGCCGGAAAGCGGACGAGCGCATGGGCCACCGCGGTGCGATGCGTGACCGCCTTGCTGCCCACGTCGACCATGGCGGGCTGGCGCTGCGCGTCGACGTGCGTGAATTCGTTCGTCATCCGCCGATGTAGTGCATTTCGATCTTGTGAAGCGTCTGCTGCTGGCGCAACTCGTTGCGACGCTCGCTGTAGCGATCGTCACGGCGCGCCCAGGCGCCGCGCAGCAGGTCGAGCAACTCCTGGTCCGTCGCTCCGGCTCGCAGTGGCGCGCGCAGGTCCGTGCCCGCCGCCGCGAAAAGGCACGTGTAGATCACGCCTTCGGACGAGAGCCGGGCCCGGCTGCAGGCGCCGCAGAACGGCGCGCTGACGGACGAGATGAAGCCGATCTCGCCGGCGCCGTCGTCGTAGCTGTAGCGCTCGGCGACCTCGCCGCGGTAGTCGCCTGCCACTGCCGTGACGGGCCAGCGCTCGCGGATTGCGGCCAGCACCTCTGCGGACGGCACGACCTCGTGCGGCTGCCATGCGTTGCGGTTGCCCACGTCCATGTACTCGATCAACCGCACGATCACCGGCGTGCCCCGGAAGCGTTCGAGCAGCGGCCGTACCGTGTGGTCGTTGACGCCGCGGCGCACGACCACGTTGACCTTGACGGGATTCAGGCCGGCGTCCAGCGCGGCCGAGATGCCCTCCAGCACCTGCTCGACGCCGCCGAAGCCGCCGCTCATGGTCGCGAACACGTCCGGGTCGAGCGTGTCGAGGCTGACCGTGACCCGATGGAGGCCGTTGCCCTTCAGTTCGGCGGCATGCTGCGCGAGCAGCACGCCATTGGTCGTCAACGCGAGATCCTCGATGCCATCGAGAATCGACAACTCGGCCACGAGGTCCGCGAGGTCCGTGCGCAGCAGGGGCTCGCCACCCGTGAGCCGGAGCTTGCGTACGCCGAGCGCGATGCCGGCTCGCGCGATCCGCACGATCTCCTCGAAGCTCAGCCGCTCGGTGGCGCGCAGGAATCGGTACCGATCGTGGAACGTTTCCTTCGGCATGCAGTACGGGCAGCGGAAGTTGCAGCGATCCATCACGGAAATGCGCAGGTCATGCATCGGACGGCCGAGCCGGTCACGCGCCCGGTCGGCCGCGGGGTGCGCGATGACGTTCCGGGCGAGGGGCAGGTCGGTTGTCATGGTCCGCGGCGCGGGGCTACTGCTTGTCCTTGGCGCCGAATGCCTTGAGCTCGTCGCCCCAACGTGCCGCAATCGCCTGCAGCTCGTCGAGCGCCGCGTTGTGCTTCTTGGCATGCACGGACTCGATCGCAGCCTTCTTCTGCGTGTACTCCGGATCCATGCTGTCGAGCGCCGCGAGGGATTCGTTCTTTTCCTGCTCGAGGCAGGGCAGGTAGACCTCCTGCACGGTCTTCGAGTAGGCCTTGACCTCACCCTGGGCCGCAAGCATTTCTTCCTTGGTCGCCTGGCCGCCGTTCGGCAGCTTCTGCGGTGCCTGGGGATAGATGCAGGCCGCCTGGGCGCTCGCGCCGAGCGCGAACATCAACGGCAGGACGGCGAGGGAGGTCGAGAGCTTCATTGTGGATTCCTCTGCAGGCGGCGGGAAATGGAGCGCAAAACTATATCAGACGGTCACCCGGGAGCAGCTATGCTTGGCGCCCTCGACTCGTCAGGAGGCAGCGAGATGACGGCATCCGACCCGCCGGCGACCTTTGGCGCCAGCGCGCACGGGCTCCGGGGCGACTATGCCGGGATGCGCCCGGATTACACGGTCAGCCAGGACTACGCGGCCTACGCTCCGGCGCAGCAGGAGCGCTGGCGCCGGCTGTATGCGCGGCAGATGCGTCTCGTGCCGGGCCGGGCCTGCGTCGAGTTCCTGCGCGTCGTGGATACGCTGGGCTACGACGCCGGCATCCCCCGTTTCGACGAAGTGAACGAGCGCCTCGGCCGCGTGACCGGCTGGCAGGTCGTCGCGGTGCCCGGACTGCTGCCCGAGCCCGTCTTCTTCACGCATCTCGCGCATCGCCGATTTCCAGTCACGGTCTGGCTGCGCGAGGAGCACGAGTTCGACTACATCGTCGAGCCCGACATCTTCCACGACTTTTTCGGCCACGTGCCGCTGCTGTTCGACCCGGTGTTCGCCGACTACATGCAGGCGTACGGGCAGGGCGGGCAGAAGGCCGATGGACTGCATGCGCTCGAGTACCTGGC
>Ga0031656_10000423_pt1 | contig 14300 bp, 10 predicted proteins | sample FrelakmetDIP11DI_FD_55080 | JGI IMG/M metagenome (GOLD analysis project Ga0031656, IMG submission 55080) | Freshwater lake sediment microbial communities from the University of Notre Dame, USA, for methane emissions studies - DIP11 DI | ecosystem: Environmental > Aquatic > Freshwater > Lake >... | reverse complement strand
AGTCAAGAGTCAAGAGTCAAGAGTCAAGAGTCAAGAGTCGGGAGTCAAGAGTCGGGATATTTATACCAATATGAAGTTTGATTCAGAAATACAGAAGAGAAGGACATTTGCCATCATATCGCACCCGGATGCAGGTAAAACAACGCTTACAGAAAAGTTCCTGTTATTTGGAGGTGCCATTCAGACTGCTGGCGCGGTAAAAAGCAACAAAATAAAAAAACACGCTACGAGCGATTTCATGGAAATCGAACGTCAGCGGGGAATCAGCGTGGCTACTTCTGTGATGAGTTTTGAATACAATGGCAGCCTGATAAATTTGCTGGATACACCAGGTCACAAAGATTTTGCTGAAGATACGTACCGGACACTAACAGCAGTGGATAGCGTTGTTTTGGTTATAGATGCCGTTAAAGGTGTTGAAGAGCAAACCCGAAAACTGATGGAAGTATGTCGGATGCGTGATACACCAGTGATTGTGTTTATCAATAAGCTTGACCGAGACGGGAAAATGCCATTTGACCTGCTGGATGAAATTGAGAAAGAACTCAACATACACCTCCATCCTTTATCATGGCCCATCAATATGGGAAAAGACTTTAAAGGCGTATACAATCTATATCAGAAAAGTCTCCTGCTTTTTCATCCGAATAAGAAAGCTACCGATGAAGATATCGTAGCTCTGACTAACCTCTCAGATCCGATCCTGAATGAACTTGTGGGAGAAAAAGATGCAACCCACCTACGCGAAGATGTGGAACTGATTGAAGGCGTTTATGGCGAGTTTAATCCCGCGCCTTACCTGGCTGGAAAAACCGCGCCTGTATTTTTTGGCAGCGCCATTAACAATTTTGGGGTTAAGGAATTGCTGGATACTTTTATTCAAATCGCACCAAAGCCAAGGAGTAGGGAAACAACTTTACGTATCGTTGATGTTCAGGAAGATAAATTCAGCGGTTTTATTTTTAAAATTCATGCCAACCTGGATCCTAAACACCGCGACAGGATNGCTTTTCTNCGNGTTTGTTCAGGTCGTTTTGAAAGAAACAAGTTTTATCACCATGTAAGGCTGGATAAAGATGTGCGCTTCAGCAATCCCTACAGCTTTCTCGCACGTGATAAAGATGTGATACAGGAAGCTTTTCCTGGCGATGTTGTAGGTTTATTTGATACAGGTAATTTTAAAATCGGCGATACACTGACGGAAGGAGAGAATTTTTATTTTACCGGCATACCAAGTTTCTCGCCGGAAATTTTTAAAGAAGTCGTGAATAAGGATCCGATGAAAACCAAACAACTGGAAAAGGGATTATTACAGCTCACAGATGAAGGAGTTGCTCAATTATTTACACAGCACAATGGCAATCGTAAAATTATTGGCTGTGTAGGCGACCTCCAGTTCGAAGTGATACAATACCGGCTTTTACAGGAATACGGTGCTTCTGTTCAGTTTAATACATTGCCATTTTACAAGGCTTGCTGGATAACCTCGGATAATAAAACTAAACTGGATGAATTCACCCGTTTCAAAACCGGTAATGTGGTGATGGACAAAGATGGCCACCTCGTATATCTTGCGCAGAGCCAGTGGTTTTTAAATACCGAGATAACGAATAACCCGGAAATTGAATTTCATTTTACTTCAGAAATTCACAAATGAGCAGGATTATAATGATTGGATGGATTGGCAGGATGGATTTNGGGATTNTAGATGATTGATCAGGTTTGTAACAAGTAGCCATAACCAAGAATAANCAATGATTACTTTGGGANAATGCCAGTGTAATTAAAAGGTGTGATTGCTTTTAATTCTTTTTTAAGGGCGGCNCTTATCTTCAGTGATTGAATGAAATCCTGCAGGCTTTCCTGGGTGATCTCTGAATTGCCGCTTTACTTGAGAAATTTAGAAATGAGCAGGATTATAATGATTGGATGGATTGGCAGGATGGATTTGGGGATTGTAGATGATTGATCAGGTTTGTAACAAGTAGCCATAACCAAGAATAATCAATGATTACTTTGGAATAATGCCTGTATAATTAAAAGGTGTGATTGCTTTTAATTCTTTCTTAAGGGCAGCACTGATTTTCAGTGATTGAATAAAATCCTGCAGGCTTTCCTGGGTGATCTCTGAATTGCCACGGGTAAGTTCTTTTAAGGCTTCATATGGATTGGGATAGTTTTCGCGTCTGAGAATGGTTTGAATTGCTTCTGCCACTACCGCCCAATTCTGGTCAAGATCAGCCCGGATGGCTTTTTCGTTAAGTACCAGTTTGCTGAGTCCTTTATCGATTGATTTGAATGACAAAATAGTATGCGCGAAAGGAACGCCAATATTCCGCAACACGGTGGAATCAGTCAGGTCGCGCTGTAAACGGGAAACAGGGAGTTTGCCGGAAAGATATTCGAGGATTGCATTTGCAAAACCGAGGTTGCCTTCAGCATTTTCAAAGTCAATGGGGTTAATTTTATGGGGCATTGCAGAAGATCCCACTTCGCCTTTGTTCATCTTTTGTTTGAAATAATCCATTGAAATATAGGTCCAGGTATCCCGGCAAAAATCTATTAAAATAGTATTGAGCCTGCGGATGGCATCAAAGTGTGCCGACAAATTATCATAATGCTCTATCTGGGTAGTATGCTGTTGTCTTTGAAGGCCAAGTTTATCTGCGCAAAAACGGTTCGAGAAACTTATCCAGTCGATTTTTGGAAAAGCAACGTAATGGGCGTTAAAATTGCCGGTGGCCCCGCCAAATTTACAGGAGTAGGGGATATGATGCATTAGCCGGACTTGTTGTTCCATCCTTTCCGTAAACACCAGGATTTCTTTACCCAAACGGGTAGGCGAAGCAGGCTGGCCATGGGTGCGGGCCAGCATGGGTATCTGGATCCAGTTTTTCGCCAGTTTTTTGAGTTGAATGATCAGGTTACTGATTGCGGGGAAATATTCATTTTCAAGTGACTCCTTCCAGAGCAGAGGGATGGCAGTATTGTTGACATCCTGGGAGGTAAGGCCAAAATGAACCCATTCTTTCAGGCCGGATAACTTTAAAGCCTCCAGTTCTTTTTTCAAATAATATTCAACTGCTTTGACATCGTGGTTTGTTATTCGTTCTACATTTTTGATTTCCTGTGCCTTTTCCGGAGTGAAGTTTTCGTACAAATTCCGCAGGGCTTTTATTTGTGCAGGTTTAAGCGTAAAAAGCTTTCTCTCTGCCAATGCAATGAAATACTCAACTTCCACCCTGATCCTGTAACGGATTAGGGCATACTCTGAAAAATATGCTGCTAAATGATGTAATTGTTTGCGATATCTGCCATCAATGGGTGAAATGGCGGTAAGTACACTCAGGTCCATACGTTTGTTATTTGGGAATAATTATTTTTTTAGCCATTTGACCTGGTTTGCACAAAAGCTATACAAATCAATGATGCTATTTTTTTTTACTGTAGGTTTGCGCCCAAAATTACAGGAAAGCCCTTGGATAAGAAAATAAGGATCGGTGCCGTCAGCTACCTGAATACAAAGCCACTTTTATATGGACTGAACCATTCAGCCATAGAACAAAAAATTGAATTGATCCTCGGATATCCTGCCGAAATAGCTGAGGGCTTGCTGACCGGCAAACTGGATATTGGCCTTGTTCCTGTGGCCATTATCCCGGAAATGAAAGAATATCATATTATTTCTGATTATTGTATTGGTTGCAATGGTCCCGTTGCTTCGGTTTGCATATTCAGCGATGTACCATTGGAAGAGGCGGAGACCGTCCTGCTCGACTACCAGTCGCGAACTTCCGTGGAGCTTACAAAGATATTGCTGAAGTATTATTGGAAGCTAAATCCTATCCTTCATGACACCCGGGGTGAACAATTTATTCACCGCATCGGCCANAANACAGCGGGCCTGGTTATTGGCGACCGGGCACTTGAACAGCGNAAACATTCCCGCTACATTTATGACCTGGGAGANGCCTGGAAATCNTTTACCGGATTGGGATTTGTTTTTGCTGCATGGATCAGCAATAAGGAGATTGATCCCGTTTTCCGGGANTCATTTAATTCCATCAATGGAATCGGATTGATAAACCTGCCCGAGATAATCCGCAATAACCCGTATCCTCATTTTGACCTGCAGCAATATTATTCCAGGTTTATAAGCTATAAGCTTGATGAATCCAAACTTGCTGGTATGGCGCGTTTCCTGGAATTAATGTCAAAGCATTAGTTATCCTTCTCAAATAGCCGATGAACAAACCAGTATGGTGACCAATGTCATATTTAAACCATGCATTTGATTGTAACTTTAATATCGTTATTCAATTAACCTTATCATGAAAAACATTCATCATTTCCGATGTTTTAATTTCGGTTAACTTCAAAAAGCCCAATTGGAAAAATTCCTGCAAGATGCAGGACTATCCTGAAGTACACCTAATAGTTCACAGAATATCTCCTGCATTCATTCAGATTTTTCAATTTGAAACGTATAATCCTGAATGATCATGTTACGGAAAATACCATCAGCATTCTCCCGGAGTTTAGTCTTATGTACTGCATTGATATTCATCTTTTTCTCATCCTGCAGGAAGGAAAATTTGATGAGACCGGAATATTTAAATACACCGGGCGGGGAGGCTGTTTGCTTTGATTGTGATTATCTCGCGGAGAACTATAAGGATAGCAAAGATCATCAAACGATCCTGGGTGGCGATATTAAGAACCCGTACCTGCTTAGAAACATGAAAGAAGCATACTTGAGGGTTTATAAAAAAAATCCAGGATCAGTTGTAAAAGTCACGCATCTGTATATACGCTTTTCTCCAAAGAATTATACGGAACTGGCAAGGCTCGAAGAGGAGGATATTGAACTCTTTGACTATCCGCTGCATAGGTTCCTGCTTAGTGAAGGTGATTATTATATTCAGCCAGGTAAGCAAATCGAAGATATTCCGGACTATTATGCAGTGGTTGAAACCGGCACCCTGCTACCAAAAGGAATTTCAGTTGAGATCATTGATGAAATGTATATTCCCGATAATGATCCGCTGCTCGAAAATGAAGCACTTAGACTTTCCGGAAATCTCTGTAATGAAAATGAATTCATCAGGAATTATACAGGAGCTGGAGATTTCAAAAACAAATTTTTGGATCCTGCCGAAACAGGAACGAATGATAATGATGTTTTTACTGAAGATGGCTCATGCGGGCATTACCCTACCGGCAGAATCATGGTACAAAATGAATTACTGACCGATAAAAGCTTCCGGCCTGTCATTAATGTTAAAGTAGTTATTAAGCGTTTCTTTAAAATAGAGAGAACCTATACAAATGCAAATGGAGTTTTTCGGAGTAATAAGTATTTCCGCAACAAATATACCATTCTCGTAAAATTCAAAAACAGCCTCGCGCATATATCCCGCATGCGTCCCTGGGCATTACACGAACAGTTTTTTCCCATCAAAATAAATTTTGGAAAGTGGGATAAGCTCAATTGCGGACACGAATTCAGGATCAGCCACCCGACTGAATCCGGGAAAATTTCTACCAGCCATTGGTGCGCTGCAGTTACCCACAATGGCATACAAGAGCATAGGCAAATGTGTTTGGAAGAAGATATTGTTGTGCCGCAGGAAGGTCTGCATATAATGCTCAGCGAGAAAATGGGTGCTGGTAATGGCAACACGTATATGCTAAATAAAATTATTACCTCAGATCCGCTTACAATTGGCTTTGAAGTAGTTCTTGCCGATGTAATTCTGATCTGGTCGCCCGTGGGAGCCGGGATCAGTATTCTGGCCATGGAGGCCTACAAAGCAAGGTCGCCGGATATCAAATATGGATATGGTGGCGACAAATCTTTTTTAACTACCGACAGGTATTGCGAGCTAGTCTATCATGAATTGTCTCATGCCAGCCATTACCGTGTTGTTGGTAACAAATGGTGGATCGACTTTGGGCTGGCGGAACTAAAAAATGACGGCGCCGGCTTTTACGGAAGTTGTTGTACGGGATATGCACCCAGGATAGCGCTTGAAGAAGGATGGAGTTATTTTATCGGGCATTTCATGGCGAATAAAAAATGGGGATTGCAGAGCACAACTTTCCCGGAACAGGGTAACCTCGAGACTGGAGAAAATCTTCTCTTTTATTACACNGCCAACAATATCAGCAGCCATATTCATTTTATTGAATCCTATAATCCTTATCGGACAATTGATGAAAGTTATTGGGTTCCTAAAGGTTTGCTTTATGATTTATACGACCCTGCAGAGGAACTTTTCCCGGAGAATAATATTTCAGATAAAGTAAGTGGGTTTAGTTGTAAACAATTGTTTGATGCTATGGAAAAAGATGTGGAAAGCATGGAAGGTTTTAAGGCCAGGCTTATTGAAAAGAATAACGTAAAGGACAAACAATCAGTAATTGATTTATTCAGGCAATATGGTTATTAAAATCAATTTTCCAGCGAAAATTCAATACCATAACCTTGCATCAACCTGTTNNAGGTATTGCAGNGTCTTATCGCTTACCGGAAATCTTTTCTCCTTTCGCTGGATGGTTGAAATATCTGTCCATCCTTTGAAAAAACCGGCGATGTCAAAAGATGACTTACGCAAATATTCCATGGACCACATAAATGCCGTGCTGTAAAAATATTTTTTCGGCAAATAACGCCAGGCAACTTTTGTCTTGTTAACCCACATCATTCGGAGTTTTTCTTTTTTGGGTTGACGGCCAAGGGGAGATTCTTTGTGAAGCATTACAATCTTGTCAGAATAAGCAATCGAATAACCTGCTTCCAGTATTCGGTAACTCAAATCATATTCTTCCATGCCATAAAAAAAATCTTCCGGATAAATTCCTGCTTCTTCAAGTGCATCCCTTCGGATTGCATGCGCACCGCCGGCATAGTAATAAGTTGGGAAAAAAGATTTCTCTTTATAAAGATCAAATTTCTTGTGTGGCAAAGCATTGGCCTGCATTGCCAGGTTTTCATAATATAAAACCTTGAAGGAAATAATTGCTTTGGGACGTGCCGTATTTTGAACATTAAATTCACTGATCAGTTGCACAAGGCTGTCCTTATGCTGAAGTTCTGAATCATCATCCAGCATAATGATTATGGGTGCTCTTCCCTGTTGAAGTGCAAAGTTGCGTCCTTTGGCAACACCCAGGTTTTCAGGTGCGTGCATATAGCGGAAGGGGATATGCGGTTGGGTAAGCATAAAATTTTCAACTGAGCTGTAATCTACAGTTGATGAGTTGTTGACAATAATAACTTCTTCCAGCAAATCACTTGCCTGATCCAGCAAGGTAATATTCCTGGCGAGGGCAAGCATGTCGTCCGGCCGGTTATATGTGATGATAATAAAACTGAGTGGCTTCAATGCTAATTTTTTTCTGAATCAAATAAATTCCGGTATGCTTCCTCAAAAGTAGTCAATCCAAAATGTTCTCTTGCATACACTATATTGTTGTTTGAAATGATATTGCCAAGAGCCCTGTCGGATAATAGCCGCTTTAAATAATCTATCGCTTCCTTTATAATTATTTCTTCTTCGGCTATAGAGCTGAAAAGGAATCCATGTTTTGTATGGGATATAAGTGCGGGAATATCTCCAACGGGTGTTGCCAGAATGATGCAACCCCTTGCCATNGCTTCCATGATTACCATCGGAAANCCTTCTTCTGAAGAGGTGATGATGAGCAGGTCGGCTTGCCGGTATATTTCATTTACTTCATTCTGGTTNCTGATATTGCCAAGGAAAACTCCGGTTTCTGTGAGCGATTTATCCAGGAAGGGCTTTACTTCACCCAAATAGGTAAATGTTACAGGCAAGCCAGCGGCCTGGCACTGACTGGCAATCCTGGCTACAATTTGAACCCGCTTTTCAGCAGTTCCCCTGCCTGCATAAAGAACATTCAGTTTTTGGCCGTTAAATACTTTGGGAATGGCATCAGCAGGAAGTGATACGCCGTTGCGGATATACAGAATGCGTGATGCCATTTCTTCGGGTATGCCAATACGTTTATATTCACTGAGGTGGTCAGCGATGGCTTTTTGGCTAATCATGACCGTTTTACGATAGAATGCAAGGAAGGGAATACGGATCTTAGAAAAGCTATTGAAAGAATGAATCAGTTCAAGTTGCGGGATATCCTTATTAATCCATGGAGATATCTTGTAAGCAAAGTTGCACTGGCCATTAAATACAACAGGCTTTTTCTCCTGGTTATTTATATGCTGAGCCACGAGGCCGCGCCANANGAGGTTATCCCAATACCTTCGTNTATTGTCNGTATATGAAGAAATGTCCAATACAGTATGTCCGCTTTCTGTAAACATCGCCCTGAACCCATCGTTATGTGATTTGCGGGTGAAAATGATAATGGACTTTTTGCCCCTGAATGCCTGAGCTATCTGGGCATGTACTTTTTCAGCGCCGCCGGTATGGTAAAAAGGGAAAAAGAAATATATTTCGTATGTTTCCTTCAACGGGGTCTTTTTTGCTTTTTCCCTACCCATCAAGATGAAAGGCCAGATAAACAAATCTTCAATGAATCTTTTCAGCAGGTAGAGCCTGTAAATCATTTTTTCAGCAGGTTTTTTTTGATGTACTTCCCGGTTCCTTTCATCAAATCGGTGCAGGCAAATATAATTGCACGTACTACAAATAAATTAAAATTCCCCTGGCTGATCTCATGTGATGCAAACCGGAATTTAGTACGTGCAAGTTTATAAAAAACATTTTTTTGCCGCTGACGGGTAAAAGAATGAGGAAGGATACGGTGATTGACTAAAACTTCGTTGAGTTTGTGTATGGTTTTTCCCGCGGCAAGCCATCGGAGCCAGAGATCATAATCTTCGGCCTCGCCCTGTGTTTCCCTGTATTTGAGCGTCCTGATGATTTCCGCCCTGGCCAGGATGGAAGGATGCGCAATACAGTTGTTGACTGGCAGAAATTCCTTTATTTGATCCTCGCTGGTATTTTCCCTGTCTTCTTTCCAGAATCCTGTATGCTGTCCTTTTTCATTTATCAGTTGAACCTTTGTTGCAATAAGATCCGCTTCGGGATGCATTTTCAGGTAATTAAATTGCTTCTCCAGTCTGTCCGGCAACGAAATATCATCCCCATCCATACGTGCTATAAAGGCACCTTGAGCCGCAGACAGCCCTTTGTTCAGGGAATAAACAAGTCCTTTGTTTTCTTCGTTGCTGAAATAATTTATGCGTGAATCGTTGAAGGATTTAACGACAGATTCACTTTCATCAGTCGATCCGTCATTAATTAGTATGAATTCAAAATCGGTAAAGGTCTGATCAAGCATTGATCTGATGGCTTCTGCTAAATAAGGTGCAGCGTTGTAGAAAGGCATGACGATACTTATTCCGTTGGCGGTCATAGCTGCAAGATAAAAAGAAATCAGAGGGTCTTGATTTTTTCCAAAAAAGGTTCGATAACCCTTGTCCAGTGGTATGCCTTAAAGAATTCATCAGGTGTATCAGCATTCATAATCCAGGCTTCGGTGATCAATTGACAGAATGTATGCCAGTCGTTATCTCGGCAAATGCTGAGTTTTTTCCCTACGAGGGTTCTGTCAATTCCCCTTGCACTATGTTCCGTGCTTATAACTGGCAGGTTAAATGCAAGGGCCTCCATNGTTTTGACTTTAATACCNCCTCCCTCAGCCACAGGATTGAGAAAGACATCTGCAGCCAGCAGATATTTGTCAAGGTCTTCCACCAGCCCGGCATAAATATAGTGTTCGTGATTTAAAGAAAGTAGCTTCTGGTATTCCGGGTGGATGATTCTGCCACAGACGACTAACCTGAAGGGCTGTTCTGTCATTTTGTTAAGCATTGGGATAATGATGTCTACAAGAATCAGCAATGCATTGGCATTGGGAGCATAGTCAAGGGTGCCTGTAAACAGAAGTATCTTTTCATCAAAACCGATATTGTGTCTATTACGTATCAGGTTACCTGCCATCATTTTCTCAGACGCTTCAGGTATGTTTTTCCTCGTGAGACCGTATGGAACAAGCATGCACTGCTCTTCAGTGAGGCTAAAGTGTTGAATAGCGAAGTCCCTGTCTTCGGGTGTTTTAAATAATACGAGGTCTGATTCCTGGTAGGTTTTTTTTTCGAGCAGCCACAAAAAACGCCACCACCATTTTCCTATCTCACGGAATCGGGTTGCTTCGATATTGTGAGCGTGAACTATGAGCTTTACAGAAAGGAATTTCCTGGCCCAGATACCNGCGAGGCCATAATAACAATGTTCCAGAATGAGATGGGTGATATTAAGTTCGCGAATTTTTTGGTTGATTTTCCACCAATTGGCAGGGTTTATCACCTGAATCTTATGTACAGGTAACTCAGCCAAAACAGTGTAGTTAACCTTTTTATATTCGTTGTTCTTTGAACAAAGGCAGTAGAGTGTATGATGTTCGGCAAGATGCTCATTAAACTCAGCAATTCCTTTCTGCCCGCCAAACTGGGCGGGCAGAATTTTATACCAGACTACACTCAATATCCTGGCCATGATCAGGTTTTTAGTAAAGGATTATTATTTTTCCTGGTTTCTATCCATAAACCTGCGGTTAGTAATAAGAGGAGCAGAATCTGGCTTATGAGTGTAATTGTTCGGCCTTTGGTATATGATTCAGGTTTAAATCGGAATATGATGGTATGCTTTCCGGACGGTACCGATAATCCCCGAAGCACATAATTTGTTTTAACAATTGGCGCTTCTTTTTCATCAATAAAAGCTTTCCAGCCTCTGTCGTAATATACTTCGCTGAAAACGGCAAACTGAGGAGTAGCAGCATTGAACTGGTATGTCACCACATCGTTTTCATTCTTTTCCAGTTTTATTGTTGCCGCACTGTCAAACTTGATTTCCGGGGAAACATCCTTTTTAAATGATTCCTGAACAAAGGCAGTTGATGCCGGGTTGAAATTATCCAGCGCACGCATTTCGGCCCTCGCATCGGGTACATATTTTACTTCGCTTACCAGCCAGGCACTGCCAAGTGCACCCGGGTTTAGTTGCGGGTAAACCTGACCGGTAGAGTCCTGGGTAATAACATATTTCGTATTTAGCATATTGATGACACTAATATTCAACGGTTGCTTGCTGAGCTGGTTTTCAATCAGGTCCTGGTAAATGCTCAGCTTAGCAGCGTGATACCCGCCAACCGATTTATGATGGTATGAAGTTATTGCATCATTAAAAGTGCTTTGAGTGAGGTTCAATACCCTGAAATTATTTTCCGGATCTTTTTTGATTTGAATATCCGCAGGGGTTGGTGCAAAAGCGCCCTCAAAATCTTCCGGTTCGAGGTAATTGTCTTTATTCAGATAACGGCTACTTACGCCAAGCAGGTCTATCATCGATAACACAACCAACGCCCAGATCACAGGCTGTGCCTTGATCTTATCTCGAATGAATAAAAAAAGTAACAACCAGGCTGATGCAATAAAAAACATTGACCGAAGCAGGTCTGCACCAAACATCCCCTTTCGATCAGCCACAACGGCATTGATTATATCTTTTCCGAGAGATGTGTCGCCCTTCGCCATCTGGTTCAACTGTTGCTGGATATCTTTTTCAAAGCCCAGGCGATAGCTGAAACTGATATAAAGAAAGCCGAGTACGACGAATAACCCGGCCATAACGATACCGGATAAACGCAAAGCCTTCCAGGTCTCGTCTTTTGTTGGATTGCCAAAAAGTAATCGCTGGAGCGACATCACGGCTACGAGTGGAAATAATAGCTGGGGGATAACAAGGATCATTGCCGGGGCCCTGAATTTATTGTAAAGTGGCAGGTATTCAAACATGAAATTGTTGAAGGCTCCGAAATTTTTTCCCCATGCCATAACCAATGCAAAAACGGTTATGGAAAGTATCCACCATTTATGATGGGTTTTCAGGAAGAACATGCCAAAAATGAAAAGCATGCAGAATATGGCACCTAAATAAACCGGTCCGGAATGACCTGGTTGCTGTCCCCAATATGCCGGAAAATAACTGTACAGCTGATTCGCAAATTCCTGTGGCAGCCCTTTTTCCTGCATGGTCTCTACCAGTTTTGAATCCTCGCCAAGCGGACTTGCTGCACCGCCATAGATTCCTGGTACCATCAGGGTAAAAGTTTCCGCAACGCCATAACTGCCATACAGGAATGCATAGGCGGTATCGAGGCCACCATTGGATTTTTTGCCACTAAGGCTGTCGCTTACCTGCAGAGAAGCCTGGCCGCCACGTATAGTGGCTTTGGAATAATCATAGGTTGTAAAAAGCATTACGGCATTGGCAAATACACCAATAATGCCTCCTGCCAGTGCAAAGGCAGAGGCTTTAACCAGGTGATTGAATTCTTTATTTCTTACCCAGTGGATGATATTTCCAATGGTCATGAAAGCGGCAATGAGCAAAAAATAATATACAATTTGGTAGTGGTTATGGAAGATAAGTATGGAACTGAATAAAGCGGTTAATGCTGCACCAATCCAGTATTTTTTTTCAAAGACAAGCCAGATGCTGCCCAGCAATGCCGGGAGATATGCTATGGAAAGCATCTTGGTATCGTGCCCCACCGAAATAATGATGGCATTATAGGATGCATATGCATAGCCAAGCGCACCCAGCATGGCGAGCCAGGGATTAACACGCAAAACAAGCGCAAGGAAATAAAAACCGAAACAAGCGAGTATAAAAAACCGGAATGGCTTTGGAATGAAAAGTGAAAAAGTTTCATTGGCCCAGTATGACAAATAGTTGTTATTGTTGGTGGCAATCTGGTAACCCGGCATACCTCCAAACATATTTGTTGTCCATAAGGGGGCTACACCGTCATGGGCATCACGGTAATCCTGAATGTCTTTACTCATTCCCTTCCAGTGAATAACATCACTTTGCTGTAAAACTTTTCCATCGAGAGCTGGCTTACAGTAAATGACTGCCACCAGGACGAAAATAACAACAGCCACGAGGTGCGGCAGCAAAGTCTTAAAACTCAGATTTTTCATACCGGTCTTTGATTTGAGTCGGCAAATTAAGGCTAATTATTGATTTTTTCGGGCCGTAGGAAAGCACAGACTTTCAACATCTTTTGCTCCAGGAACATTTCCCCGGTGAATTTGTTATTTTAGCTTACCAGCCATTTTAAATTTAAATAACCCAATGATACATAATATTCTAAAGGATAAGCCTACCCGATTATTTATCATCCTGGGGGGATTTTTTATTGCCAATGCCGTCGTCGCAGAAATCATTGGAGTAAAGATTTTTTCCCTTGAAGATACCCTGGGCATTGATAAAGCCAATTTCTCTCTTTTTGGGACAGATAATCTTTCTTTTAGCTTGTCAGTTGGGGTTCTGCCCTGGCCAATTGTTTTTGTCATGACAGACATCATCAATGAATACTATGGAGTCAAAGGGGTGCGATTCCTGACATTTCTTACCACTTCACTGATTGTTTTTGCTTTTTTTGTTTTCTATTTCGCCATAAAGATGTCGCCTGACACCAAATACTGGCTGGGATCTTATGGATCTAATGGCGTTCCCGATATGCAGGCGGCATTTAAAGCCATTTTTGGACAGGGGATGAATATTATCGTTGGGTCGCTGATGGCTTTTTTGCTTGGTCAACTGATCGATTCGCTTGTTTTCCGGCGCATCAAGAGATGGACTGGTGAAAAAAATATCTGGGCAAGGTCAACCATTAGTACACTTATATCCCAGTTAATTGACAGCGTGGTAGTGACTTATGTCGCGTTCACTTTGTTCAGGGGTGTTGCTGTAGGTCAAACCATGGCCTGGGCTTTTACCGCGTATGCCTATAAATTTATTATCGCAATACTCATGACACCGGTTATTTATTTGATTCACTGGATGGCGGAGAAATTCCTGGGAAAAACAACAGCTGCGGAAATGAAGAAGAGTGCAATGAGCGGATATTGAAAATCGAAAGTGGAAAATCGAAAATCGAAAATAAATACATGAAGCATGAAGAAAAGAGGGCACTGGGATTAGTTTNNGNGTNANTATTTCTGGGCAACCNTTTNTCGGAAGAGTGGGGNGGGGGGAGTAAAAAAGTGGGAAATCGAAAGTGGAAAATCGAAAATAAATACACTAACCGCTAAGATCGCAGGTCGCAAGGGATAACTAGTATTTGTTTTTAACTATGTCCGCAACTACTTTATCAATGGGCAGGCTTACTGCATCTGATGTGAACAGGTTCCAGTCGATCATTCTGAAGGTTTCAGTTTCACCGGTTTCATTATAAAC
>Ga0031656_10000422_pt1 | contig 14304 bp, 10 predicted proteins | sample FrelakmetDIP11DI_FD_55080 | JGI IMG/M metagenome (GOLD analysis project Ga0031656, IMG submission 55080) | Freshwater lake sediment microbial communities from the University of Notre Dame, USA, for methane emissions studies - DIP11 DI | ecosystem: Environmental > Aquatic > Freshwater > Lake >... | reverse complement strand
TCCTTTGAGAAGCCCACTTCAATTTTACCCGCCGATTTCTTCCCGGCCGCTGCTCCAGCGACCGCACCCGCCACCAGCGCCACCGGTCCGATCATCAAACCTGCCAGGCCACCCAGAGCGATCCCGAGCGTGATCTTTCGCTTGGTAGGCACTTTTTTGATTTCATGCAGGTGGGTATTACCGTTCTGGTCTTTTTCAATAATCGTGGCGTTCAGCACTTCCATTGCATATTGCTTGCATAACTCCTTGACCTTTTGGTAAGTGTTCTGAGCCAGGTCTTTTCCTTCATAGACCCACACCATGAGCTCCAAGTCGCTTGCAACCACCTCATCCCAGGTGCGCTTTACGGGAAGCGATGGAAGCTGGCTAATTTTATCTTTCTCAATTTTCAGGTGTATCGTATCTGCCTCAACCCGGTCGATCAAAGGGAGCTCAATCGCGATTTCTTTTTTCCCCCATCCATGTCCTTTCATCAGCAGGAAATGCGTGATTTTACCTGAAGACGGATCGATAAGCAACTCTCCCACCTGCCCAACATAACCATCCAATGCCTCCACAGCCATTCCCCGGTTGACAGCAACTTCTCCGTCGGGAACAAGCTGATCCTGCACGGTGATATATCCAAGTTCAGGAGCCATGGTCACGTCAGAGTATGTCGTCATATAAGGTGGACTATATGCATAACCATCCCCGCCCTGGTCAATTTCAAGAAAGTGTGTGCGTGTGAAGGGTTCCAATTTTGTTAGATCATCCGCGGTGCAGTCAATATGAACCAGACCCCGCTCGGATTTGGTCACCCGATCGATTGGAACGAGCACTTCTTCGCCATGGAATACAGACTTCTCTACCATAGCGATGTGTGTGAGGCTGCGAGATGCTTTATCCACAATCACAGCCGTCAATGTGCCTTGTGAACCATCCTTGCAAATAACTTTCGAGCCGATTGATATACTACTGATCATCCTACACTCCTTTTCTCTACCTATATGCAGCACGAATGCTACCAAGGCTGATTAAATCAAATCAATTTTGATTGTTTTGTGTAGCTCGTTGATATACAGTTGGTTGTATATCTGTTTTTATGCCAAAACTCTGCCCATCGATCTTTAAGGTGCGGAATTGGGATAACCAGGCACAGATTTGCGTTTTGCCAACCCACCAGTGTAGGCGACGAAATCGGCAGCTAATCCAGCTATTACCCAAACCCAATCAAACCCAGCAATCCCATTTTGGCCGCAAAATATGGTCCACGCGATCGTCGTCCAGGGTAGGAAAACTATACCCAAAATCGGCCAGACCAAGGATTGGAATGCTAAGTTGAAAAGATTTCGTCCACTGGGGAACAGCCAAAAAATCAACAAACCCAACCGTGGACCTAAAAAATAGATCACTAAAACTGAGCAGCACATACTATCCTCCAGGTATTAGGTTTTTTGGTACATATCAGCCATAGCTGGATAATATACATCTTGAAGTGATTAGATATTATAGAACATCTAACCAGATATCGCTGTGACTTGTTGATCAAGGCCGCCAAAAATGGCTAATCTATACGCCCTCTGGCGGCCATCNTTGCTCACCTAACTTAATAGGGCGTGACTGACAGGCTGCCGGCTTGATAAAATATCAAGCTGCCCTGCGGAGAGATTAACTCAAGCCCACTCCCCTGGGGTACAGCACCTGTTACGGCTGATAGAAGCCCAAGGTACGACTGTTCCTGAGCCATGATATCTCCCGGACACATCATGCCTGTGCCCACAAGACCCGTTACTGTCACACTGTATGTGCCATCTCCGTTTTCGGCGGCAGTATAAGCCCCGGTATAACTATTACATCCGGAAAATCCTGCAACTTGACCTGCCTGGAACTGCAAGGTGATGGCTGTCCCTGGCAGAACACCCTGACCCGCATATGAATTAAGCACCCAAACAACCGGTGTACCCAGGCGGGTAGAGATGGTCACGCCCATGGTTGCACTGCTGCTCTGACCGTTCTCATCGGTCACCACCACCGACACCTGGAAGCTGCCGGATTGGTTATAGATTGTGGTCTGCATGACGTCAGCGGAGGGTCCTGCAGTTGTGCCGTCACCGAAGTTCCAGCCATAGCTGGTAATCGGACTGCTGCCGGCAACCGATGCAGATGCATCGAACGAAATCGGTTCGCCCACGTATCCCTGGCTGGGACCCTGGATTGCAGCTTGTGGAGGGGTTACCGGTGGTTGGGTAGGTTCCGCGGTTGGCGTAGGCTGCGGTGGCAGTGTCGGTGCAGCTGTTGGAGTAGACTGGGGAGCCTGGGTTGGTGCCCCTGTAGCAGTAGGTTGCGGTACCTGGGTTGGTGCTGCGGTTGCTGTAGGCTGAGCAGGCTGCGTGGGGGGCGGCGTTGGCTCAACATAGGCAATGATCGAGATATTTTTGATTTCAGTATCATTATTACCGCGTTCGTCAGTGACAACCAGTGAAACTTCATAAGTGCCAGCGGTGGTGTACACATGATCGACCACCTGTCCCGTACCCGTCCAGCCATCACCAAAATTCCAATTCCATGCTATGAGNGGAACTTGTCCTGAGGAAGTAGTCCCATCAAAAGTGACGGTCTGATTTGTATTCGCCTCTGCAGGCATATTGATGCGTGCCTGGGGTGGCTGGATTTCTTCAGTCCTATGGAGGGGTGTCAGGGAATAATTTAACACGCCCTGCTCACCAACCAGCTGCATGACGGATTCTGCAACCTGGTAACTCTTGGCGGTGTTGAGGATACCGAACATAGCTTTTTCCTGTGCATCCAGGGAAGAGCTTGGGCAGGCTGCTTTTGTAGAACTTAAATTCGAGATCGTAATCTGTTGTATGTTCGTACTATACGCTCCCTGGAAGGAGTTGCATCCGCTAAAACCAGTCAGCGTTCCATCGGTTTTGAATAATGTAAAAGGTTCCTGGGTCCCGGCTTCACTGTACGAGCTGTTGTAAGAGACCAGGTACCAGGTCTTTTCAACCAACAGGTGGGTTTGGTCAGCGCTTTCGGCTGGTTTGGAGCTTCGATAGGTCAGCACACCCTGACCGGTATTTAGGATCAGTTGGTCACCCGTTTGCCAGTAGCCAAAGCCTCGCGAGAGCATATTCATATACGTGCTTTCCTGTTCCATGATCCCGGCTGGCTTATTACATGTGTTGTGAGCATTCAGTGAAGTTTGTATCCCCATGTTATCACCAAAGGTAGCAACATAACTGTTGCAGCCGGCTGAACCGCTCATCGTTCCGGATGCCCCGTCTGCATTAACGGTAAATTGAGCATAAATTGATGTGCCAGACAAGGTCATCGTATTATTCAAGTACCAGAGATACCAGGTTGTGCCATTCAGAGAGCTGAGTGGAGGCCGGACAGCCAATTCAAGCTGAGTTCCTTCAAACACCAATGACTGTTTATTGCTGTCATAGGGAATGATCAAAGTATTTCCGGTAATCCGGTAGGTTGTGGCATTGTTCAGAGCCAGGTAGTATAGCTGCTCCTGATCTGCTAACCCGGGGGCACAGCTCGTGTTACCAGTGCTGATTGGGGGGTTGANCTTTATCACATCAGCAGAAGCCGCAAAAGCCGAAGTATATTCATTACATCCAGTTGTACCGGTAAGGACGCCGGATGGTGCACCCGGTATGCGGCTGAACTGTGCCGCAAAATTACTCCCCTGGACCGGGGGCTGTGGATTGGTTACATCGCCCATCGATACCAATCTCCACAGTGCACCTGCCAGGGGTGTGCGATTAAGCTGGTAGGTAAGGTTGCCGGTGGGGTTGGTCAGGACCAGTTTATCTGCAAAGATTTCATATGTAGTTGAGGTCTGGAGCGCCTGCAGGTATGCCTGCTCTGTCTCCATCCCAGTGGCACAAGCCATCATGGTCATCGCTGCCGGCTGTACGGTGAGGTTATTCCCGTCAAGGGTATATCCAGCGCTGTAAGTATTGCAACCCGAAGAGCCACTGATTACCCCAGCGTCGGGTGTTTCACCCGGCGTAAAGACGGCTGTGATTGGCGTTTCCGCTGCCACGGGTTGCCCGTTCATCATCAATAAGGTCCATAACGAGTACTCCAGCGGCGCACTGGCAGCACTATACGTTAGCACGCCCGCACCTTGGTTGTAGGTAATGGTGAGCTCAAGGCCTTGGATGGCATATTGCTGGGCGGTCCCGAGAGAAGACAGGTAAGCTTGCTCGATATCCATGCCAGTCGGGCAAGCCATCTGGGTCATCGCCACTGGGCCAATCATCATCTGCTGGTCTCGAACGGTGTAGGTGGCATTGTATTGATTACAACCGCTGGAGCCGCTCACGTAACCATCCGCAGAAAAAACCGCCGTAATCACCGTATCCGCAGGCACAGCCTGGGGGGAGGCTGGATCCCCATAGGATACCAGCACCCAGTTGGTATCGGTGAGAGGTTTCGCGCTACTGACAAAGACCAGTATCTGTTCTGGTTGGGAGGGATCACTATAGGTTATTTCCAGGCGTCCCTGATTGCTAAAATTAAAACTCCGGGAGCTCTGCAAGGCGCTGAGATAGGCACTCTCCAGATCCATGCCCGTTGGACAGGCCATCATGGTCGTCGCTATGGGAGAAAGGGTTATAGTCCCATCCTGTGCTGCCACGAAACCAGCTGAGTAGTTATTGCAGCCACTGAAGCCACTGAGCTGGCCATCGGTAGTGAACTCAAGCGCGATAACCACCCCCTTTTCGATCACCGTCGGATTGGCAGGGTCACCATAACCCACCAGCACCCAGGGATTGGCAAATAAGAGATTAACATCCACCGTTTCCGGAGTCGGTGCTGGGGTATTGGTGGGAAATGGAGTTGCCTCTGGAGTGGGAGTTGTGGTAGTACAGGCTCCAACGATGATAACGACCACCAGGAGCAATCCCATCATAGAGAAAAAAGTCCATTTTTTATGCTTATTATTTTTATTTTCGGTATCCATCTTCAGTCCTTTTCTTTTGCACATGATCAATTTAATAAAATAGCATACCCCATTCATGGAATTCACTATTTCAACAAAAGTACAGCATACAAATGCATTATACTCAAAAAGAGGGCTTTTTTTTAAAAACTCTATTGAATAGAAGGAAGATTTCCTCTTATAATGATTTTTATTGGGTAAATTGGGAACAATGCTGTTTTCGCTGCTTTCACTTAACACATTCGGGGTGCCATTCTACCTGAGTTCTGGTCGTATCAAGCGCTTATCTGCTGAATTAAACCGTCTTGCCCCCAGCATGATCTGCCTGCAGGAGATCCAGCAGAATGCCTACCTTCCACTTCTTCAGCAAGGACTGGCAGCCTACCCACAGCAAGCTTTTTTTCGCAATCGGTTTGCGCCTAAAGGCGGGTTGTTTGCTGCCGCGATTCCCGCCTGCCAATTCATAAATCGCGAGTTTTACCCATATCCCAACCAGGGCCAGCCATTGAGCATCGGCTTTTCAGATTGGGCGTTAAACAAAGGCATCCTGGTGATAAAACTTGAGCTCCCTGAAGGTCCGTTTGTGGTCATGAACACCCACCTGCAGGCAAACTACCGCGGCGACTGGAAGCTATCGAACAAACAAACCCAAATCCAGCTTGCTCAGGTCAGCTACCTGGTTGAGCTGATCCATGCTCAGCCTGAACATGCCTGGGTGCTCGTATGTGGGGACTTCAATTTTCCTCGCCAGTCACCAGCCTATCAGCAGTTGCTATCCCAATGCGGCCTGGTCGATCCACTCATGGATGATCCCCGGCCTACATATTCCCCCTTCCCACTCGTCCCATCCATGTGGCATACCAGCCTGGATTATTTCCTTTACCGGACCCCAAATGGTGCCACCGGCGAAGTAACTGCTGATATCCTCCCCGTCCGGGACTCAACTGCCAAGCTGCCCTTCCGGCGCTTCCTGACCGACCACTACGCACTCACCCTGAATATTCACATTTAATGCATTCTACAGTGGTAGAAATCGATGTTTTAGAAATTCTTTCCGGCCACAGCCTGATCTACTGATTTATTATTGTAGGAAAAAGCAGGTAGCATGAGGGTATAATTCATTTCTCACGAAGCAAGAATTATTGTTGGTGGAGGAATCCATTGAAAATCACGCGCGGTCGCATTATTCAGATCATCACTGTTTTCGTTGTCCATTTAATTACCTTGTTCATCTTGCAGAAATCAATGTCCGGGTTCCAGGCAGATTCATTTCGTTCGCTGGTCGCTGCCACAATCGTTTTGGCGCTCGCCCAATCTGCTTTCTGGTGGGTGTTTATTAATTTCTTTTCCTGGCTGCCTTCCTGGCTTTACCCGGTCCTGACCTTCGTCCTGAACGGGTTGTTGGTCATGTCGATTGGAAACCTGGTCAGGGGCATCACCATCGATTCGGTTGCCACGGGGATTTTAATTGCCATATGGTTGGCCGTAGTGGATGCAGTCTTTGGTGAACTCTTATCCCTGGATGAAGACTCCCGTTTCGATCGCAACGTTACCGGAAGAATGGTCTCCCGCCATGGGAAGCCTGTTCAATCCAACGAGCCAGGTTTTCTGTTCCTGGAGATTGATGGGCTGAGTGAAATGATCCTGCGCCAGGCGATGGACAAAGGCTTTACCCCCACGATGAAACGCTGGGTGGATTCAGGCAGCCACCAAATTATTGGATGGGAGACCGACTTCTCCTCCCAAACGGGAGCCATGCAGACGGGTATCCTGCTGGGGAACAACACCGATGTCCCTGCCTATCGCTGGTGGGATCGCACCGAGAGCAAGATGGTGATGTCTGGTATGCCGAAAGATGCCCTGGCAATTGAAGCGCGTCTTAGCAGTGGCATCGGTCTGTGCTCGGATGGGGGCTCCTCCCGCGGTAATATGTTTTCAGGTGACGCAACCGAAAGCATGTTAACCTTCAGCACCATCCGCAACAAAGAACGTGGCAGAGGCCCGGGTTTTTATTTTTATCTGCTCAGCCCATACGTGATTGCCCGCTTGATCACACGCTTCGTTATCGAAATCATCAAAGAGTGGTGGCAAGCCTCGCAGCAGAGGCGCCGGAAGGATAAATATCGCATTAAAGCACGCGGCTTTGCCTATGCATTCCTGCGTGGTTTCATGAGCCCGGTCCTGCAGGATCTGGTTACCTATACTGTGATCAGCGATATCCTGCGCGGATTACCGGCAATCTATGCATTGTATGCCGGGTACGATGACCTGTCTCATTTCGCCGGTATGACCGCCCCCGAATCCTTCGAAGCATTGCACGAAGTTGACCGCTATTTCGCACGTTTGGAGAATGCCATAAAAGTTGCTCCCCGGCATTACCACATCGTCATCCTGGCAGACCATGGACAAAGCTTGGGACCCACATTTGAGACTGCCCATGGAAAATCACTAGAGAAATTGGTTAAAGAGCTTATCAAAACCGAGCAAGCGGTATTCTATTCGGACGCTCATAACGATAGTTGGGACAACCTCAATGCCGTCCTTAGTGAGAGCACCAATGCGAATACCCGCACAGCTGGCTTGATCCGCAAGATGTTTGCCAGCCGGTCGCATGATGACTATGTTGAGGTTACTCCAAAAGACACAGCCTCCGGCAAAGCGGATGCTGAAGCAGAGAAGGCAAAAGTCGTCGTGATGGGGTCGGGTAGTACCGGATTGATCTATTTTACCGACTCGCCCCAGCGTATGACCTTTGAGCAGATCCAGGCTGCCTATCCCGAGCTTATCCTTGGATTGAAAGATCACCCAGGCATTGGTTTTCTCTTGGTCAGAACCGATACCCAAGGAGACATCGTAATTGGGAAGTCTGGAGTCCATTACTTGAAGGATGACGTTGTGGAAGGTGTTGATCCGTTGGCAGTCTTTGGACCGAATGCTGCCTTGCACCTGCGCCGTGAGAGCAGTTTTTCAAACTGCCCGGATATCGTGGTAAACACGCATTACGATCCAGCAACCCAGGAGCTGGCTGGATTTGAAAACCAGGTCAGCCACCATGGAGGCTTGGGAGGTCCGCAAAACCATCCATTCATCCTGCGTCCGGTAAAGTTACCCTATGACGGGTCACCAATTGTAGGCGCAGAATCCGTCCATCACCTGTTGCGGGCTTGGCGTGAGCAGTTGCAGAACCTTACAGGATTAATCCAACCCAAGGGATAAACTCATGTCAAATCAACCCGTACCCCCTGCCCGTCGAGGATGGCTAATTGCTATTGCGATTATCCTGGTGCTGATCATCCTCATCCTCGTTATCCCTGGGGTACGTGCATCCATGAGCTCGTGGATGGGTCTTTCTGTCGCTCCCTCGGAACAGATGCCTGCTGCCACTGTGAATATAGTGGCTGTTACCACTCAAACCATTCCAAACGCAACGGAAATTCTTGCCTCGACCCAGATTCAATCACCCATGTCGACGGCTACATCAACTGAAGTTAATCAATCGCCCTCTCAACCCGAATGGGATATGCTAACCCCCAATTACCTGCCGGAAGGTTATCAATTCCAGAGCGCATTTTACGAAACCAACCTGAAAATGCTCATCCTGACCTACCTGGTTACCCGCCCTCTGCCTGGGGCATCCGACCCTTCTCTCTCCTCCAGCGAGACGATCACCCTTCTGCAAAGCCAGAAAAACGATTTTGTCCCCATGCAAATTGCCCCCAATACAAATGTGGCCAATATTCAGATAAATGGGCAACCGGCTGCCTTTACAACAGGCGGGTGGGATACCGAATTTGTTAAAGATAGCACGGCACCCAATGGTGGGAAGATGGTTTCGAGCTGGCGCAATGATTTGCCAGTAAAAAACCTGTACTGGCAGATTGGAAAAATTTACCTAGCGTTGATTACTACGGATGAAAGCGTGAGCCAACAGGAATTAATCGATTTGGCATCCAGCATTGGGAAATGATGCCGGTTCAACCATGAACCAGGGATCAGCTATCCTCACCTGACGATTTTCTCGCTACCTTCGCCAGGTTCCACAAGCTTTGACTCCTACGCTCATAAAAAACCCGGGATCGATAATCCATGAAACCGATCCCGGGACAGTTATTTAATCTCTTATTGCAACGATTTGCGAATTTCTGCTTCTNCCTCGCTATCAAACGAAGATTGGTATATCTTGCCGTTGTATGGTTCCAGGGCGTTGACCAGAACGCCTACATTCTCCTGGCTGACGATGAACAGGATAGCTGAGTTACCCGGGTTTAAAGAATTCTGCACATCCTTGACAAACTTTTTATCCACGCCATTCCCCAATGATTTTCCAATCAGTGCACCACCAGCCAAACCGAGCGCAATCCCGGCTACCGGGAATAATAATCCTCCAATCAATAAGCCAAGGAATCCTCCAATCGCGGCTCCACCCTTCACATTGGATTCCGTCATGTTCTTGACTTGCACCTTTCCCTCAGCATCCTTCACGATCACAGCCGCATCATCAAGCTTTAGAATTTCCTGTCCTTGAAGATTTTTAAGCGATTGGAGCACTTTCAAACCCTGCTCCTCATCCTCAAAGGTAATGGCTAAAATGTGTGACATAGTCTCCTCCATTTTATATTAAAGGTTGGGTAGTTATTAATGGACAATTATAACTGACAGTTTTAATAGATAAGTGGATTGTTTCTAAAATCTTAAATTAAGGTATGCCTTTCCGATCGATAACCGCCATAAAAGCCGCCCGGGGTCGGATGGATTTTAGCAATGATTAACGAGTTGAGGTAAAATTATCATTTGTATAAAGTATGTTCAAAATTCTGATACTTCTTTTTGCAAACCAACATATAATTGTAGCTATATAATGCACCTCATGTTGTCTTTATTCGGCGCTTAAATCTAAAAAAAATGGTGGCTTGAAATGAAACCCAAAATAAACTGGAAATATTCAATTTTCATATTGTTCCTTGCCCTATCCGCCGGCTTCATATTCCCTACTTCTGCTTCAGCGCAAGGGGTGATCGTTGAGGATACGATTGGACAAGGCGAAACCCTCGACAAGAGCCTGATTCTTTTCGGGCGTGAAGTGGTTATGGATGGGGTGATCAACGGCGATTTACTTGCGGTTGGGAATAATGTCATAATCAATGGAGATGTTAATGGCAGCTTGATCGTCGTTGGACAGAATGTCAACCTCAATGGATTGGTCGCAGGCAGCGCATATATCGCCGCCCTGAAGACAATCATGGGTCCAACCGCCATTACCGAACAGGACATGTATTTTATCGGGGCCAGCCTTGAAACGCAGGAAGGCTCATCGATAAACCGGGACCTCCATGCGATCAGCCTGGAAGCTGACCTGTCCGGTACAGTGGGGAACGAGGTGGATGCCCTGGTCGGTCCTTTGAACCTGATCCAGGTAGTCTACAATTACATGCTTGATCAGGGCTGGCTGGCCAAGCCCCTAAAGTTCGACTTTCCTTGGTTTCGAGGTGGATTTGATAAACAGTCTGTACCAGGATTAGCTTTTGGGCTGCCATCCATCCAACACGTCGTTTTTGGTACCTCTGCCTCTGCAAATGAACCTTCTTTGAACGACGGGCAAGACTTTCAAACCTCTCAACCGGCCGGTACGATCGATGTTGAACGCTTAAAGGCCTGGGCAATTCCAACCCTTCGGAATTTAGCTGCCCTACTCATCCTTGGGTTGCTGGTGCTGTGGTTGCTGCCTGCCCAACTGAATTTAGCCGGGGAGCAGGTGCGTATCAGCCCCTGGCGAAGCTTCCTGACGGGTTTGCTTGTTTTTGTGATCGGCTGGTTCGCTGCCATCCTGGCATTAATCATCATTTTAGCCCTTGCCATCTTCTTCTACTGGGTGTCCCTCCCCAACCTGGGATTTTTAGTAGGAACGATAGGATTGTCCAGCCTTGGTATCGCAATATCGATATTCTGGCTTTCGATTGTCTTCTTCAGCAAAATCATTGTTGCCTACCTTTGCGGCAGCCTGTTTTTCAAGCGTTTTCTTCCCAAATATGCCCAACGCAGGATTTGGCCGTTCCTGTTGGGCGTGGTTGTCTATGCCCTGCTGGCTTCCATCCCTTACCTGGGCTTGTTGGTAGCTCTGGTTGCCACTTTCCTAGGCTTGGGCGCACTCTGGAAATTGACATCTGCCCATAAGCAACCACAAGATCAAGTTGTGGACCAAGTTTCAGAGCAGGATGCGGATCAGCCACAAATCGTTGAAGATACACAGGAAATGAGTACAAGCACGAAAGCCGAAGATTAATTCCCCATTCTTTTTAACCTGGCACGGTGAAAGGAGATTTAAAATGGAACAAAAACCACCGAAAAGAAAAAGGTATGCCTTTCCATACCTGCTCCTGGGATTCTTTATTTCGTTTTTGATCGTGGGGATATTTTTAGCCCTAATCCTTGTCTATCAGCAACAACCGGTCACGCTTAATAATATAATCGACCTGGGTACATCAAATCTTGCATACATATATGTGGGTATCATCGCCCTATATAGCTCTTTGGTATGGGGATTGGTTGGTTACCAGAAGGAACGGGCAGAAGATTCCCGCCGCTATACAGCTTGGCTGGCAAAGAATCAAAAGCTCGAGATCCAACAGGCGCAGGAAGGACAGACCCAGCTGGATAAAAAGCATCAAGACGAAATTGCTGCTCTCAATGAGCAGATCGCAGCTGAGGGGACAAAATTCCAGGAGCTTGAGACTGTCATTCGGCGCGGCAAGCAGCAGTGGCAGGCTACTTTTGATGCGGTGGATGACCTGATTATCTTGACCGATGAGACCGGCAATATTATTCGCTGCAACCGGGTTACCGGCGAGGTTTTCCAGCTTGGCTACAACCAGATCATTGGCCGGGGAATGAACGAGTTGTTCTCCAACGATTCAGTCAACTTCCTGGGGATGGTTCCAGGCGAAAAGAAGGAATTGAAATTCGCCCACCAAGAAATTTGGTATGAGATATCGAAGAATCATCTCCTGGTCGATGGAAGGCAGGAGGGTTGGGTTTATATCTTCCGGAATATTACCCCTCAAAAGCAGGCTTTCCGTGACCAGCAGCGTTTGACCCAGTATTATGAGCTGCTGGTGAATAATAGCCCGGTAGCCATTGTAACCCACGACCTGGAAGACCAGATTGTCGACTGTAATCCAGCCTTTGAGAGCTTGTTCCTTTACAGCAGGCGGGAAGCGATCGGCTCGAATACCGACATGTTGATTTCTCCACCCGACATGATGGATGAAGCCCTTGTAAATACCGACTCTGTCCGCAATGGCGGCAAGGTCCAGTTCATTACCCAGCGCAAGCGAAAAGATGGCACATTGGTGGATGTGGAGGTATTTGGGATTCCGGTCATCCTGGGCGGGAAACAAGTTGGCTCGCTGGGTCTGTACCACGATGTTTCAGATTTAGTACGCTACCAAAAAATTGCCCAGGTTGTTGAGGAACAGGCCCTGGTTGAAGAAATCCAACCCCAAGAATCCGTTCAACCTGTTGAGGAAGAACAACCATTGCCAGAAATAGAAGTTGAGAGCACTCAAAAAGTTGCTCGACCGCGTACACGCGTGATCCGGGTCGAGAAAATCGAAGGCATCGGTCCCGTTTATGCTCAAACTCTGTTGGCAGTGGGCATAAAAACCACCAGCGACCTGCTGGAGCAGGGTAAAAGTCGAAAAGACCGGGAGGAGCTGGTTGAAAAAACCGGTATTTCTGCCACACTCGTGCTGAAATGGGTGAATATGGCAGATATGATGCGTATCAGCGGGATTGGTGAGGAGTATAGCGAGCTGCTTGAGAAAGCTGGTGTGGATACGGTAAAAGAACTACGCAACCGCCTTCCAGAACACCTCCACCAGGCTATGATCGAAGCTAATGAAATTCATAAGCTGGTTAGAAGGCTGCCCCATTTATCCGAAGTAGAAAAGTGGGTTAATGAGGCTAAGGAATCAGAACCGATCATGACCTATTAGTCAGAACATCGGATATATATTTACCAAAGCTTTTTGGATAAAGCTGCGGTGAGCGAAGATTAGGCGATTCGAAACGATAATATTTTCTTTTATAACGTGGTAGGTATGAGGGATCGTTCTACAAATGAAGATCGATCCCTCATTCTTTTTTCCTTGACAGGTGAGACGGAGTTTCCCACTCAGCGCAGCCTGCTTTCTTATATCAACATCCAGATGATCTGGTGTAAGTCTCTTTGTGATGAAATTGAGGCAATACAATGATCGGTAATGATTTACAGAGCTATTCGATAGTCAAAAAAGTGTCTGATCCGAGAGACTTCATCGGTTATAATGGTAAACTTCTAACAGGTCGGTTATGGTTACAGGTCTGATATAACAATCCAGGAAAAATATATATTATGTGCTGTATCTTTGCTTCATTGGGCCTTTTAGGACCGCGGATCGTCGGGGGCCTCTGGTGGCTCTTTAGACCCGCATTGTGGCAATCAGCGTTCAGCTCCTGGATCTGGCCTCTGCTTGGCTTGATCCTCCTGCCGTGGACGACCCTGATGTATGTGCTGGTATTTACTGGCGGAGTGACTGGAATTGAATGGCTATTCATCGGTTTATCCGTCTTTGCTGATATCACCTCCTATGCTGGCAGCGCTTATGGCAATCGAGACCGTATTCCGGGATACAATTAATCCAATCCTGAATAATCAATAATAAATCTACTAAAAGGAGTATTACAAATGTCCGAAAATAAATCATCAAAATCAAAGCGCGTATCGGTAAGCAAGCGCAAACTGGCTGTTACNGCTGGTGAGATGGAAGAATCTGCCGTCGTTGCAGCCACCACTGGTACACTCGAAGTCATCCATGGTGCAGAGCGCCTGGAAGCAGCCGGCGAAATTGCTGATGCCGGGGCTGTGTTCCTCGCAAAGGGTGCCAGTGATGTAACCAAAGCTGTAGATGAGAAGGTGATGTCTGACCGAATGGCGGTTCTCAGCCAGGCTGTAGCCATCGCGGGGATTGCGGATGTCTCCCAGGGGGCTGAAATTCTGTCTGGATCGGAAGATGTAGGCATCATGAGTGCATTAGTGGGCATGATGAGCGTCGAAGATATCGAACATGGCTTGGAACTTGCACGCTTATCCGGTGAGCTGCAGACTGCCAGTGAAATGGTGGCAGCGCTCAAAATGCCTGTTCTTTCAGACCTCCTGACCCAACGGGCCGCACGTCTGCACGAGATGTCGGTGGAACAAATCCGGCGTGCGATCAGCACAGACGGCATATCCCAGGTGTTGGCTGCCACCGGAAAGCGGATCGGCGCACTGGGTGAGAACGAGGTTGAAGAAGGTATGGCACGCCTGACCCTCTCAGAGGCTG
>Ga0031656_10000420_pt1 | contig 14348 bp, 10 predicted proteins | sample FrelakmetDIP11DI_FD_55080 | JGI IMG/M metagenome (GOLD analysis project Ga0031656, IMG submission 55080) | Freshwater lake sediment microbial communities from the University of Notre Dame, USA, for methane emissions studies - DIP11 DI | ecosystem: Environmental > Aquatic > Freshwater > Lake >... | reverse complement strand
CCTTGCGCGCTCGATCCGCCCGGTACTCTGCGAGGGAGGTGGGCTGCGACGGGTCGGCCACGTCGAGAATTCTGAGGACGTCTGGTTCGTCATCACGCCACTCGGCGAGGTAGAGGAGCTCATCGACGGCATCGAGGTCGCGTATGTTGCCTGCCAGGTGGATCAGCTCGATGAGTTGCCCCTCCTCGGCCACGTCGAAGCCGCGGGCGCCGGTGCCGAGCTCGGCGACCCACAGCGTCTCCTCAGCGACCTTGAGTCGCTCCGGCCAGCCGGCGATCTCGACCGACGTGATCCGCGGCGGCGAGGCGGGAGTGGCCCCGGGCTCGAGCTCGAGGATCACGCCATGGCCAGGGTCGATCGGGTCCACGAGCCCGGCATACACCACGTCGTCGCCGACCGCGATCGAGCGCGCGGGCAGCTGGGTCTCCCACGCCGCCACCACCTCCGGTGCGGCGGGGTCCGCGACGTCGATCCGGAACACGGTGCCGGGCTCGGCCACCATGTTGCCGGCCGCCACCCACGCGATCTGGTCTTCGACCACGATGTCGTGGATCAGCATCCCGAGGTCGATCTCCGCGAGCACGACCGGCGACGACGGGTTGCTGAGGTCACCGATAGTGAAGACGGTGCCGCTCCCGAAGTAGGCGCGGCCGGCACGGGTGAACACCGCGTCGGCCGGACCGGCTGGCCACCGATCGGCAAGCTCCGAGCACGGTTCCGCGGCAGCCGTCATTGGCAGCGCAGCGACCACGATCAGCGTGGACAGCAAGGCCGTAAGGCGTCGGTAAAGCTGCATAGGGTGCTCCCTCTCTCTCTCCACAGTATTCGGTGCCCGCACGGCCAATGCAAGGGGCGCAGGCCCGCCGATGGTGCCGCTCGCCACGTGAAGCTGGGGCCCGCCTGTTCCCGCGCCCGCTCTTGTCACGGCGACTGGTGACGGCATAGCCCACTGGGCGAAGCCGCAAGGCGAAGGCGGAGTCACGGCGAAGCTGCAAGCGAAGCCGGAAGCCGGATCCGCGCCCGCTTCCGGATTCATGTCCCTTGGTGCAGGAGTTGACGACCCCTTCGAGTGCTCGTGACGGTGTCCGATGTACACACAGTTTTCGGCCGTCCGTCCCTTCGTTGGCTTCTCTCGCGGCTCGCTCATGGTGGTGACGCATTGGAGTCCGACCGGGATCGCCTCACGAGGGCTCGGGTGTTCGGACGTGGTTTCTGGCCCGTGTTCGGAAGCGGAAGCGGAAGCGGGCGCGGAAGCGGAGGAGGGGCGAGGTTCTTCACCCCCTTCACCAAGAGACCCCCGCCTCGTCGGCGGGGGTCGTGAGTGAGCTAGTTGAGCGCCGGGGCTACATTATCGCGTAGATGGCCGACTTCTCGCCGGCGCGGACGGCGGCGGCGCGCGCCGAGACCAGGGGCAGCCCGCGGTAGGCGAAGTGGATCGCGGTCTGCACCTTGTTGTGGTAGAAGGCCGCGTCGGGGTTGCCGGCGAGGAACGCCTTGTAGGCCTTCTTGTCGTCGGTGGCGACGCCGGCTGCGGCTAGGATCTCGCCGAGCTTGGCCTTGGCGATGCGGGCCTGGTCGAGCAGGAAGTGGGCGCCGAGCACGGTGCCCACCATGTCGAGGATCGGCACCGCGTTGTAGATCGTGACCAGCATGCCGTCCGGCCGCTTCGGCAGGTCCTTGGCCATCGACTCGATCTGCTTCAGCGCGGCCGCCAGCATCCACGCCGCCTCGCCCATCTCATTGTCGCTCTTGAGCGAGTTGAAGGTCTTCTCGGCCATGCCGAGCAGCTCGCGAACCGCCTCGCCGTCGCGCAGCCGCAGCTTGCGGCCCACGAAGTCGAGCGCCTGGATGCCGTTGGTCCCCTCGTAGATGGTGGCGATCTCGGCGTCGCGCACGTACTGCTCGACCGGGAACTCCCGGGTGTAGCCGTAGCCGCCGTAGACCTGCATGCACCACAGGCCGACCTGGACGCCCCAGTCGGAGGCCCAGGCCTTGCAGATCGGGGTCAGCACCTCGACCCAGGAGTGGTACCTCTCATGCTCCTCGCCCTCGGAGATCCGGGAGAGGTCCTCGTAGAGCGAGGTCTGGTAGAGCAGGGCGCGCATCGCCTCGGAGTAGGCCTTGGAGGACAGCAGGAGGCGGCGGACGTCCGGGTGCTCGACGATCGGCACCTGCGGCGCCGCCGGGTTGTCCCACTCCTTCCAGCTCCGGCTTTGCAGCCGCTCCCGCGCGTAGGCGAGGGCGGCCTGGTAGGCGCCAGCCGCGGCCGCTGATCCCTGGAGCCCGACCTCGATCCGGGCGCCGTTCATCATGAAGAACATCAGCTTCATGCCCCCCTGCTCCTTGCCGAGCAGGTAGCCGCGGCACTTGCCGTTGCCGCCGAACACGAGCGAGCAGGTGGGGGAGCCGTGGATCCCCATCTTTTTCTCGATGTTGCTGCAGTAGACGTCGTTGGACTCACCCAGCGTGCCGTCCTCATTGACCCAGACCTTGGGGACGATGAACAGCGACAGGCCCTTGGTGCCGGGGGTCGCGTCGGGCGTGCGCGCGAGCACGAGGTGGACGATGTTGTCGGTGAGGTCGTGGTCGCCGGAGGTGATGAAGATCTTCTCGCCGGAGATCAGGTAGGTGCCGTCGTCCTGCTTGACGGCCTTGGTCTTGGCGGCACCGACGTCGGAGCCGGCCTGCGGCTCGGTCAGGCACATCGTGCCGGCCCACTCGCCACTGAGCAGCTTCTGGAAGTAGAGGCCCTTTTCGTGGTCGGTGCCGAAGTTGTCGATCATCATCGCGGCGCCGCGGGTCAGCATGATGGTCAGGCAGAGCGAGACGTTGGACCCGGAGAAGAACTCGGTGACGGCGGTGCCGACGACCTCCGGCAGGCCCATGCCGCCGGACGCGGAGTCGATGACCATGCCCATCCATCCGCCCTCGCGGACGGTCTCGTAGACCGACTTGAAGGCCGCCGGCATGGTCACGACGCCGTCCTTCCACTGGACGCCGATNCGGTCGCCTTCGATGTTCGAGGGGGCCATCTGCTCCCGCGCGATNTTGTAGCCCTCGTCGAGGACCATCTCGACGTTGTCGCGGTCCCAGTCTGCGAACTTCGGCGCCTCGAGGAGCTTGGCGGTGGGCAGCCACTCGAAGAGCTGGAACTTCACGTCACGCATGTCAACGTCATAGGCCATGGCCAACCTCCACTGGTGCGCTCAGCCGGGCATTGCGATCGTGAATGAACACTCATTCATATTCGGTCCGCTGCGGCAAAAATGCAACTCCTTCTTGCCGGGGTGCGGCATCACGCGATCCGTCCCGGGCGCGCGGTGCCGTTCGCTGCCGTTCCCGTTCCCGTCCCCGTTCCCGCTCACGTCACGGCGATGCCGGAGGCGGAGCCGGATTCGCGCCCGGCTGCGTTCCCTCACCAACTTGGCGCACGCCCCGCTTTGTCAGGCGGTGGAACTGACTCGGACAGAGGCATGTCCGCTCGGGAACGGGAACGGGGACGGGAACGGGAACGAAATGGGGCGGGGAAGCGGGCGCGGAAGGGGGCCGGGGCGAGCCCTTGGATGGATGGGACGGCGGACCAGAGCCGGGCACGGGCACGGGCAAGAAATAGAAGACCCACCCCGAGGGGTGGGTCTGGATATTCGTTCGGGAGCCGATCAGCCTTCCCGGCGAGGACCGCGGTCAGTCCCTTCGCCGGGGGCCGCCCCGCCCGCGGCCGCCGTCGCGGCCTCCGGGCCGGCCGCCGCGCCGCTGCTCGTCACGCGGCGCCGCCGCCCGCTCCGGAATCTCCTCGCCGCGCGCTCGCGCCTCGTCCTCGAGGATCGCCCGCCGCGACAGCTTGATCCGGTCGTTGGCGTCGATGTCGATGATGCGGACCCGCATCGGGTCGCCCTCGGTCAGCACGTCGCGGATGTCGGGGATCCGCTCGAGCGAGATCTCCGAGATGTGGACCAGGCCGTCCTGGTTGGGCAGGATCTCGACGAAGGCGCCGTACGGTTCGATCCGCTTGACCGTGCCGTCGAACTCCTCGCCGATCTTCGGTTGGCGAGTGAGCCCCTGGATGATCGCGATCGCCCGCTCTGCGGCCTCGAGGTCGCTGGTGGCGATCTGGACGGTCCCGTCGTCCTCGACGTTGATGCGGGCGCCGGTCGAGTCGACGATCGACCGGATGGTCTTGCCGCCGGGCCCGATCACGTTGCGGATCTGGTCGACGTCGATCTTGATCTGGAAGATGCGCGGAGCATACTGGGAGATATCGGCCCGAGGCTCGGCGATCGCCTGGTCCATGGCGTCGAGCAGCTGGAGGCGCCCGCGGCGCGCCTGCTCCAGCGCCCGCTCGAGGATGGAGCGGCTCAGTCCCGAGACCTTGATGTCCATCTGGAGGGCGGTGATCCCGTCGCGGCTGCCGGCAACCTTGAAGTCCATGTCGCCGTAGTGATCTTCCTGGCCGGCGATGTCGGTCAGGACCGCGAAGCGGCTGCCGTCCGACACCAGGCCCATGGCGATGCCGGCCACCGCCCGCTTGATCGGGGCGCCGGCGTCCATCAGCGACAGCGAGCCGCCGCACACCGACGCCATCGACGATGAGCCGTTCGACTCCAGAATGTCGGACACCACGCGCATGGTGTAGGGGAAGGTCTCCTTGTCCGGGAGGATGGGACCGAGGGCGCGGCGGGCGAGCGCGCCGTGACCGATCTCGCGACGGCCGGGCCCGCGCAGGAAGCGAACCTCGCCGACCGAGAACGGCGGGAAGTTGTAGTGCAGCATGAAGTGCTGGCGCGACTCGCCCTCGAAGGCCTCGATCAGCTGCGAGTCCTCCGAGGTGCCGAGCGTGCAGGTCACGATCGCCTGGGTCTCGCCCCGCGTGAACAGGGCGGAGCCGTGCGCGCGCGGCAGCACGCCGACCTCGCACGACACCGGCCGGATCTCGTCGAAGGCGCGGCCGTCGAGGCGCTGGCTGCGGTCGAGAATGGTCTCGCGGGTGATGTCCTTGACCAGGCCGCGGAGCAGGCTCTTGAGCCAAGGGGTCTGCTCCTCGGCGAGCTCCTCGGGCAGGGTGGCGATCGCCTGCTCCTTGACCGCGTCGACCGCATCGCCCTGGTCGAGCTTGCCCTTGACCTGGAGCGCGGCGCGCAGCGGCTCGGTCCAGCGAGCCTTCACCTGGTCGGCAAACTCTGCCGGCCAGGGATCGGCCTCGGGCGCGAACGGCGCCTTGACGATCCCGAGCTCGGCGGTGATCTCGCGCTGCAGGGCGATGATCCGGCGGATCTCGCGGTGGGCGAGCTCGAGTGCGTCGATCACGACCTGTTCGGCGACGTGGTTGGCGCCGCACTCGACCATCACGATGGCCTCATCGGTGCCGGCCACGACCAGGTCGAGGTCGCTCGCCTCCCGTTCGGCGTAGCTCGGGAAGACCACGAAACGGCCGTCCAGGCGGCCGACCCGGACGCCGGCGAGCGCGGCCTCGTAGGGAATCGATGCCGCGGCCATCAGCGCCATCGACGAGCCGCAGATGCCGAGCACGTCGGGGTCGTGGTCGTCGTCGGCGGACATCACCCACGCGATGATCTGGCTCTCGCGGTGGTAGCCGTCCGGGAACAGCGGCCGCAGCCCGCGGTCGATGAGCCGACAGGTGAGGATCTCGCTTTCGGTGGGACGCCCCTCGCGCTTGAAGAAGCCGCCCGGGATCCTGCCACCGGCGTAGGTGTTCTCCCGGTAGTCGACCGTCAGCGGCAGGAAGTCGACACCCTCGCGGGACTTGGTGTCGGCGCAGGCGGTCACCAGGACCATCGTGTCACCCATCCGGACGACGGTCGAGCCGTCGGCCTGCTTGGCGACCCTGCCAAGTTCGAAAGACAGCTGTTTCCCGTCGATCTCGACGGATCTAGTGACGACTTTTTTCATAGAGCCTCGTTCCTATCCCCTGAGTCCGAGCTGCTCGACAAGCCGGCGATAGCGGGCGAGGTCTTTCGACTTCAGGTAGTCGAGCAGGCGGCGGCGACGTCCCACCAGCCGCAGCAGGCCGCGGCGCGAGTGGAAGTCCTTGGTGAATGACTTGAAGTGCTCGGTGAGAAACTCGATCCGGCGGGTCAACAATGCGACCTGGACCTCCGGCGAGCCGGTATCGTTGGCGTGCTGCCGGTACTCCTCGATGATCGCGGGCTTTCGTACGTCAAAGTGACTCATGTCTCCTCCACAATGGGTTCCTCCGGTGGCGAGGAGGCAGCGGCACGGTATCAGGAAGTTTCTCCGCTGGCAACAGTTGAGCTGCTGTCGGCGGGCTGTGCTGGCTGGGTTTCGCTGGCCTGCAGCACCATCGAGGGGCGGATCCCCACGGTGCGCCCACGGGCCAGCACGGACTGCACGAGGCCGACGCCGAGCAGCTGCCCACCGGGCGACCGCACCGCGACCTCGTTGTCCACGGCCAGCGGGCCGCCGCCCGAGCGCAGGACCACCACCTCCTGGCCATGGATGAAGCGCTCGCTGGCAGTGCGGTTGAGCTGAACCTCGGGGAAGGGGAGGGCGACGCGGTCGATCGGGATCCACCCCTTCTGGCTGACGATGAGCTCGGGGTCGTCGGCGGTCTCGAGCAGGCTCTGCTGGATCGCGTCGTCGACCACGTACGGCCCGATCGATACCCGCTGCAGCTGACCCAGGAAGCCGCCGCACCCGAGCTCGGTGCCGACATCGTGCGCCAGCGACCGCACGTAGAAGCCGGACGAGACCGTCACCTGGACGCCGAGCAGATCGCGCTTGAGCGCCTCGAGAGCGAGGGCGTGCACGGTCACGGTCTTCGGCTCGGCGACCACCGGGTGGCCCGCGCGGGCCAGCTCGTACATCCTCTTGCCGCCGATCTTCTTGGCGGAGTAGGGCGGTGGCGTCTGGGCGAGCTCGCCGATGAACCGTCCCTGCAGCCTCGCCATCTCGGCGCCGTCGAGCTCCGGAACCGCGCCGCGCGGGTCGGTCAGCTCCCCCTCGCCGTCGTAGGTGGTGGTGGCGTGCCCGAGCCGGATCTGGCCGCGGTAGGTCTTCTCCCAGCGCACCAGGAACTGCTGAAGGCGGGTTGCATGCCCGACGCACAGCACGAGCAGGCCTTCGGCCATCGGGTCGAGCGTGCCGGTGTGGCCGATCCGGCGCTCGTGGAGCGCCCTGCGAGCCATGTCCACCACGTCGTGGGAGGTCGGGCCGGGGCGCTTGGCCACCAGCAGCAACCCGTGCCGCAGAGAGGTGCGGTGGCGGCTCACGACGCCGCCTCCACCGCTTCGCGGACGGCGGCGACGACCAGCTCGCGGGTGGACGCGAGGTCGCCCCGGACGGTGCAGCCCGCGGCGTTGGCGTGCCCGCCGCCGCCCAGCCGCTCTGCGACCCGCCGGACGTCGACGGCGCCGATCGAGCGCAGGCTGACCCGGACGACGCCGCGCTCCCACTGCTTGAGGAACACCACCGCGCGGACGCCGTCGATAGCGCGCGGGTGGTTGACGATGTCCTCGGTGTCCTCGGGGCCGGCGCCGGCGCGGCGGAAGTCCTCCTCGTCGAGCTCGATCACGGCGATGCGGCCATCGGCCTCGAGGCGGAGCGTCGACAGCGCTGCGCCGAGGAGGTGGACGGCGGCCGCCCGGCGGCGACCGTGGATCCACTTCGCCACCGCGGTCGGACTGGCCCCGGCATCGACCATCTCGGCCGCGGCGCGGAACGCCCTGCCGGTGGCGTTCCCGTAGCGGAAGTCCCCGGTGTCGGTCGACAGCGCCACGAAGGCGTTGGTGGCGACCGCTGCGGACGGCTCGATCGCTGCTGCGCGGAACATCCGCCACACCATCTCCCCGGTCGCCGGGGCATCGACGTCGACGTAGTTGACCTCGCCGTACAGCGGGTTTGCCGGGTGGTGGTCGATGTTGAGGATCGGCAGGCGGTCCAGGCCGTCGAATCCGGCCCGCTCCAGCTCCGGGCACTCGACCGCGACGACCAGGTCGAACCGGTCCGGAAAGTCGGAAGGCAGCGAGGCGCCGACCGCGACGAGCGCGGCGCCCGGCAGGTCTGCGAGCGTGCTCGGAGCAGGGTCATGGTTGACGACCACCGTCGCCACGCCGAGGGCGCCGGCCAGCTCGGCGAGCGCGAGCTGCGATCCGAGGGAGTCGCCATCGGGCCGCTGATGCCCGGTGATCAGCGCCCGCGCGGCGCGGGCGAGGCGCTCGACGGCGGCACGGGCATCGCCGCCTCCGGGGGTCATGACTCCTCCCCGTCGGGGCTGTCGTCAGGGCCGGCCGGCTCGGTGTGGAGCTGGCCGAGCAGGCGCTCGATGCGGTCGCCGTACTCGTACGAGGTGTCGCGCTGGAACTCGAGGGCGGGCACCGTTCGCATCCGCATCCGGTGGCCGAGCTCGCGGCGCATGAACGCGGCAGCCGCCGCGAAACCGTCCGCGGCCTGCCGCTCGCGCTCGGCGTCGCCAATCACCGAGTAGAAGACCCGGGCCAGGGTGCGATCGGGCGACAGCTGGATCGCCGATACGGTGACGTCGTCGAGCCGCGGGTCCTTGACCGAGAAGCGGAGCAGCTCGGCGAGCACCGCCCGGATCTCGCCCTCGAGGCGCCGGTTGCGGCTGAAGGTCTGCCGGATCGTCACGTCACAGTCTCCCGTCCCCACTGTTCAGGCTCCGGGCCCGTCCGGACGCGGCAGCGACAGCGGGCGCGGATCCGGCTCCGTCCTGCGGCTTCCGGCTTCGCCTTCGGCTACGCCGTGACAAGCCGCCGTGACGAGAGCGGGCGGGGGACGTATCACCTATCACGTATCACCTATCACCTATCACTTATCACACCTGAATGATCTCGACGTCCCACGCCAGCACCGACCCACCCCAGGTCTCGTGCACCGTCTTCTCCACGCGCTGCAGGCGGCTCTCGAGGTCTACCGGGTCGGTCGACAGGGCGCTGATCGCGAAGCCCGCGCGCTGGTGCAAGTCCTGGTGGTCGGCCTCGATGATGAGCACCTGATGCCGGTTACGAATTCTCTCGACGAGCGGCCGCGTCGCACTCCTCTTCTCCTTGAGGCTGTGGGCGTCCTCGATGTGGACCTCGAGGCGCGCGATTCCGACATAGATCTTTCGTTCCATTTTCTCGTAGCCCGCACGGCGGTTCAGCTCTGGGGGCGGGGATCGCGATGCTGTCATCCACAACCGTTCGATACCGTGGCGAGATCGCGCGCATCCAGCGATTCGCCCCCGTTGTTGTGTGCCACCATCGATCCTAGATCCCAGATCCTAGATCCTACAACTCGGGCGCGACCTCCACCATCCGGAAGGCCTCGATGACGTCGCCCACCTTGATGTCCTGGTACCGGTCGAGGCCGATGCCGCAGTCGAACCCCTGCCGCACCTCCGACGCATCGTCCTTGAAGCGGCGAAGCGACGACACCTGGCCCTCGTACACGACGACGTGGTCCCGCAGCAGCCGGGCCTTGGCGGTGCGGGTGATGACGCCGTCGACGACGTGGCTGCCGGCGATGGCGCCGATCTTGGGAACCCGGAACACCTCGCGAACCTCGGCGTGGCCGAGCTCCTCCTCGTTGAAGACCGGCTCGAGCAGGCCGACCATGGCCTTCTTGACGTCGTCGATCAGGTCGTAGATCACGGTGTACAGGCGGATGTCCACCTGCTCGGTCTCGGCGAGCTCGCGCGCCGGCCGCTCGGGCCGCACCGAGAAGCCGATGATGATCGCGTTCGACGCCGACGCGAGCATGACGTCGTTGGTGGTGATGGCGCCGACCGAGCCGTGCAGGTGGTTGATCTTGACGCGCTCGGTGGACAGCGCAGCGAGTGCCTCGCGGAGCACCTCGACCGATCCCTGGACGTCGGCCTTGACGACGACGTTGAGCTCCTTGATCTCGCTCTCGGCAATCTGGTCGAACAGGTTTTCGAGCGAGATCTTGCGGCCGGCGACCCGGCCCTCTTCCCTTTCGCGCAGGCTCCGGTAGCTGGAGACCTCGACCGCCTTGGCCTCGCTCTCGGTCCCCTGGAGGACGTCGCCTGCTTCGGGGAGATTTGCAAAGCCGATGACCTCCACCGGGTCCGATGGGCCGGCCGAGTCGACGCGGTCGCCGCGGTCGTTGGTGATGGCCCGCACCCGCCCCCAGGTCGACCCGCAGAAGAAATAGTTGCCCACGGCCAGCGTGCCCTGCTGGACCACGATCGAGGCCACCATGCCGCGGCCCCTCTCCTTGCGCGCCTCGAGCACGACGCCGCGGGCCGGCCCCTCGACGGTCGCCTTCAGCGCCTTCATCTCGGCGACCAGCAGGATCATTCCGAGCAGGTCCGAGATGCCCTTGCCGGTCTTGGCCGAGACCTGCACCGAGGGGACGTCGCCTCCCCAGTCGTCGACCAGTACCCCGTGCTCCGCGAGCTGCTGCTTGACGCGATCCGGGTTGGCGTTGCCTTTGTCGATCTTGTTGATCGCCACCATCAGCGGCACGTTGGCGGCGCGCGCGTGGTTGATGGCCTCCTCGGTCTGGGGCATGACCCCGTCGTCCGCCGCCACCACCAGCACCACGATGTCGGTGACCTGGGCACCGCGGGCGCGCATCTTGGTGAACGCCTCGTGGCCCGGTGTGTCGACGAACACCACCACCCGGCCTTCGTCGGTTTCGATCCGCGAAGCGCCGATGTGCTGCGTGATACCCCCCGCCTCGTGCTCGGCGACGCGGGTCGACCGGATCGCATCGAGCAGCGAGGTCTTGCCGTGGTCCACGTGACCCATGACCGTGACCACGGGAGGCCTCGGCAGCGCGGGACCGACCTCGGCCAGGCTCTCCTCGCGCTCGTACTCCAGCACCTCCTCGGCCGATGCCACCATCGCCTCGATGCCGAGGTCCTCGCAGATCTCCTCCGCCAGCTCGTGCGGCAGGGACTGGTTGGTGGTGACCATCACGCCCTTGGCGATGAGCAGCGCGAGCAGGTCCTTGGCAGTGACGTTGAGCTTCTCGGCGAGCTCGCGGGCGGTCACCATCTCGGACAGGATGATCGGCCCCTCCGGGCGTTCGCCGTCCTTGAACTGCACCGTCCGGGTCGGCTGCGGCGGGGCCGGAGTCGTCTCGTCCCGCTGCAGGCGCCGGCGGGCCTTCTTGGTCGGGCGCCGGTCGCCGGGGCGCGGTCCCGGGCGGGTCGGCGCCGCACCCTCCTGCTGCCCCTTGAGCTTCTGCTCCTCGAACTTGGTGAGCAGCTCGCGAATCTCCTTGGCGTCGGCAGCCGCCTTGGCCTTTTTCCCCGCGCCCGGCTTGACCACCTTGCGCCGCTGCTCGGCCCGCTTGCGGGCTTCGAGGCTCTCCTTGATCTCGTCCGGCGTGAGCTCGCGCAGGCCCTGCTCGAGGGGAGTCTTGGCCCGAATCGGTCGGACCCGCAGCGGAGCCGCCTCTTCACCGGCCTTGCGGGACGCCGTCAGTTCCTCTTCTGTGATCTCGAACTCCGGCTTCTCCTCGACCTCCACCTCGGCCTCGCCGGAGCCGTCGAAGGGGGCCCCGGCGGCGGCCGCAACTCCCTCGACCTCGCCGATCCCCTCGACCACCGGAACCTCTGCGACCTCGGTCAACTCGGCAGCCTCGAGCGAAGCCTGGGCTGCTGCCTCGGCGTCGGCGGCGACCGGCTCGGCCGGTGCCTCCTCGACGTGCTCGGACGGCGCAACCTCGTCGGGAGGCGGCGTCGCGAACTCGCGGATCTCCTTCTCGGTCTGCACGACCTGGCGGCGGCGGCGCCGCGCCATCCGGTCACGGGCCGTGCTGGTCTGGGCCTCCTCCTCGCGCGCCTCGGCGCGGACGATCACCTCGCGGGGCCGCTTCTGGAGGGTCTCGCCGGTGATGATCGATCGGACGGTGGAAAGGTCGAGGGCATCCTCCTCGCCGCTGACGCTCACGCCGATCGAACGGAGCTTGAAAATCAACTCCTTTGGGCTGATGCCCATGGTTCGCGCCAGGTCCACCACTCGCAGCTGCTGCATGCTCGTCTACTCCTCCCCGGCCTGCGCGTCCACCGCCTCGGCGAGCGCGACCTGGAGGGCTCGTCGGGACATGTCGAGCAACTTCTGCGCCGTGACTGGCCCGATGCCCGGAATGGTGGACAACCCGTCTGCGTCGCGGGCGAGAACGTCCTGCACGGTGTGGAGGCCGTGGCTCTGGAGGCGCTCGCGCAGCCGGTCCGTCAGCATGTCGAGCTCCTCGAGCGGAATCAGCTCGCTGTAGTCGACGCTTTCCGAAGCCGCAGCGACGTCCGGGATCTCCTCCTCCTCCGCAACCCCCTCCATCTCCCGCAGCATCGACGCCAGCGCGGAAGCGAGCTCGTCCTTGACCGCCTCCTCGCTCTTGATCTCGATGCGGCACCCGAGCATCTTCGATGCCAGACGGACGTTCTGGCCGCGCTTGCCGATTGCGAGCGACAGCTGCTCGGAGCCGACGATCACGTCCAGCACGGTCTCCCGGGCGTCCTTCGTGATCGGCTCGCCGGCCTCGTCGAGGATATCGTGGCCCTGCTCATCGATCATGGTCACCAGGATCGGCTCCTCGCGGACCGCGACCCGGTTGATCTTGGCCGGGGCGAGCGCGTTTTGCGCGAAGGTCACGAGGTCACTGTTCCAGGGAATGATGTCGATCTTCTCGCCCTTGAGCTCGCGGGTGATCGCCTGGACCCGGGAGCCCTTGAGGCCGACGCATGCCCCCACCGGGTCGACGTCGCGGTCCTTCGAAAAGACCGCCACTTTGGCCCGCTCGCCAGGCTCGCGGACGCACTTCTTGATGACCACGGTCCCGTCGTAGATCTCCGGCACTTCCATTTCGAGCAGCTTCTCGAGCAGTGCGGGATCGGTGCGCGAGAGAACGACCTGCGGGCGGCTGGCGTCCATCGTGACGTCGACCACCACCGACCGGATGCGATCGCCCTGGCTGTAGCGCTCGTTTCGGACCTGGTGGTTACGGGGCATGACGCCCTCGGTGTCGCCGAGCTCGACGATGATCGATCCCCGGTCGACCCGCTTGACGATGCCGTTGATCATCTCGTGGATGCGCCCGACGTAGTTGCGATAGACCACAGCGCGCTCGGCCTCGCGGACCCGCTGGAACAGCACCTGCCTGGCCGACTGCGCCGCGATCCGGCCCAGCAGCGACGTGTCCAGCGCGCCGAGCTTGATCGGTTTGCCGATCTCGGCCGCGGGATCGACCGCCTGCGCCTGCTCGAGCGTCATCTCGGTCTCCGGGTCCTCGACCTCCTCGACCACGTCGCGCACGACCCAGGACTGGACCTCGCCGCTTTCCGGCTCGATCTCGGTCAACACGTTGCGCTCTTTGAAGTGCTTGCGGGCGGCCGACGAGATCGCCTCGGCAATCGCCTCGATCAGCTTCTCCGGTTCGATGTCGCGCTCGGCGGCGACCTGGCGCACGAGAGTGTTGATTTCCAGCTTCATGGCCGGCTCTTCCCTTCCTTCAGGACCGCCTGCCAGTCGACCTCGAGCCTCGCCTCGACGACGTGTTCGTACGGCAGGCTGACGTCGTCCCCGGCCGGAGTGCGGAGCCGGACCTCGTCGCCTTCGAGACCGATCAGCTCGCCGACGACCGCCCGGTGCGCCCGGTATGACGGGTCCATCTTGACCTTGACCGCGCGCCCGGCGAACTTCGTGTAGTCGTGCCGCCGGTACAGCTTGCGGTCGAGCCCCGGGGAGGTGACCTCGAGGGTGTAGGTATGGCGGATCGGATCGGAGACGTCGAGGATCGCTGAAGCCTGTCGCGAGATGTCGGCGCACTGGTCCAGCGTCACCCCGCTCGGCCCGTCGATGACGAGCCGCAGCACGGTGCGCGGGCCGCTGCCGACGAGCTCGGAGGCGAGGAGCTCGAGGCCCTCATCCGCAACCAGCTCGGTCAGCTCGTTTTCCAGGTTCGCATCCAGCTTCATCCGACTCCCTTGCCCCATCAAAAAAAGTGGGCCGGGGGCCCACTTTCTTTCGAAAGCAGCGCACGTTGTATAGCATAGAACCCGGCAGGCAGCAAGGACAATCCCGACTGCCGCTGCCGCGTGCCGGGACGCGGCGGCCGGCCTACAATCGCCGCATGTCCTGGATCGCACGGGAGATCGCGGCGCGCGGCGGCGAGGTGAGCTTCCGCGATTTCATGGAGCTGGCGCTCTACCATCCCCGGCACGGCTACTACAGCGCGGCGGCGCCGCGCTACGGGCGCGGCGGCGACTTCCTGACGGCTCCGACGGCCTCACGCTGGTACGCGACCGTGCTTGCGGGCTGGCTCGAGCGGCTCGCCGCCCGCGTCGGCCCGGTCGCCTTCTGCGATGTCGCCTCCGGTGACGGCTCGCTGCTCGCCGAGCTGGC
>Ga0031656_10000418_pt1 | contig 14364 bp, 15 predicted proteins | sample FrelakmetDIP11DI_FD_55080 | JGI IMG/M metagenome (GOLD analysis project Ga0031656, IMG submission 55080) | Freshwater lake sediment microbial communities from the University of Notre Dame, USA, for methane emissions studies - DIP11 DI | ecosystem: Environmental > Aquatic > Freshwater > Lake >... | reverse complement strand
ACGTGCGACTTGGTGTAGCAGAGGTCGAGCGCGTCGACGACCATGCGGATGTCGGCCGAGTTCTTGCCCGACATGCGCACGTGCGGGATCTCGATCAGCTCGAACGACGCCTCGTGCATCGGCCCCTTGAATTCCTTATAGCGTTCCCAGTCGCAATAGGCTTTCTTGACGACGATGCTGCCCTTCAGCAGCAGCTTCTCGAGCACCTTGCCGATGTCGAACCGCGAGTACTTGGCGTCGCGGACGCCGAGCGCCACGTTCTCGAAATCACAGAACACGGCCATGTTGTTGATGGTGGGTTTTGCCATGGAATAATCCTACACCCTGGACGCCACGAGCGCGGCGGCGACGAACATCAGCGTGCCGGCCACCCGCAGGATCGCGCGCTGGGCGCGCTCGTTGGCGAAGAAGCCGCGGGCGCGCGCGGCGAGCAGCGCATACCCCGTGTTGATGCCGCCGATCACCACGATCAGCATCAGCGCGAGCAGGGCGAGGTCGCGCCACGTGAGGCTCGCGAGGTCGACGAACCCTGGCAGCAGCGCCGCGTAAAACAGCATCGCCTGCACGTGCCCGAACATCAGCAGCAGGCCGGCGCCGTAGTTGCGCCAGAAATGCTGCTCGTGGCCCGCTGCCTCGCCGACGACGGCTACGCGCGGCGTTGCCCGCCACAGCATCACCCCCTGCCAGGTGAGGTAGGCGACGCCCAGCCACTGCAGGACGACGAAGAACTCGCCAAACGACCGCGCGGCGGCCGCCATGCCGGCGGCGGCGAGCGCGAAGAACAGCAGGTCGCCCGTGACCACTCCCGCGTTGATCGCCAGCGCCGGGCGCACGCCGTCTGCAATGCCGCGGGCCACGATCGCGGTCACCGCCGGTCCAGGCGTCAGCGCTGCCACCGCGACCGTTGCGGTGAGCGTCAGGAACACGGCCGGAGTCATCGGCGGGCTACAGCCAGCCCTTGCGCCGGAAGTACATGTAGGGGACGACCGCCGAGCCCACCATCGCCACCAGCGCCAGCGGGTAGCCCCAGTGCTTGTCGAGCTCGGGCATGAAGTGAAAGTTCATGCCGTAGATGCTGGCGATCAGCGTCGGCGGCAGGAACATCACCGCCACCACCGAGAAGATCTTGATGATGTTGTTCTGCTCGAGGTTGATCAGGCCGAGCACGGCATCGAGCAGGAACTGGATCTTGCCGCCGAGGAAGCCGGCGTGGTCGGACAGCGACTGCACGTCGCGCAGCGTCGACTTGAAGCGGTTGCTCTGGTCCTTCGACAGCGTGACGTTGGTAGCCTGCTGCACGTACATGAGCAGGCGCTGGAAGCTCACCAGGCTCTCGCGCGCCTTCGAGATCAGGTCGCCGTTCATGCCGATCTTCTGGATCATGCCCTGCAGGTCGCGATTGGTCGGCGACTCGCCGTTGTCGCGCGGGAAAATCGTCAGCGAAACGCCGTCGAGCTCCAGCTGCACTTTCTCGAGCAGGTCTGCCATGCGCTCGGTGAAGGCTTCGAGCAGCCCGGCCAGCAGCGTCGCCGAGGACGTGCAGGCGGCCGGCGAGCGCTCGACGTGGGCCATGAAGCGCCGCACCGGCGTCGGGTCGACGTAGCGGTTGGTGATCAGGCGGTTGTTGGCGAGGATGAAGGTGATCGCGCTGCTCTCGGGATGCGCCGAGTCGAGCTTGCTGCCCACCGTCGCGGTCATGTAGACGGCGCCGTTCTCCTCGTACAGCCGGTTCGAGGTCTCGATCTCGCGCATCTCGTCGCGCGTCGGCACGTCGACGGTGAGCAGCGCCTCGACCGCCCTCTCCTCGTCGGTGGTGGGCTCGAACAGGTCGGCCCACAGGAACTCGTCAGGAAACGGCGCCGGCGGGGAGTGCTCGACCCAGGTGTAGCCGCTGCCGGTGGGGATGAGGAGGCGAAGCATGAGGTGGCGCCATCGGGACAGGGCGCCGTTTTAGCACACAGCCGCTGCCCCCGGGCAGCTACAACGTCAGGACGCCGGCTTCTCCCGGGCGGCGAGCGCGTTGATCACCTCGAACAGCTGGTCCTCGCTGCCGGCCATGCTGGCGTCGGTGACGTACTTGCCGTTCACCACCACGGTCGGCGTGCTGGTGATGCGGTAGCGCTTGTTGAGGTCGGCCGCGCGGGCCAGCTTCGACTCGACGGCGAAGCCGGTGAATGTCTTCTGGAAGTCGGCTTTCGACACTCCGCGCGCGGTGAGGAACGCCTCGATCTTCTCGGGCGTTTCAAGGCGATTGCCGCGCACGTTGATCTCGCGGAAGGCCTCATCGTGGAGCTGCGGCTTGCCGAGTACCTCGATGGTGTAGAACAGCCGCGCGTGGGTCTTCACCACGTCGTTCCACATCGCCGGCATGCGCACCAGTTGCACGTTGGCGGGCTTGCCCTTCTTTTCCCACGCGGCCAGCCTGGGCTCGAGCAGGTAGCAGTGGCCGCAGGCGTACCAGAACACCGCGACCACCTCGACCTTGCCGGGGGCCACGTTGGTGGGCACCGCGGGCCGCAGGGACTTGTATTGCACACCCTCGGTGAGGTCGGCCGCGAGGGCGGACGACCCGGCGAGGACCATGAGGCCCGCGATGAGCGGGCGCGCAAGCCGCGCGATCAGGTTGTTCATGCGGGATTCAGACCTTGCCGTCGGCGCTGGGTTCAACGCAGGCCCTGCACATACGACGCGAGCGCGTCGATTTCCGCGTCCGTGAGGTTCGCGGCGACGTTACGCATCATCTGGTTCGGGTCCGTCTGGCGCGTGCCGGCGCGGTAGGCCCGCAGCTGGTTGGCCACGTAGGTGGCGTGCTGGCCCTGGATCGAGGCATAGCCGGCGAGCGGGTTGCCGCGGCCGTTCGGGCCGTGGCAGCCGGCGCAGGGCATCACGCCGTTATTGAGGTTGCCGCCGCGGAAGATCTTCTGGCCGAGTGCCAGCTTGGACGGCTCGGTTTCACCGCCGCGGACCTTCTGCGAGGAGAAATACGCCGCCAGATCCGCCATGTCCTCGTCGGACAGAATCATCGCCATCGGCGACATCAGGTCGTTCTGCCGCGCGCCCGTCTTGAACGACTGCAGCTGGTGAACGATGTAAGAGCTGTGTTGCGCCGCGAGGTTCGGCCATTCCGGGCTCGGGCTGTTGCCGTCCGGGCCGTGGCACGCCATGCAGACAGCCGACTTGGCCTGGCCGGCCTCGGCCGATCCGGCAGCAGCGGCGGGGGTGCTCCAACCGGCAATGGCCACCAGCGACAGGGCGGCGACGAGCTTCGCGGTCATAAAACCACTCCGAACGACAGGGGCGGGGAACCGATGAATTGTACACTAGCGGCCCTTTCCGGCGTCCGAGCACCCCACGGCCCATGTCCGCTTTCCCGCACGTCCGGTTCCTGACCAGCGCGCACGAGGTGCCGCAATGCCCGCCCGACGCCGGAGTCGAGGTGGCGGTGGCCGGCCGTTCGAACGCCGGCAAGTCGAGCGCCATCAACGCCATCGTCCAGCGCAAGGGTCTCGCCAAGACCAGCAAGACGCCGGGCGCCACCCGGCTGATCAATTTTTTCGAGCTGGAGCCAGGGCGCCGGCTGGTGGATCTGCCGGGCTACGGGTTTGCCGCAGTGCCTGGCCAGATGCGCCAGCACTGGGGCGCGCTGATCGAGGGGTATTTCAAGCGGCGCACCTCGCTGCGAGGCGTGATCGTCGTGATGGANGTGCGCCATCCCCTCACCGAGCACGACCANACGATGCTGGCGCTGGCGGCCGGCCAGTCGGTGCCGGTGCACATCGTGCTCACCAAGGCCGACAAGCTGGGCCGGGGGGCGGGCCGACAGGCCCAGGCCGCGGTGCAGAAGGCCGTGGGGCCCGGCACCACCGTGCAGGTGATGTCGGCTCTCAACGGGGACGGAGTCGGGGAGGCACGCGGCGCGTTGCTGCGCCTGCTGACGGCGCGCCCGGAAAAAGAAACCCCGGTGGGACCAGCGGATCCCACCGGGGCAAGTTAAACCCGGCGTTGGGGGATGACCGGGCAGGCGGCGACCCAGGGAGGTAGGTCGGCGCCGAGCATCACAGGACGCTCGAAAAATTAGAGCAAGGACCCCGGCGGAAGTTCCGCGCTTCGCTCGGTACCCGCAGCGACCCGNCGATTGTCAATTTAGATTGCGCAAATCCGGCCGATATATTTGGCGGGAAGCATTTTTGTCAAAGCTCGANTTACAATCGACTACAGGAACGTCCACGTCACGCCGATCGAGAACAGGTCGGCGTCGGTGCGGTCCAGATCGAAGCGCTCGTACTCGGCCCGCAGGCTCAGGCTCCAGACGCGGAACTGGGCGCCGACACCATAGGTGAGGTCGGTGCCGTCGTCACTGCCGTTGCCGAAATCCTGCGACTTCACGTCGCCACTCCAGTCGATGATGCCCGCACGGGCGAACAGGTCCACCGGGCCGACGGGCAGGAAACCAACCGCCGACAGCGACACGCCGCTGCCGTCGGTCTCGATGCGGTCGCCTGCGACGTTGTCGTCACCNGAACCAAAGTCGACGTAGTTGCCCTCGAGCGCCAGCCAGTCGAGGAAGCGCCAGCCGGCGATCAGCTTGAAGCCGGTCGAACTGGCGTCGTAGTTGATGCCGTCGTCCTGGATGCTGCTTTGGCCAATGCTGCCGCCGAGATAGATGCCGTTGTCCGCCGCTGCCGCGGGAAGGCTGGCGACGGCGAGGGCCGCCGCGAGGCCGGCAAGGATGTGCTTGTGCATATGAGGCTCCTGTGGTGTGTCGCCGGCGCAGCGCCGCCGTCATGGGATTGGACAGCGGCCAGCCGGTTCAGTGCGCCGCATCCCAGTGCGGGCCGTGGCCCACGTCGACTTTGAGCGGCACGCGCAGTTGCGCCGCCGCCGCCATGCGCTGGCGCAGCCCGGTCTCGACCTCGGCCACCGCGTCGGCGCGCACTTCGAGCACCAGTTCGTCGTGCACCTGCATGACCAGTCGCGCCGCAACGTGCCCGCCCGCCAGCCACGCATGCACTTCGATCATGGCGCGCTTGATGATGTCCGCCGCGGTGCCCTGCATCGGCGCATTGATTGCGCTGCGCTCGGCGTACTGGCGCAACTGCTGGTTGCGCGAGCGGATGTCGGGCAGGTACAGGCGCCGTCCGAACACCGTCTCGATGAAACCCNGTTCGCGGGCCAGGCCGCGCGTCTCGTCCATGTAGCGCTTCACGCCGGGATAGCGCTCGAAGTAGAGGTCGACATACTTTTGCGCCGCGCCGCGCTCGATGCCGAGCTGGCGCGCAAGCCCGAATGCGGACATGCCGTAGATCAGGCCGAAGTTGATCGCCTTGGCCGCGCGGCGCTGGTCGGGCGTGACCGCGGCAGGCTCGGCGCCGAACACCTCGGCCGCGGTGGCCTGGTGGATGTCGCGGTCCTCGGCGAACGCGCGCAACAGGCTCGCGTCACCCGACAGGTGCGCCATGATCCTGAGCTCGATCTGCGAGTAGTCGGCCGCCATCAGCACCTGCCCCGGCGGTGCGATGAACGCCTGGCGGATGCGTCGGCCTTCCGGGGTGCGCACCGGGATGTTCTGCAGGTTGGGATCGATCGATGACAGCCGACCGGTCGCGGCCACCGCCTGGTGATAGGAGGTGTGCACGCGCCCGGTGCGTGGGTCGACCTGCTCCGGCAGCTTGTCGGTGTAGGTGGACTTGAGCTTCGCCAGGCCGCGGTACTCGAGGATGATGCGCGGCAGTTCGTGTTCGCCGGCGAGTTCCGCGAGCACGTCCTCTGCGGTCGAGGGCTGCCCGGTCGCGGTCTTGCGCTGCACCGGCAGGCCGAGCTTGCCGAACAGCACNTCCTGCAGCTGTTTCGGNGAGTCGAGGTTGAAGGTCACNCCGGCCGCNGCGTGCGCCGACTGCTCGAGCGTGAGCAGGCTCTGCGCGATTTCGTGGCTCTGCTTGCGCAGCATCGTCGTGTCGATCAGCACGCCGAGGTGCTCCATGTCGAGCAGCACCGGCACCAGCGGCTGCTCGATTTCCTCGTACAGCTGCTTAAGGCGCGGCAGGCGCTCGAGTTCGGCCCACAGCATTCGGTGCAGCTGCAGCGACACGTCGGAATCCTCGGCTGAGTACTCAGCCGCGCGCTCGATGGACACCTCGTTGAATGGCAGCTGCTTCGCTCCCTTGCCGGCCACGTCCTCGTAGTGAATCGTTGCGACGCCCAGGTAGTGCTGCGCGACGGAGTCGAGGTCGTGACGCGTCGCGGTGCTGTTCAGCACGTACGACTCGAGCATCGAGTCGTAGCGCATGCCTCGCAACTCGATGCCGTGGTTGCGCAGCACGTGCGCGTCGTACTTGAGGTGGTGCCCGAGCTTGGCGCGATCCGCGTCCTCGAGCAGCGGCGCGAGCTTGTGCAGCACCGCCTGGCGGTCGAGCTGCTCGGGCGCGCCGGGATAATTGTGCGCGAGCGGCACGTAGGCCGCGCGGCCCGGCTCGTCACAGAACGACACGCCGACGATNTCCGCCTGCATGTAGTCGAGCGANGTGGTCTCGGTGTCGAAGGCGAACACGTCGGCTGAGCGCAGCCGCTGCAGCCACTCGTCGAGCTGCGCCTCGGTGAGGATGGTGTCGTAGTGGCGGGGAAGGCCGGGTGAGGGCTCGCGCGCGGGTTCCGGTGCGGGCGGCGCCTCGATCCCCCCGCCCGGCAACTGCCGCAGCAACGAGCGCAGCTCGAGCTGCGAGTACAGCTCGCGGAGCCGCTCCACGTCGGGGGCGCGGCGGCCGAGATCGCCGGGCTGCAGCGCGAGGTCGAGCGTGCAGTCGATGGTCGCGAGCCGGCGCGACAGCGCGAGGTCGTCGGTGTGCGCGCGCAGGCTCTCGCCCACCTTGCCCTCGATCTCGTGCTGGTGCGCCAGCAGGTTGTCGACCGTCGTGTACTGGTTGAGCCACTTCGCCGCGGTCTTCGGCCCCACCTTCGGCACGCCGGGGATGTTGTCGGAGGCGTCGCCCACCAGCGCGAGGTAGTCGACGATCTGCTCGGGGTACACGTCGAACTTGAGCTTCACGCCGGCGCGGTCGAGCGACGAGTCGGTCATGGTGTTGACCAGCGAGACGCGGTCGTCCACCAGCTGCGCCATGTCCTTGTCGCCGGTGGAAATGATCACGCGCATGCCGGCGTCGGCNGCGCGGCGGGCCAGCGTGCCGATNACGTCGTCCGCCTCCACGCCGGGCACGCGCAACAGCGGCAACCCCTGCGCTTCGACGGTGGCGATCAGCGGGTCGACCTGCGCGCGCAGGTCGTCGGGCATNGGCGGCCGGTGCGCCTTGTACTCGGCGAACAACTCGTCGCGGAACGTCTTGCCGGGGGCGTCGAACACCACGCCGATCAGCGGCGGGTCCTGCTCCTTGAGCAGCTTGGCCAGCATGTTGAGCACGCCGAGCACCGCCCCGGTGGGCTCGCCCCTGGCGTTGGTGAGTGGTGGCAGCGCGTGGAAGGCCCGGTACAGGTAGGACGAGCCGTCCACCAGCACCAGCGTGCGCGGTTCAGTCACGGGCGCCGGGTCCTGTCGGCGGGGCCTGCGGTGGCGGCGGAGCGGTGGTCGGCTCGGCCGGCGTCGCCGGTTGGGTCGTGGGGGGCGCGGGCCGCACGACCACCTCGCCGGGCTTCTCCGGCAAATACAGCGGACCCTTCAACCCGCAGCCCGACGCGGCGACCGCCAGCGCGCACAGACTCACCGCTACGATTCGCCTCATACGTTGTTCTCCGCGAGCAGTTTCGGCTGGGCGGCCTCGACCACGGCCACCGTGANGCGCGAGATACAGGTCAANTTGCCGCGCTCGTCCTCGATGCGGATTTCCCAGACGTGCGAGCGGGCGCCGAGGTGGATCGGGCGCGCCGTACCCATCACGCGGCCGTTGCGTGCGGAACGGATGTGGTTGGCGTTGATCTCCTGGCCGACACAGTAGAAGCGCGAGGCGTCGACGCAGCAGTTGGCGCCCACGCTGCCGAGCGTNTCGGCCAGGGTGACCGAGGCGCCGCCATGCAGCAGGCCGAACGGCTGCACCGTGCGGTGATCGACCGGCATCGACGCCCGCAGGTAGTCGGGCCCGATCTCCGCGAAGCGGATGTCGAGGTATTCGGACATGCTGCCCCGCGATTGCCGGTCCAGCTCCTCCAGGGTGATCGGTCGATACCAGATGCTCATCGGCGCCTCGCGGGTAGGGCCNGGAATTGTACCCTCGCAGGGCNGCCGGGCAGCGCACGCCGCGCTGTACGCGCATGGCGCCCGGAGGGCCGAAGAGGCAGAATTGCTGCAGAGCAAAAGACCCAGCGGAGCAGACCCATGACCGATTACCAGGCCCCCGTCCGGCAGATGCGCTTCACGATCGACCACCTGGCCGATTTCCCGGCCGTGGCGGCGCTGCCCGACTTCTCCGCCGTGGACGGCGACACCATCGAAGCCGTGCTCGGCGAGGCGGCCAAGTTCGCGGGCAGCGTGCTCGCACCGATTAACTGGCTCGGCGACCAGCAGGGCGTCGAGGTCGTCGACGACGCGGTGCAGGTGCCGCGGGAATTCACCGATGCCTACCGGCAATTCTGCGAGGCCGGCTGGCCGGGCATCGCCTCGAACCCCGAGTTCGGCGGCCAGGGGCTGCCGAAGACCGTGTCGCTGGCGTGCGACGAGATGTGGGCGGCCGCCAACGTGGCCTTCGCGCTCTGCCCGGAGCTGTCGCAGGGCGCGATCCTCGCCATGGATCGGCACGCTACCGATGAACTGAAGCAGACATATCTCGAGAAACTCGTCTCCGGCCAGTGGGCGGGCACCATGTGCCTCACCGAGCCGCAAGCGGGCTCGGACCTGTCGGCACTCACCAGTAAGGCCGAGCCCAGCGGCGATCACTACCTGGTCAACGGCAGCAAGATCTACATCACGTGGGGCGACCACCCCATGGCCGAGAACATCATCCACCTCGTGCTCGCGCGCCTGCCGGATGCACCGCCGGGCATCAAGGGCATCTCGCTGTTCGTCGTGCCGAAGTACAAGCTCAATGCCGACGGCACGCCGGGCGAGTTCAACGACGTCATCCCGGTGTCGGTCGAGCACAAGATGGGCATCCACGCGAGCCCGACGGCGGTGCTGGCATTNGGTGGCAAGGGCGGCTCGGTCGGTTACCTCGTCGGCAAGCCGAACGAGGGCCTGGGCGCGATGTTCACGATGATGAACTACATGCGGCTCGGCGTCGGCGCGCAGGGCGTCGGGCTGGCCGATCGCTCGTACCAGAAGTCGGTGGCCTACGCGCGCGACCGCGTGCAGGGCCGCGCGCCGGGCGAGAAGGGCCGCGTGGCGATCATCCGCCACCCGGACGTGCGGCGCATGCTGCTGCTGATGCGCTCGCTGACCCAGGCCTCGCGCGCCATCTGCTACTACACGGCCTCGTGCCTCGATCGCGCGGCACACGGCACGGATGCCGAGTCCGTCACCCAATGGCAGGCACGTGCCGACCTGATGACGCCGATTGCCAAGGCCTGGTGCACCGAGGCCGCGCAGGAGGCGACCGAGCTCGGGGTGCAGGTGCACGGCGGCATGGGCTACGTCGAGGAGACCGGCGTTGCGCAGTTCTACCGCGACGCGCGCATTGCCTCGATCTACGAAGGCACCAACGGCATCCAGGCGATCGACCTCGTCGGTCGCAAGCTGCTGCGCGACGGCGGCGCCACCGTGGCGGCGTTCGTCAGCGACATGCGCAGCGTCGATGCGCCGCTCGCCAACGCGGGCGACGGCTTTGCGGCACTGCGTCGGGCCATGGCCCGCGCGCTGGACGAGCTGGTGCAGTGCTCCAGCTTCCTGCTCACGGCCGAAAAAAAGGACCCGGAGCTGGTGAGTGCCGCCGCCTTTGACTACATGATGCTGATCGGTACGGTGATTGGCGGCTGGCAGCTGGTGCGCGGCGCACTGGTGGCGACGGAGCGGCTCGCAGCGGGCGGCGACAAGGCCTTCCTGCAGGTGCAGGTCGTGATGGCGCAGTTCTACGGCGAACACGTGTTGCCGCGCTGCGCCGGCTATGCGGCCGGCGTGCAGGCTGGCAGCGCGTCGACGATGGCGCTCGCCGCCGAGAATTTCTGAGCCGGCACCCGGCCGCCATGGTGCAGCTGCTGCTCGATGCCGTCGTTCTCGCCCCTGCGGCGGGCGTCGGCGACGGCTGGCAGGCGCTCGACGCATGCCGCGAGCGCGTGCCGGCATCGCTGGTTCCCTGGCTGACCGAGCCGGGGCTGCTCACGGCGCGGGTGCGCGCCGCTTGCGGAGCGGCCACGCGACTGCGCATGCTGCGCCTCGAGCCGGCGCCGCTCGACCTGGCGCTGGCACGCCGCCTGGGCGTGGACGATGCGACCTGCCTGATGCGCGAGATCGAGTTCACCTGCGGCACGCGTCGCTGGATCTTTGCCCAGTCGGTGTTGCCGCAGTCGACGGTCAGGCAGCATCCGTGGCTGCGCGAGCTGGGCGACCGCGGGCTCGGCGAGTCGCTGAATGCCGTCGCCGATGTGCGCCGCGAGCCGCTCGAGTTTCTCGAACTGGCGGCGAGCCACCCACTGGCGCGGGCGGCCGGCGCTGTGGAACCTGCTGCGCCGCTGTGGGCACGCCGCGCCGTGTACCGGCTCGGCGGCTGGCCGATCCTGGTGCAGGAGGTGTTCCTGGCGGCGTTGGGCCGCAGCGACTGAACAGGTCGCGAGGAGATCCCATGACGATGGTCATTCCCCCCGTCACGCAGCCGACCGTCGAAGTGGCCGGCACCGACGCACGATTTCCCGTGCATCGCATCTACTGTGTCGCGCGCAATTACGCCAGGCATGCACGCGAAATGGGCATGGATCCCGACCGCGAGCCGCCGTTCTTCTTCTCGAAGCCCGCCGATGCGCTGGTGCCGAACGGCACCCCGGTGGCGTACCCGTCGCGCACGGCCAACCTGCATCACGAGATCGAGCTGGTGGTGGCGATCGGCACGGGCGGCCGCGACATCCCGCTCGACAACGCGCTGGCGCACGTCTACGGCTACGCGGTCGGCAACGACCTGACGCGGCGCGACCTGCAGTTCGCCGCGCGCGAGCAGGGTCGCCCGTGGGACGTCGCCAAGGGCTTCGACTGCTCGGCACCGGTCAGCGCGATCCGGCCTGCCGCGGAGATGGGCCACCTCGACCGCGGCACGATCTGGCTCGAGGTGAACGGCGAGACGCGCCAGCGCGCGAACCTGTCCGAGATGATCTGGAGCGTGCCCGAGATCGTCGCCGAACTGTCGACCTATTTCGAGCTGCGGCCCGGCGACCTGATTTTCACCGGCACGCCCGAGGGCGTGGGTGCCGTGCGCCGCGGCGACAGCCTCGTCGGCGGCATCGACGGGCTCGAGACGCTGCGAACCACGATCGTCTGAGCGCCCGCGGGCGCGGAGGGGAGGCGCCATGGCGCTCAGGCTCTACACCTACTGGCGCAGCTCGGCAGCGTTCCGCGTGCGCATCGCACTGGCGCTGAAGGGGCTCGACTACGAGTCGATCCCGCGGCATCTGCTGCGCGACGGCGGTGAGCACCGCCGTGCCGATTACCTGGCGCTGAACCCGCAGGGACTGGTGCCCGCGCTTGAGCACGACGGCACGGTGATCACCCAGTCGCTCGCGATCTGCGAGTACCTCGAGGAAGTGTTCCCGCGGCCCGCGCTGCTGCCGTCGAGCCCGGCCGACCGGGCCATGGTGCGCGCGATGGCGCTCGTGGTCGCCTGCGACGTGCATCCGCTCAACAACCTCGGCGTGCAGCAATACCTGCGTGGCGAGATCGGTGCTACCGACGAGGCCGTCGCGCATTGGGTGCGGCACTGGATCGCGCGCGGCTTCCGCGCGCTCGAGCNGCTGGTCGCGCGCCATTCGACCGACGGCCGTCACTGCTTCGGCACGAGCGTCACGCTCGCCGACTCGTTCCTCGTGCCGCAGGTGTACAACGCACGCCGCGCGCAGCTCGACCTTGCGCCCTATCCGCGCCTGGCAGCGATCACGCAGCACCTCGAGTCGCTGCCGGCCTTCGCGGCTGCCCGCCCCGAGTCCCAACCCGATGCAGAGTGAGGAGTCCACCCCATGGTCACGGCTGTCGTANTGATCAAGGCTGCAACCGACCAGGTCACCGGGCTNGCGGANAAGCTNGCCGAGCTCGACGGCGTNAGCGAAGTGTTTTCCGTCGCCGGCCAGTACGACCTGGTGGCGCTGGTGCGCGTGCGCGAGAACGAGGACCTGGCGCGCGTGATCAGCGACCAGATGCGCAAGCTGCGCGGCATCACCAGCTCCGAGACCCTGATCGCGTTCAAGGTCTATTCGAAGCAGGACCTCGAGGCGGGGTTTGCGCTGGGCTTGGACTAGAGCGTGCCGCCGAGGCGCCGCAGCGCGTCCGGCTGGAAATCCATCAGCTTGCCCTTCACGCCGAACTGGATCGACTCCTTCAGCTCGTTGTCGAGGCCGCCGAGGATGTAGCTGCCGCTGGTGAGGTCGTGCACGACGCCGAAGCGGTACCACGGCACCTGTGCGTCATAGAACTGCACCATGCCGAGCAGCGCGACGCGCCACAGGCCGCCGCGGTTGTCGTACGCCTCTTCCGACACCACGCTCCAGCTGTCCTCGTCGAGGTAGAAGGTGCGCTTGCCGTACACGTGGCGCTGGCCTGGCTTGAGCGTGCCCTCGACCACCCAAACGCGGTGCAGCTCGTAGCGCAGGTAGTCGGGGTTGATCGTGCCCTTGGCGATGATGTCCTTGTACTTCACCGACTTGTCCGCGATGCGGTAGGTGTTGTACGGGATGTACAGTTCGCGCTTGCCGACGAGCTTCCAGTCGAAGCGGTCCGGCGCGCCGTTGTAGCCGTCCACCTGGTCGGTGACGACCATGCCTTCCGAGCCGTCGTTGATGCCGTCGTAAGCGAGGTCGGGCGCACGGCGCACGCGGCGCTGGCCGTTGTTGTAGATCCAGGCGGAGCGCTGCTCGGCAACCTGGTCCACCGGCTCGTGCACCAGGAAGATGGTGCCGCGCAAGGTCGCGGGCTCGGTGAAGTAGCCGAGCGCGTAGAACAGCCGGTTGGGCTCGGGGTCGGCGATGTTCTGCGCGTAGATGCGGGTCGCCTTGAAGCCGATCTTGAAGAAGTCGCCGCTGGCGCGAACCGGGAACGAGTGGCCGATGCGCGTCGTGCCGCCGCCGACGTAACGCACCAGGTGGTTCCAGATGGCCTCGAGGCCGTTCTGCGGGATCGGGAACGGCGTGGTCGACCCGTCGAGGTTCCTCAGGCCGAAGCCGTTCAGCTCCACCTTCGGCGCCTGCGCGAGCACGCGATCGGTAACGTCCTTCGGCAGCGCGGCCGTGCGCCGCGTCACGTACACCGGCAGGCGGAACTGCTGCGGGTACTTCTTGAGCAGCGCCTGCAGGCCGGGCGTGAGTTTCGCGGCGTACTGCGCAGCGTTGTCAGCGCCGATCGTGAACAGCGGCTGGTCGCCCGGGAACGGATCGACGTAGCCCTGCTCGCGCGACCAGCCGGCGGGCGGCTGCGTCAGGCCGCCGTCCCAGGCCGGGATCGTGCCGTCTGCATTGCCGGCGCGCTCGGCGCCGATGGGGGTGAGGTCCTTGCCCAGGCGGGCGAAGTCGCGTTCGGCCGCAAGGGCGTGTGCGGCAACCAGCGCCAGGGCAGGGGCGAGCAGCAGTCGGGTGAGCGGCGTATTCATGCCGCCGATCGTATCAGTCCTTGCGCAGCTTTTGCCCAACCCTGCGGTAGGCCTCGCGGAACGGAATGCCCTCCTGCGCCACCAGCGCGTTCGCTTCGGCTGCGGCATGGATGTCGTCATCCAGGTGGATCCGCTCCGGCCTGAACCGCACCTGCGGGATGGCGGCCGCCATGATCCCGAGCGTCTCGCCGCACAGGTCGATGGCGCGGAACAGCGGCGCCTTGATGAGCTGCAGGTCGCGCTGGTAGCCCGATGGCAGCTTGGCGGTGATGCCCAGCACCTCGACGAGGCAGGCCTGCGCCGTCGCCGTGCGCCCGCGCACCAGCTCGAACACGTCCGGGTTGCGCTTCTGCGGCATGATCGACGAGCCGGTGGTGAACGCGTCGGGCAGCGTGACGAAACCGAACTCGCGCGTATAGAACAGCAGCAGGTCGGACGCGAGGCGACCGAGGTCCTGCATCAGCACNGCTACCTGGAACAGCACTTCGGCCTCGGCCTTGCCGCGCGACAGCTGCACGGCCGTCACCGGCTCGTGATTTTCCGGGAACTCGAGCCGGGTGCGGGTGCCCTCGCGGTTCACCGGCAGGTTGGGCGTGCCGTAGCCCGCGGCCGAACCGAGCGGGTTCTTGAGGATGCGACGGTGCGCGTG
>Ga0031656_10000417_pt1 | contig 14384 bp, 15 predicted proteins | sample FrelakmetDIP11DI_FD_55080 | JGI IMG/M metagenome (GOLD analysis project Ga0031656, IMG submission 55080) | Freshwater lake sediment microbial communities from the University of Notre Dame, USA, for methane emissions studies - DIP11 DI | ecosystem: Environmental > Aquatic > Freshwater > Lake >... | reverse complement strand
TCGAACTTCTCGTCGCGGGCGGTCTTGGCCATGCCCGGGTACATGTCGGTGTACTCGTGGGTCTCGCCGGCGATGGAGGCCTTGAGGTTGTTCGAGGTGCTGCCGATCGGCAGGCCGGTGGCCGGGTCGCCCACCGCCTCGAGGTACTCGAGGTGGCCGTGCGCGTGGCCGGTCTCGCCCTCCGCCGTCGAGCGGAACACGGTCGCCACGTCGTTGAAGCCCTCGACGTCGGCCTTCTGTGCGAAATACAGGTAGCGGCGATTGGCCTGCGACTCGCCAGCAAACGCGTCCTTCAGGTTCTGCTCGGTCTTCGTGCCCTTCAAGTGAGCCATGGAAACCTCCGGTTATGTGGCCTCGCCATTTGGAGTGGCCTGTTTAGACTCGGTCTAAGTAAAACGCAAACGCGGGCGCCCCGCAAGTGCGCTCGAACCTAGCGACTTTGTGCCGCCACCGGAATCAGGGCTGTCCAGCATTGCGGTCCCGCGGCGTTGACCCTCTCGGGATCGCTGTGCAACGCTGTCTGATTGGAGGGAAGGTCGCGTGAGCAGCAAGAAGGCAAAGGCCCTGGATTTCGAACAAGCCCTGGGCGAACTCGAAGCGGTGGTCGAGAAGCTCGAACACGGCGAACTGCCGCTCGAGGACGCCCTCAAGCAGTTCGAGCGGGGCATCGAGCTCGCGCGCTCGTGTCAGGCCGCTCTCAAGCAGGCCGAGCAGAAGGTCGAGATCCTGCTTGCCAGGAATCCGGACGCGACGCCCGAGCCCTTCGCGACGGACGAGTGAGCAGCGGCTGACGCCGAAGATCTGCCGAATGTACGACTCACTGAACGCAAGCCTCGCCGGCTGGCAGCGTCGCGTCGAGGCCGAGCTCGATCGCCTGCTGCCACCAGAGTCCGAGCTGCCACATCGACTGCACGCCGCGCAGCGATACTGCGTGCTCGGGCCCGGCAAGCGGATTCGCCCGGCGCTCGTCTATGCGACGGCCGAGACGCTGGGCGTGCCGCTCCCGCTCGTCGACGCGCCGGCCTGCGCGGTGGAACTGATCCATGCCTACTCGCTGGTGCACGACGATCTGCCGGCGATGGACGACGACGACCTGCGCCGCGGCCGCCCTACCTGTCACCGCGCCTTCGACGAGGCCACTGCGATCCTGGCAGGAGACTCGCTGCAGGTGCTGGCGTTCAGGATCCTCGCCAGCCATCCCGGTGGGCCCGCGGACCCGGCCACTCGGGTGCGCCTGATCGACCTGCTCGCCGAGGCGAGCGGCACCGCCGGAATGGCAGGCGGGCAGGCGCTTGACCTCGCCGCCGAGGGGCGTGCCCTGGCCCTGCCGGAAGTCGAGCAGATTCACTCCCTCAAGACCGGCGCGCTGATTCGTGCGAGCGTGCTCATGGCGGCGCACTGCGCCGAGGGCCTCGATGCCGCCCGCCTGGCGGCTCTCGCGAGCTTCGGTGCCGCCGTAGGCCTCGCCTTCCAGGTACAGGACGACATTCTCGACGTCGAGGGCGATTCGGCGCTCACAGGGCGCCCCACGGGCAGCGATAAGGCTCGATGCATGCCGACCTACCCGTCCGTGGCGGGGCTGGCGGCCGCGCGGGCGCGCGTGACCGCGCTTCATTCTCAGGCCGCGGGTCTGCTTGCCAGGCACGGCTGGGGCGGCGAACCGCTCGCGGCACTGGCCTCATGGTTGCTCACCCGTCGTAGATAGGCCCGGTTGGTGCTGGGTTACACTGCGCGACCATGCTGACCGGCGACGCCTATCCCCTGCTGTCGACGATCGACTCGCCCGCGGACCTGCGCCGCCTGCCCGCGACGCGCCTCACAGCGCTCGCAGCGGAGCTTCGCCAGTACCTGGTGCAGACGGTCAGCCAGATGGGCGGTCACTTCGCAGCGGGCCTGGGCACCGTCGAACTCACGGTCGCCTTGCACTACGTCTATGACACGCCGCACGACCGGTTGGTGTGGGACGTCGGCCACCAGGCTTATCCGCACAAGGTGCTCACGGGTCGACGTGACGCGCTGAAGACGATCAAGCTGAAGGACGGACTCGCGCCCTTCCCGAGCCGCCGCGAGAGCGGTTACGACACCTTCGGCGTCGGCCACTCGAGCACCTCGATCAGCGCGGCGCTCGGCATGGCGATTGCCGCTGCCCATTCCGGCGAGAAGCGCCGCGTGGTCGCCGTGATCGGCGACGGCGCGATGAGCGCCGGGCAGGCCTTCGAGGCCCTCAATCACGCCGGCGCGCTCGACGTCGACATGCTGGTCGTGCTCAACGACAACGACATGTCCATCTCGGAAAACGTGGGCGCGATGTCGAACTACTTCGCGCGCATCCTCGCCGGGAAGACCTACGCCTCGCTGCGCGAGGGCAGCAAGAAGATCCTGCGTCGCATGCCCACCGTGTGGGAACTCGCCCGGCGCTCCGAGGAGCACATGAAGGGCATGGTGCTGCCCGGCACGATGTTCGAGGAGATGGGATTCAACTACATCGGGCCGATCGACGGCCACGACCTCGGCGCACTGGTGAGCACGCTGCGCAACCAGCGCGACCTGCAGGGGCCGCAGCTGCTGCATGTCGTGACGCGCAAGGGCAAGGGGTATGCGCCCGCGGAGGCCGACCCGATCAAATGGCACGGCCCGGGGCCCTTCGATCCCACGAGCGGCACGATCTTCAAGGAACGGAGCACCGGCCCCAGCTACTCGCAGGTGTTCGGCCAGTGGCTATGCGACATGGCCGAGCGCGACCCGCGCGTGGTGGGCATCACGCCTGCGATGCGCGAGGGCTCGGGACTGGTGGAGTTCTCGAAGCGCTTTCCGAACCGCTACTTCGACGTCGCGATCGCGGAGCAGCATGCCGTGACGCTCGCCGCCGGCTTTGCCTGCGAAGGCTTGCGGCCCGTGGTGGCGATCTACTCTACCTTTCTGCAGCGGGCCTACGACCAGCTGATTCACGACGTGGCACTGCAGAATCTGCCAGTCACTTTCGCCATAGACCGCGGCGGCCTCGTGGGCGGGGACGGTGCGACCCACCAGGGCGCGTTCGACCTCTCGTACCTGCGCTGCATACCGAACATGGTGGTGATGGCACCGGCCGACGAGAACGAATGCCGACAAATGCTCTACACGGCGGTTACGCTCGACGTGCCTGCAGCAGTGCGTTACCCGCGCGGCCAGGGTCCGGGCGCACGCGTCGATACGGAGATGACCGCGCTGCCGCTCGGCCGTGCCGAGATCCGTCGCGAAGGCCGCAGTGGACTGCTGATCCTGGCGTTCGGCTCGATGGTAGCGCCATGCACCGGGCCGGCCGAGCGTCTCGACGCGACCCTGGTGAACATGCGCTTCGTGAAGCCAATGGACGAGGAACTGGTCTGCCGCCTGGCACGCTCGCACGGGCGTATCTTGACTGTGGAGGAGAACGCCGTGGCAGGCGGCGCTGGCAGCGCCGTGAGCGAATGCCTCGCTGCGCACCGCATCGATCGCGAGGTGCGTCACATCGGGATTCCGGACCGCTTCATCGAGCATGGCTCGCGGGAGGATTGTCTCGCCATGGCGGGTCTTGACACCGCCGGCCTGGAGCGGTCGCTTGCGGCATTCTGGCCAGCTCCCGCAGTGGCACGTGCGAGGTCTCGCCAGCGCCCGGGGGCAGCCTGAAGATGGATCGCCCCGTGACTCGCACGCAGTCGGCACCGGTCGCCATCGACGACGTGCAGGCCCGGCGCGACCTGCGCCGCATCCCGATCAACAAGGTCGGGGTCAAGGACGTTTACCACCCGGTGCGCGTGAAGGATCGTTCCGCGGGCGAGCAGCACACCGTCGCCAACTTCAACATGTACGTCGCCCTGCCTCACGACTTCAAGGGCACGCACATGTCGCGTTTCGTGGAGGTGCTGAACCAGCACGAGCGTGAGATCTCGGTGGCATCGTTTCGGCAGATGCTGATAGAGATGACGGGCCGCCTCGACGCGAGCGCCGGGCACGTCGAGATGAGCTTTCCCTTCTTCGTCACCAAGACCGCACCGGTGTCCGGCGCGCAGAGCCTGATGAACTACGAGGCGACCCTGATCGGCGAGATCCGGGACGGACGCGAGGAAACCTGGATCCGGGTCGTCGTCCCGGTGACCAGCCTCTGCCCCTGCTCGAAGAAGATTTCCGAGCGTGGCGCGCACAACCAGCGCTCGCACATCACCATCCGCGCGCGCGTCAGCGCGCACATGTGGATCGAGGAACTGATCGACATTGCAGAGCAGGAAGCTTCGAGCGAGTTGTTTGCCGTCCTGAAGCGTCCAGACGAAAAGCACGTCACCGAGCGCGCCTACGACAATCCGAAGTTCGTCGAGGATATCGTCCGCGACGTAGCGATGCGCCTCAATTCCGAAGACCGGGTGCTGGCCTACGTCGTGGAGGCCGAGAACTTCGAGTCCATCCACAATCACTCGGCGTATGCGCTGATCGAGCGCGACAAGGAAGCCGACGCCGGCTGACAGCCGCCGGCGGCCGGCGACGGCACCGTGATTCAGACTTTCGGCTGCCCGCGCTGCAGTCGCTCGATGAGCTCGCGGAGGAAGACCTTGTTGAACCGGAGCTGGCAGGCGACCGACGCCTGCTCGAGCAGCGTCGCGGCCACCTTGAGCAGCGTCAACGTGCCTTCCGCTTCGATCGTGGCGTCCTGCCGGACGCCTTCCGCGTAGCTCGCCTCGCCGAAGCAGCCACCGGTCTCGATGCGCCCGAGCAATTCGCCTCCGCGCGTCACGCGCACGGCGCCGGAGACCACCACGTAGAAGCGATCGTCGGGATCTTCTTCCTTGAGGACGGACTCACCGGGCTGGCACTCGATCCAGCAACCCGCGCGCATCACTTCGCGGATCTCCGCGTGCGAGAAATCGTGGAAGAAGCGCAGCTTGCGCAGTACTGCGAAGCGCTCCTCGTCATCCATGCCCGACTGCACCGTGCGCAGCGACTGGTGCACACGAGTGAGATCGGCCGCGAGCTCCGCACCGCTGCGGTAGCGCTGGTCCGGGTCCTTCTGCAGCGCGAGCGAGACGATTGCCTCGAGCTCCGGCGGGATGCCCGGACGGGCCTGGCTGAGCGGCTCGGGCTCGGACTGCACGACCTGTCGCAGCAGCTTGCCGAGCGCGCCTGCACGGAACGGCCGCTGGCCGCACAGCATCTCGTACATGACCGCACCCAGTGAATAGACGTCCGAGCGCGCATCGAGCGCATGGCCCTGGACCTGCTCGGGGGACATGTAGGCGGGGCTGCCGGCAACACCTTCGAGGCGCGAAATGTCGGAGTCGGCGACGAGGGCAATGCCGAAATCCACGATGCGCACGTCGCCGTCCTGAGTGAGCAGGATGTTGGACGGCTTGATGTCGCGGTGCACGACGCCGCGCGAGTGCGCGTAGTGCAGCGCCTTCGCGCACTTGTAGACGATCTGCACCACCTGGTCTTCGGGCAGCAGGCTTCCGANCCGGCAGTACGCGGCCAGCGTGCGTGCGCCGTGCACGTGCTCGGTCACCACGTAGCGACGGCCGTCCTCTTCGCCCGCGTCGTAGATCGGCACGATGTTCGGGTGGTGGAGCTTGCCGATCATGTGCGCTTCGCCGAGGAACATGCGCCGGGCGTTGCGCGAGTCGGCGTCGTCGTTCACCGTGGCGTGGTACAGCTTGATTGCGACGTCCCGACCGTAGAANGGGTCGTGCGAGAGGTACACGGTGCCGGAGCTGCCGCGCCCGACCTCGTGGACCACGTAGTACTTGCCGATGCGCTCCGGAGGTGCTCCGTGGGCGGAGAGGATCGGCTGGGTGTGCAGTTCAGCGGGCGCGTTTTGCGTCATCACGTGAGGTAGCCGACGACCAGAAGGACCAGTCCGGCAAAGACACCGGCCAGTACGTCGTCGAGCATAATTCCCACGCCTCCGCGCATTCCGTGATCGATCTCGCGTATCGGCCANGGCTTGGCGATATCGAACAGCCGGAACAGCGCGAATGCCAGCGGAGTCCCCCACCACGCNGCCGGCACCGCGAGCATGGTGATCATCATTCCCGCCACTTCATCCCATACGATCGACGGATGGTCGTGCACCCCGAGCCGCCGGGCACTCTCCCCGCAGATCCACACGCCAGCCACGACTGCGACCGCGACGGCCGCGAGATTCCAGGCCCAGCCGAGCGGTGCCAGCGCAAGCGCGAAGGCCAGTCCCACGAGCGATCCGAAGGTGCCAGGAGCCCACGGAGCGAGGCCGGCTCCGAAGCCGAGCGCAAGCAGGTGCACCGGCTCGCGCAGATGCCGCCACGCGGGCCGGGTTGCCGCGGCATCAGGCGAAGTGGTCATAGCCCGGTATCGCGACCGGCACCGGCTTTCCGGCCCGCAGGCAGCGCACGCCAGCCTGAGCCTCGATGCGGCCGATGCGGCGGACTGTGCAGACCGGTGCGAGCGTCGCCTCCAGCGCGCCGGCATTCGCCGCGGGCAGCGTGAACAACAGCTCGTAGTCGTCTCCGCCTGCGAGTACGAAGCGCTCGCAGTCCCCCGGCGGATGCTCGAGCGCCAGCGCGTCCGACACCGGCAGCCGCTCGAGTTCGACGCTCGCGCCGACGCCACTCGCAGCGCACAGCTTGCCAAGATCGCCGAGCAGGCCATCCGAGACATCCATCGCCGCGGTGGCCTTCCCGACCAGCGCGCGGCCAAGCGACACCCGCGGCTCGGCATAGAAGTAGCGACGGGCCAGCGGATCTGCAGGCCCGCGCGCCTTCCCGCGCCGCAGCGCCTCGAGTCCCGCGGCCGCCTCGCCTGGCGAGCCGGACACGTACAGGAGATCGCCGGCGCGCGCGCCGTCACGCCGCAGCGCCCGACCGCGTTCGATGAATCCGAGCGCCGTGATCGTGATCACCCGCGGACCTCGCACCGTATCGCCGCCCACCAGCGCGACGCCGTAGCGCTCTGCAAGCGAGTACAGGCCGGCGGCGAATGCGTCGAGCCAATCCTCGTCGACCGCCGGCAGCGACAGTGACAGCAGCGCCCAGGCGGGCTCGGCACCCATCGCGGCGAGATCGCTCAGGTTGACCGCCAGCGACTGGTGACCGATGGAATCCGCCGGGGCGTCGGGCAGGAAGTGCCGGCCCTCGACCAGCGTGTCGGTGGCCGCCACCAGCAGGCGGTCCGCGGGCACATCGAGCAGGGCGGCGTCGTCGCCAACGCCGAGCAGCACGTCGCGGCGCGCGGTCGAACGCGAGAAATAGCGGGTGATCAGGTCGAATTCGCCGAGCGACACGGATCTTTCCGGGCGGTCTGTCCCGCTCAGCGCACCCGCGCCGTGGCGGACTGCTCGGCGGCACGCAAGGACCGGGCGGCGCGGTCGAGCACGGCGTTCACGAACTTGTGGCCATCCGTGGCACCGAAGCGCTTGGCAAGCTCCACGCCCTCGTTGATCACGACACGGTACGGCACGTCGAGCCGCTCGCCGAGTTCGAAGAGGCCGATCAGCAGCACGGCGCGCTCGACGGGATCGAGCTGCTCCACAGGTCGGTCGATCAGAGTCGCGAGCGAGGCGTCGAGCGCGGCCGCCGCGTCGGTGACGCCTTCCAGCAGCTCGCTGAAATAGTCCGCGTCCGCATCGGCCAGGCCTTCGTCGGTGGCGTACTGGTTGCGCAACTCCGCGGCCGTCTGGCCCGTCATCTGCCACTGGTAGAGGGCCTGCATCGCAAGCTTGCGCGACAGGCTGCGCTTCCGAGCGGCCCGGTCCGGGCGCCCGCCCATGCTCAGACGTCCAGCCGGCGCAGCAGGTTGGCGAGTTCGAGCGCGCAGAGCGCCGCATCGGCGCCCTTGTTGCCGGCCTTGGTGCCGGCCCGCTCGATGGCCTGCTCGATGGTGTCGGTGGTGAGGACGCCGAAAGCCACGGGCACACCAGTCTCCTCGGAGGCGCGCGCGAGGCCCGAAGCGCACTGACCCGCGACGTGCTCGAAGTGCGGCGTCGCGCCGCGGATCACCGCGCCGAGCGCCACGATCGCGTCGTATTTCCTGCTCGCGGCGACGCGTCTGACTACGAACGGCAGGTCGAAGGCACCGGGCACCCGGATGATCTCGATCTGTTTCTCACTTGCGCCATGGCGCAGCAGCGCATCCACCGCCCCGCGGACCAGCGGGTCGACGATGAACTCGTTGAAGCGTGACGCGACGATCGCAAAGCGCAGGTCCCGTGCCGCGAGGTCGCCACTGAGAGTGCGAATGTTGTCCATATGCATGCCTGTCAGTCTTGACTAGTCCACGTAGCCTGCGACCTCGAGCCCGAATGCCGAGAGCCCGTGCATCTGCTTGGGCGCGGAGAGGACGCGCATGCGGCTCACACCGAGGTCGCGCAGGATCTGCGCCCCGATGCCGTAGGTCCTGAGCACCTGCGCACCGCTCGCGCGGGCGGGCGTGGCCGGACGCTCCGCGGCCCGCACCGCCTGCGCGATCTCGAGCGGGCTCTCGTGCGGGCGCAGCAGCACCACGATTCCCTCGCCCTCGTTCGCGATTCGCTCCATCGCCCCGCGCAGCGTCCAGCTGTGGCTTTCCTCGTGTACGCCGACGAGGTCGCGGACCGTGTCCTTGAGGTGCACGCGCACCAGCGGCGCACGGCCGGGATGCAGCGAACCACGAACGAGCGCGAGGTGCACCGTGCCGTGCACGTGATCCTCATAGCAGTGCAGGCGGAACGGGCCGAAGTCCGTCCGGACTTCGCGCTCCGCGATGCGCTCCACCGAACGCTCCTTGTCGAGACGGTATCGGATCAGGTCGGCGATGGTGCCGATCTTCAGGCCATGCGTCCTGGCGAACTCCTCGAGTTCAGGCCGGCGCGCCATCGTGCCGTCCTCGTTCAGGATCTCGACGATCACGCTGGCCGGCTCGAGCCCCGCCAGGCGCACCAGGTCGCAGCCCGCCTCGGTATGGCCGGCGCGAGAAAGCACGCCACCTGGCTGCGCCATCAGCGGGAAGATGTGACCGGGCTGGCGCAGGTGCTCGGGTCGCGCGTCGGGCGCCACGGCCGTGCGGATCGTGTGCGCCCGATCGTAGGCCGAGATGCCGGTCGTCACGCCCTCGGCGGCCTCGATGGACAGCGTGAAGTTCGTGGTCTGGTCGACGTCGGTCTCAGTCACCATCAGCGGCAGGCGCAGCTGCCGGCAGCGGTCTCGCGTGAGCGTCAGGCAGATCAGGCCCCGTGCATAGCGCGCCATGAAGTTCACGTCTTCGGGGCGCACCTTCGAGGCGGCCATGACCAGGTCGCCTTCGTTCTCGCGGTCCTCGTCGTCCATGATCACGACCATGCGGCCCTGGCGCAGGTCCTCGAGGATCTCGTCGATCGAGTTCAGGGAATTCATGCGAAGCCCGTGCATCCCGGCAATGGCGGCCAGCTGCAGCGGCCGTGCGCGGGCCCATCGCCCGGCAGTCGCGCAGTCTAGCAGGCCCCGGCCCGGCAACCCGAGACTCAGTCCCGGCGTTCCTCGACCAGCCGCTCGAGGTAGCGAGCAATGATGTCCACCTCGAGGTTGACGCGCGTGCCGGGCCGGTAGCCGCCCAGGATCGTCACCTCGAGCGTGTGCGGTACCAGGTTCACGTCAAAGCGCCGGCCGGAGACGCCGTTCACCGTGAGGCTCACGCCGTCCACGCAGGCCGAGCCCTTGCGGGCGATGTATCGCGCGAGTTCCGCTGGCACCTCGAACTCGACACGCACCGAACGCGCGTCGTCGCGTCGCGAGACCACCTGCCCGACCCCGTCCACGTGCCCGGTCACGTAGTGGCCGCCGAGCGCCTGGCCCGCGGTCAATGCCTTCTCCAGGTTCACGGCCGTTCCCGGGCGCCAGTCACCTGCCGTCGTGAGCGCAAGCGTCTCGCGCGAGAGGTCTGCCGCAAACGCGGCCGGCCCGAGCCGCACCGCCGTGAGACAGCAGCCGTTCACGGCGATGCTGTCGCCGATCTCGACACCGGCAAGCGGCACCTCGCCGGTCTCGATCCACATCATCACGTCCCCGCCTCGCGGCTCCACCGAACGGATGCGGCCCAGGCCCTGCACGATCCCGGTAAACATCACGTCCCTCCGCGCTTCGGCCTGAGTGTCAGCCTGAGGTCGTCACCGACGCGCGCCACGTCGCGCCATTCGAACTCGCAGCGATCACACATCCGCGACAGCGGCGGCAGATTGAACAGGCTGCGCGCCGCGTCGCCGAGCACCACGGGCGCCATGTAGACCACGATCTCGTCCACCAATCCGAGGCGCACGAACTCGCCGGCGAGCGTCGGACCTGCCTCGACCAGTACCTCGTTGCATTCGAGTTCGGCGAGGCGCTCGATCACGGCCTCGAGGTCGAGGCCCTGCGCAGAGGCGCGAACCGACTCGACCTGGACGCCCGCCTCGCGAAGTTCCACCGCCGCCGGCGTCGTCGCGTCGAGCGTCAGGATCAGCGTCGAGTTGGAGAAGCTCAGCACCTGGGCGCCGGCCGGGGTCCGCAGCTGCGAGTCGAGCACCACGCGCAGCGGCCGCCGGCCGCGCATGTCGATGGCGGGATCGCGCACGGTGAGCATCGGGTCGTCGGCGAGCACAGTGCCACTGCCGGTGACGATCGCCGACGAACGGGCGCGCAGCCGCTGCACGTCGGCCCGCGCACGCTCGCCGGTGATCCACTTGCTGGTGCCGTCGGCGAGCGCCGTGCGACCGTCAAGGCTCGCGCCGAGCTTGAGGGTCACCCACGGGCGTCCGCTCAGCATGCGGCGCACGAAACCGCGATTGATTTCCGCCGCCTCGCCCGCAAGCAGTCCGTGCGCCGTCACGATGCCTGCCTGCTCGAGGCGCGCCAGGCCCGACCCGTTCACGCGCGGGTTGGGATCCCGCATCGCAACGACGACGCGCCGCACGCCGGCCGCGATCAGTGCCTCGGTACAGGGTGGCGTGCGGCCATGGTGCGAGCATGGCTCCAACGTCACGTAGGCGGTCGCACCGCGCGCGGCACTGCCCGCCTCCTCGAGTGCAATCACCTCGGCGTGTGGCTCGCCGACGCGATGGTGATAACCCTCGCCCACCACCTGGCCCCAGCGAGCCAGCACGCAGCCCACGGCGGGATTGGGCGGCGTCGAGCACATCCCGAGGCGCGCGAGCTCGAGCGCGCGCACCATGTGGTGGTGGTCGTCGGCGTCGAATGGGGTCACTTGCGCCGGTTCCCGGGCTCGGGCTCGGGCTGTGACCATAGGCCCATCTGCAGGTCCTCGACGGTGCGTGGCCGTCGGTGACGCAGCCGCTCGATCTCCTCGCGGAATGCGTCCACGTCCTGGAAGCTCCGGTACACGGAGGCGAAGCGCACGTAGGCCACCTCGTCGAGTCGGTGCAGCTCATCCATGACCAGCTCGCCCACGAGCCGCGCCGGCACCTCGCGCTCCCCGAGCGTGCGCAGGCGGTGGCAGACATGGTTGACCGCCGCGTCGACCGCGTCGCTCGCGACCGGGCGCTTCTCTAGTGCCTTCAGCATCCCCGATCGCAGCTTCGACTCGTCGAAAGGCTCGCGCGTCGCATCACTCTTCACGATGCGCGGCATGACGAGTTCGGCGGACTCGAAGGTCGAGAAGCGTTCACCGCAATGCAGGCACTCGCGGCGGCGACGCACCTGCTGCCCCTCGGCCGCGAGCCGCGAGTCGATCACCTTGGTCTCCTCGTGGGCGCAGAAGGGACAGTGCATCGCCGGCCGGACGCGTCGCCGCCCGCCTCAACCGTACACCGGGAAGCGTCCGCAGACCTCGAGCACCGCCTGGCGCGTGCGCTCGATCACTTTCTCGTCCGACACGTCCTCGAGCACGTCGGCGATCCAGCCCGCAAGCGCGGTGACTTCCGCTTCCCTGAAGCCGCGCGTGGTGACGGCGGGAGTGCCGATGCGCAGCCCGCTGGTGACGAAGGGCGAGCGAGGATCGTTCGGCACCGTGTTCTTGTTGACCGTGATGTTGGCGCGGCCGAGTGCGGCGTCGGCGTCCTTGCCGGTGTAGCTGCGTGCGATCAGGTCGACCAGGAACAGGTGATTGTCAGTGCCGCCGGACACGACGCTCACGCCGCGCGCCATGAGCGCCGCGGCCATCGCCCGCGCGTTTGCGACCACCTGGCGCTGGTAATCCTTGAACTCGGGTTGCAATGCCTCGAGGAAGGCGACGGCCTTCGCAGCGATGACGTGCATCAGCGGCCCGCCCTGGGTGCCCGGGAAGATCAGCGAGTTGAACTTCTTGGTCAGCTCGTCGTTGGCGCGCGCCAGGATCAGTCCGCCACGCGGGCCGCGCAGCGTCTTGTGCGTCGTGGTGGTGACCACGTCGGCGTAGGGCACCGGGACTTGGGTACACGCCCGCCGCGACGAGCCCGGCGACGTGGGCCATGTCGACGAGGAAGTAGGCACCCACCGCGTCGGCGATGGCGCGGAAGCGCGCCCAGTCGACCACCCGCGAATATGCCGAGAATCCCGCGATGATCAGCTTCGGCCTGTGCTCGTGCGCGAGGCGCTCGACCTGCGCGTAGTCGATCTCGCCGGTGGCGGGATCGAGGCCGTACTGCACGGCGTTGAAGATCTTTCCGGAGAAATTCACCTTGGCACCGTGGGTGAGGTGCCCGCCGTGGTCCAGGCTCATGCCGAGCAGCGTGTCGCCCGGCTGGATCAGCGCCAGGTAGACCGCGGCGTTGGCCTGCGAGCCGGAGTGCGGCTGGACGTTGGCGTAATCGGCGCCGAAGAGCTGCCTGGCGCGGTCGATCGCGAGCTGCTCGGCAACATCGACGTACTCGCAGCCGCCGTAGTAGCGCTTCGAGGGATAGCCCTCGGCGTACTTGTTCGTCAGCACCGATCCCTGGGCCTCGAGCACGCGCGGGCTGGCGTAGTTCTCGGATGCGATCAGCTCGATGTGCTCTTCCTGGCGGACGCGCTCGTGCTCGAGCGCGGCCGCGAGTTCGGGGTCGAACCCGGCGATCTTCATGCTGGCGGGGAACATGGGGTCTCCACGGACGTTGACGCGCAATTGTAGCCGGTCGCGCTACTGGTACGCCGAGTGCCGCGGCCAGTCGGGACCGGTCCGAGGGGACGCCGTGAAGCCATCCCTGGCGGCTCGCGCGCGGCGTCCCTGCCGCGCGACGCCCCGCGGACCGGTCCCGACCGCCCGCGCCACGTGGCGCGCCGGGCGCATAAACCCCATAATCGCTGCCCTTTTTTCGCCCCCTCCCATCCGGAGCCCATGGCACAGTTCATCTACACCATGAACCGCGTCGGCAAGATCGTGCCGCCGAAGCGGGTGATCCTGCGCGACATCTCCTTGAGCTTCTTCCCCGGCGCGAAGATCGGCGTGCTTGGCCTGAACGGGTCGGGCAAGTCGACGCTGCTCAGAATCATGGCCGGGGTGGACAAGGAGTTCGAGGGCGAGGCGCGACCCCAGCCCGGCATCAAGATCGGCTTCCTGTCGCAGGAGCCGCAGCTCGACCCGACCAAGGACGTGCGCGGCAACGTCGAGGTCGCAGTGGCTGAGGTCAAGGGGGCCCTCGCGAAACTCGACGCGGTCTACGCCGCCTACGCCGAGCCCGACGCCGACTTCGACAAAATCGCCGCCGAGCAGGCCCGGCTCGAGGCCATCATCCAGGCCGCCGACGGCCACAACCTCGAGCGCCAGCTCGAGGTCGCGGCGGACGCGTTGCGGCTGCCGCCCTGGGAGGCGGACGTCACGAAAATCTCCGGCGGCGAGCGGCGCCGCGTCGCGCTGTGCCAGCTGCTGCTGTCGAAGCCCGACATGCTGCTGCTCGACGAGCCNACCAACCACCTCGANGCNGANTCGGTGCGCTGGCTCGAGCACTACCTCGAGACCTACCCGGGCACGGTCATCGCCGTGACCCACGACCGCTACTTCCTNGACAACGTCGCGGGCTGGATCCTCGAGCTCGACCGCGGCCACGGCATTCCCTGGCAGGGCAACTACTCCTCCTGGCTCGAGCAGAAGGAAGCGCGCCTGAAGGTCGAGGAGCAGCAGCAGGAGGCGCTCAAGAAGATGCTGTCGCGCGAGCTGGAGTGGGTGCGCCAGAACCCGAAGGCGCGCCAGGCCAAGAGCAAGGCGCGCATGCAGCGATTCGAGGAACTGCAGTCGCGCGAGTTCCAGGAGCGCAACGAGACCAACGAGATCTACATCCCGCCGGGCCCGCGCCTGGGCGAGCTCGTCATCGAAGCCAGGGGGCTGTCGAAGGCCTACGGCGAGAAGCTGCTGTTCGAGAACCTCAACTTCAACCTGCCGCAGGGCGGCATCGTGGGCATCATNGGCCCGAACGGGGCGGGCAAGACCACGCTGTTCCGCATCATGACCGGACAGGAGACCGCGGATGCGGGCGAGATCCGCGTGGGTCCCACCGTGCAGCTCGC
>Ga0031656_10000416_pt1 | contig 14401 bp, 9 predicted proteins | sample FrelakmetDIP11DI_FD_55080 | JGI IMG/M metagenome (GOLD analysis project Ga0031656, IMG submission 55080) | Freshwater lake sediment microbial communities from the University of Notre Dame, USA, for methane emissions studies - DIP11 DI | ecosystem: Environmental > Aquatic > Freshwater > Lake >... | reverse complement strand
ATCCGCCTGGCGATGCTGCCGATCGTGCCGACGCGGCGCTCGCCGGAGGCCGCGAAGGGCTGGCTGCTCTTCATCTTCTTCCTGCCGTGGCTCGGGCTGGTCCTGTACCTGCTCATCGGCCGGCCGCGGGTTCCGCGCTGGCGCACCGAGCGATTCCGGCGGTTCATGCACGCCATCGAGCCGATCCGGCAGAAGATGCGGGCGCTGCCGCTGCTCGCGCCGCCCGCGGTGACTCCGCAGTACGCGCCGAGCGTGCAGCTCGCGACCGACCTCGGCCTGCTTCCCAACTTCGGCGGCAATGCGGTCGAGCTGCTGACCGATTACTCGGGAACGCTGGCGCGCATCGCCGCCGACATCGACACGGCGCAGGGCAGCGTCCACCTGTGCTTCTACATCTTTGCCAGCGACGAGCGAACGGCTCCGGTGATCGAGGCGCTGGGCCGCGCGGCAGCGCGCGGGGTCAGGTGCCGCGTGCTCGTCGACGCGTTCGGCTCGCGCCCGCGACTGCCCGTGCTCGTGCCGCAGCTGCGCGCGCTCGGCGTCGATGTCCGCATCGCGCTGCCGGTCCGCGTGGGACGCAAGGCGGCGCGCTTCGACCTGCGCAACCATCGCAAGCTGGCAGTCGTCGACGGACGCGTCGGCTACACCGGCTCGCAGAACATGATCGCCGCGGACTTCAGGCCGGGCCTGACGTACAGCGAACTGATGGTGCGCATCGAAGGGCCGTCCGCGCTGCAGTTGCAGGCGGTGTTCGCGTCGGACTGGTATGTCGAACGGCTGAATACGTCGGCGACGACTGTTTCCCGGTGCCGCGGGCGGCCGGCGACGTGCCGGCGCAGGTGCTGCCGAACGGCCCGTCGTCGTCGATCCAGCCGGCGCAGCGCATGGTCGTGAACCTGATTCACCTGGCGACCAGGCGCGTCGTCGTGACGACCCCGTACTTCATCCCGGGCCAGTCGTTCCAGAACGCGCTCGAGACCGCGGTGCTGCGCGGGGCCGAGGTGCACCTCATCGTCGACGACCACATGGACCAGTTCCTGGTGGGAAATGCGCAGCGTTCGTACTACGAGGAGCTGCTCGCGGCCGGCGTCCGGATCCACGCGTACACCGAGGCCTTCCTGCACACCAAGTCCGTGTCGATCGACGGGCAGGTCGCGTGGATCGGCACCTGCAACATGGACATGCGCTCATTCGAACTGAACGAGGAAGTGGTGGCGCTCTTCTTCGACCGGCGGATCGCGGCGCAACTGGCGGCGCTCGAGGAGCGCTACATGCAGGGCGCGCGCCGCATCACGCTCGACGCGTGGCGCCGCCGGCCCTTCGCGCAGGAACTGGCCCAGAACCTCGCGCGGCTCGTCAGTCCGCTGCTGTAGCCGGCCGACTCCGGTGGATCGGGTGGATAATCGCGCGCTTTGGCCCGCAGGTCCCGTCGCATGTCCTCCACCGCCGCCGTCGGCACTTCCGAGCGGCCTTCCGTGCTGCCGTACGCGCTGACGATCTTCCTGTCGGCGTTCCTGCTGTTCCTGGTCCAGCCGATCATCGCGAAGCAGATCCTGCCTTGGTTCGGCGGATCGTCCGGCGTGTGGACCACCGCGCTGGTGTTCTTCCAGTCGACGCTGCTCGCCGGTTACGCCTACGCGGACTGGACGACCCGGCTCGGCGTCCGGCGCCAGACGACGCTGCATGTCGTGCTGCTCGCCGTGTCGCTGCTGTCGCTGCCGATCCTCGCTTCAACGAGCTGGAAACCGCACGGGGACGAAGAGCCCACGCTGCGCATCCTGCTGCTGCTGACCGCGACGATCGGCCTGCCGTACTTCCTGCTGTCGACGACGACGCCGCTGCTGCAGTCCTGGTACTGGCGGCGCTTCCGCAGCGCCGTGCCGTACCGGCTGTTCGCGCTGTCGAACTTCGCTTCGCTGCTCGCGCTGCTGGGCTTTCCGTTCCTGCTCGAGCCGTGGTTCGACCTCGTGGAACTCGGCTGGGGCTGGTCGGCGCTGTACGTCGTCTTCGTCGGCGTGTGCACGGCCACCGGGTGGGCATCGATGCGCGCCGCCGCCGCTACCGAAGGCGATTTGGTGCAGGCGGCGGCCCGCGCGCCGACGTCGGCTGCGCCTCCGCCTCCGGCGGTGCGCACGCAGTTGACCTGGCTCGCGCTGTCGGCGATGGGCTCCGTGATGCTGCTCGCGGTCACCAACCACGTGACGCAGAACATCGCCAGCGTGCCCTTCCTCTGGGTTCTGCCGCTGTCGATCTACCTGCTGACGTTCATCCTGACCTTCGACCATCCGCGCTGGTACCAGCGCTGGTTCTTCGTCGTCGCGCTGGCGGGCCTGGTGCCGGCGATGGCCTGGCTCATCCCGTCGCTCGACCTCAAGCTCGCGGTCACGGTGTTCTTCGTGGGGCTGTTCGCCGCCTGCATGTTCTGCCACGGCGAGCTGGCGCGGATGAAGCCGGATCCGCGCTACCTGACCCGCTTCTACCTGATGCTGTCGGTCGGCGGCGCACTCGGTGCGGTGCTGGTTGCCATCGTCGCGCCGCTCACGCTGCCCGGCTACTTCGAGGTCAACGTCGCGCTCGTGCTGCTCGCGCTGCTGTTGCTGGTCCAGCTCGGCGGATGGACGCGCCTGGTGGGCGTGGCCGTCGTCGCGGCGACCGGCTGGTTCGCGGTGCAAGGCGCGCAGGAGTACACGCGCGACATGCGTGTCATGTGGCGCGACTTCTACGGCGTCGTGCGGACGCGCGATCGCAACGAGCCGGTGCCGTACCGCTCGATGCTCCACGGCGGCATCGTGCACGGCGGCCAGCTGCTGGGCGAGCAATTCAGGAACACGCCGAGCGACTACTTCGGCCCCGGCTCGGGCTACGGGCGCCTGTTCGCCGCGCTGGACGATCTGCGGCCGGGGCCGCGCAACGTCGGGATCATCGGGCTGGGCGCCGGCGTGGTCGCGTCGTACGGCCGCGCCGGCGACACCTTCGTCTTCTACGAGATCAGCCCGCGCGTGGTCGATGTGGCGAGCGCCGAGTTCACCTTCCTGAAGGACACGCAGGCAAAGACCGGAGTCGTCCTAGGCGATGGTCGCCTCAGCCTCGAGCGCGAGGCGCCCCGCAGGTACGACGTGCTCGGCATCGATGCGTTCGCGGGCGACTCGATCCCGATGCACCTGGTGACGCGCGAGGCAATGGCGCTCTACGTGCGTCACCTTGCCGACGACGGCGTGATCGTGTTCCAGGCCACCAACCGCTACATCGACCTGCTGCCGGTGGTGAAGCGCCTCGCAANCGAGTTCGGGCTCGATGCGGTGGTCGTGTCCGACCAGCCCAATTTCACCAGCGGCGCCGAGTACTGGCTGTCCTCGACCGACCAGATCCTCGTGACGCGCGACAGGAAGCTGCTCGATCATCCGGCTCTGCGCGACGTGGCCAGCCCGATCGCCGACCGGCCGGGCCTGCCGACCTTCACCGACGCGCACCACAACCTGTTCCGCATCCTCAAGTAGCGATGACCGCCGACCCGATTGCGCTGATGCGCGCGAGCTTCGATGCGGCAGTTGCCGCCGCGGATCCGCTGAAGATCCTCGGCGAGCACCTGCCGCCGCGTCCGCGTGGCAAGGTGATCGTGGTCGGCGCGGGCAAGGCGGCGGCGAGCATGGCGGTCGCGGTCGAGCGCGCGTGGGCCGACGTGCCGATGGAGGGCGTCGTCATCACCCGCTACGCGCACGGACTGCCGACGCAGCGCATCCGCGTGGTCGAGGCGGGGCATCCCGTGCCGGACGAGGCCGGCGAGGCCGCGGCGCACGAGATCCTGCGGCGCGCGCAGCAGGCGGGACCGGACGACCTGCTGCTCGTCCTCGTCTCCGGAGGCGGGTCCAGCCTGCTGAGCCTGCCTGTGCCGGCCGTGCCGATGGCCGACCTGAAGGCGATGACCCGGCAGCTGCTCGCCAGCGGGGCGCCGATCGAGCAGATGAACGTCGTGCGCAAGCACCTGTCACGGATCGCGGGCGGCTGGCTTGCCGAGGCGGCCGCCGGCCGCGGCGCGCACGTCGTGGCGCTGATCGTGTCCGACGTCACCGGCGACGCGCCGAGCGACATCGCGTCCGGGCCGTGCGCGCCCGATCCCACCACGTACGAGGACGCGCTCGCGGTGCTGCGTCGCTGGAATGTGGCGCCGCCGGCGACGATTGCCGGCTGGCTGGCGCGCGGAGCGCGCGGTGACACTCCAGAGACGCCGAAGGCCGGCGCGCCGTTCTTCGAGCGCGTCGAGAACCGCGTGATCGCGACCGCCCACCGCAGCCTCGAGGCCGCCGGCGAGGTGTTCCGGCGCGCCGGCATCCGGCCGGTGATCCTCGGCGACACGGTGACCGGCGAGGCGCGCGAAGTGGCGAAGGTGTACGCGGCGCTCGTGCACGAAATCCGCGCGCACGGGGCGCCGTTCGCCCCGCCGGTCGCGCTGATATCCGGGGGCGAGTGCACCGTCACGCTGCCCGCCGGGACCAATGGTCGCGGCGGGCGATGCAGCGAGTTCCTCCTGTCGCTCGCCGTTGAACTCGACGGCGCGCCCGATGTCCATGCGCTAGCCGCGGACACCGACGGCATCGACGGCAGCGAAACCAATGCCGGCGCCTGGCTCGACCCCGGTGCCGGCGCACGCGCGGCCGCGAACGGCGTGACCGGGCGCGCGGCGCTGGACGCGCACGATGCGTATGGATTCTTCGCCGCGGCGGGCACGCTGCTCGAGACGGGGCCGACACGCACCAACGTCAATGATTTCCGGGTAATCCTTACCTTATGACGCAACAGGCTGCGATCGACGCAGGAGTAAAGTTCGCGCGCTTCGGCGGTACTGCCCGGTCAGCGCCCCGCCGCCCTTCACCAGGAGTGAACATGGTTGTCACCAGGATCGTCCTTGCCGCCGTGCTTTCCGGCGCGGCCACCGGCGCCGCAGCGCAGGCGCAGCCGAGTCCTTCCGTGCAGTTCCCGAAGACGGAAGTGGTCGCGCCACCGCCGCTGTCGGTCAAGGACTTCGTGCGCTATCCGGACATCGCCGGTCCGGTGCTGTCGAACAANGGCAAGTACTTCGCGGCCACCGCGCCGATCAACGGCCGGATGAACCTCGTAGTCATCGACCTCGAGACGCGCAAGGGAAACGCGCTCACGAACTTCTCGAACTTCGACGTNATCTCGGTGAACTGGGTCGGCAACGACCGCATCCTCTACACGCTGGGACAGTTCAACACGCCGACCGGGCCGGGCCAGGCCGACGGCGGCGGCCTGTTCGTGGTTTCGCGCGAAGGCAAGGAACCGCGGACGCTTTCACCGACCACACGCGAGTGCCGCAACCGCGGCGAGCGGGTGTGCCGAGGCTACGACCTGATCCGCACGCTGCCGAACAACGACGATGAGGTCATCGCCTCGGGCAACATGCGCTCGGCCGACTCCAGCGACGTCTATCGCCTGAACGTGCGCACCGGACGCGGCACGCTACTCACGGAAACGCGCCCGTCGAACGTGGAGTCGTGGGTGCTCGACCGCAACCAGGTCCCGCGGGTTGCGCGGGCCTGGATCAAGGACACGCAGACGTATGCGATTCACTACCGCAANTCCGANTCNGCGCCGTGGGANGAGATCGCGCGTTACGACGCGACCATCGGCCCCGCGTTCGTGCCGCTNGCGTTCGAGGCCGACAACGAGACGTTGCTGGTGGCGACCAACGAGGGCCGGGACACGATGGCGGTGTTCAAGTACGACCCCAACAACCGGAAGCTGGGCGAAGTGGTGGCGCAGCATCCGCGGTTCGACATGGGCGCCAACGCGCAGGGCGATCGCGTGCCCGGCGTGCTGCGCGACCCGGCGAACGACAACATCGTCGGCTACCAGGTGCAGGGTGACAAGCCCGAAGTCGTCTGGACCGACGCCAACTACACGCGCCTGCAGCGCATGCTCGACGGCGCGCTGCCCGGAACGGTCAACCGGTTCGCGCGGACGCCCGATGGCGATCGCCTGCTCGTCACGTCCCTTTCCGACCGCCAGCCGGTCAAGTGGTTCTTCCTCGACGAGAAGAAGAAGACGCTCGAAGAGGTGCTGTCGAGCCGGCCGTGGATCAAGCCCGAGAACCTCGTCGAGATGCGTCCGTTCCTCCTGAAAACGCGCGACGGGCTGGAGATTCCCTCGTACTACTTCCTGCCGCGCGACCACAAGCCCGGCCAGAAGCTTCCCACCGTGCTTCACATCCACGGCGGGCCGACCGTGCGCGCCGACCGCTGGGGCGAGTTCACCTACGGCGTCCGGGAGGCGCAGATCCTTGCTTCGCGCGGCTACGCGGTCGTCGTTCCCAACTTCCGCGGCACCCCGGGCCTGGGTTCGAAGGTCTACTACGGCGGGTTCGGCGCGGTCGGCCGGCAGATGCAGGAGGACCACGAGGACGCCGCGAAGTGGGCGATCGAGCAGGGCTTCGCGGATCCGGCCCGCATCTGCATCGTGGGCGCGAGCTACGGCGGCTACGCGACGTTGATGGCGCTGGCGAAGACCCCCGAGCTGTTCAAGTGCGGCGTGGCCGGACTGTCGGTCAGCGACTGGGAACTCATCACGAACTCGACGGCCGGTGACACGGCGTACAGCCCGGCCGCCGCGGCGTTCGCGCGCAAGCTGACCGGCGCAGACAAGAATCCCGCCGCTTCGCGCGAGGTGTCGCCGGTGAACATGGCGTCGCGCATGAAGGGCGCGCTGTTCATGTGGGCCGGCGCGGACGACATCCGCACGCCGATCGAGCAGACGCGCAACATGCAGAGTGCGCTCGAGCGCGCCGGGAATCCGCCGAAGGGCGTGCTGATCAAGCCCGGTGAAGGACACGGCTACGGCTCGGTCGACAACAACGTCGAGCTGTACGACCAGATGCTCAAGTTCCTCGAGACGCAGATCGGTCCGAAGCAGCCCTGATCGTTCGAGACGCGAAATGCGAAGGCCCGCGCAAGCGGGCCTTTTCACTTCAGCATCGCCAGGGAGGCAAGGGATTCGCCGGTGCGTCCACGGGACGGCCGAGCGCGTGAAGCGCGGCACCGGCGATCGCGTGGCGATCGACCTCGAAGAACGCGCGCAGCGCGGCTCGCGTGTCCGACCGGCCGAACCCGTCGGTGCCGAGGGCGACATAGCGGTCCGCGACATACGGCCGGATCAGGTCCGCCACCGCGCGAACGTAGTCGCTCGCCGCGACGATCGGCGTGCCGTTGGCGGGCAGCTGCTGCTCGACCCACGCGCTGCCGGTGGCCATGCCGAACCGGCGCGCGCGCTCGATCTCCATCGCCTCGCGCCGCAGTTCGGTGAAGCTCGTGACCGAGTACACGTCGGCCGCGATGCCGTGCTCGCGTTCCAGCAGCTCGGCGGCCGCGATCGCCTCCCGCAGGATGGTGCCGGCGCCGAGCAGGCGCACCTTCGCCTCGTCGACGGCCCGCACGCGATGCATTCCGCGCAGCACGCCTTCGCGCGCGCCCTCGGGCGCCGACGGCTGGGGTAGTTCTCGTTCATCACCGTGACGTAGTAGAACGCGTCTTCCTGCTCCTTCAGCAGGCGCCGCATGCCGTCCTCGACGATGAACGCGAGTTCATAGGCGTAGCACGGGTCGTAGGCGCGGCAGTTCGGGATCGTGCTCGCCGCGAGGTGGCTGGTGCCGTCCTGGTGCTGCAGGCCTTCGCCGGCGAGCGTGGTGCGGCCGGCNGTCGCNCCGAGCAGGAAGCCGCGCGTGCGCGAATCGCCCGCGGCCCACAGCAGGTCGCCGACGCGCTGGAAGCCGAACATCGAATAGAAGATGTAGAACGGCAGCATCGGCAGGCCGTTCGTCGAGTAGCTCGTGCCCGCCGCCACCCACGACGCGATCGCGCCGGCCTCGTTGATGCCTTCCTCGAGGATCTGGCCGTCGGTTGCTTCCCGGTAGAAGCTGATCTGCGTGCTGTCCTCCGGCTGGTAGAGCTGGCCGACCGGCGAGTAGATGCCGATCTGCCGGAACAGGTCGGCCATGCCGAAGGTGCGCGCTTCGTCGGCGATGATCGGCACGACCCGCGGGCCGAGTTCGCGGTCCTTCAGCAGCGCGGACAGCATCCGCACGAAGGCCATCGTCGTCGACATCTCCTTGCCGGCCGCTTCCAGCGCGAAGCGGCCGAACGCATCGGCCGTCGGCGGCACGAGGGGCTCGGCGGTCGCGTTGCGACTCGGCAAATAGCCGCCGAGCTTCGAGCGGCAGCCGTGGAGGTACTTCATCTCCGCGCTGTCGGNCGGCGGCCGCAGGAACTCGACGTTCTCGACCTGGCTGTCTGTCAGCGGCAACGCGAAGCGGTCGCGGAAGTCGAGCAGCGCCGCGGTGTCGAACTTCTTCTGCTGGTGGGTCGTCATCCGGCCCTGGGCGCTGCCCATGCCGTAGCCCTTCTTGGTCTTGGCCAGGATCACCGTCGGCTGGCCGCGGTGCCGCGAGGCCGCGTGGTAGGCGGCGTAGATCTTCGCCGGGTCATGGCCGCCGCGCCGCAGGCGATCGATGTCGTCGTCGGACAGGTGGGCCGTCAACTGCGCGAGTTCCGGGTACTTGTTGAAGAAGTGCTCCCGGTTGAAGCGGCCGTCGGTCGCCGACAGCGTCTGGAACTCGCCGTCGACCGTCTCGTGGAACGCGCGCTGCAGCAGCATGTTCTTGTCGCGCGCGAACAGCGGATCCCAGTCGCCGCCCCACAGCAGCTTGATGACGTTCCAGCCGGCGCCCGCGAACAGTCCCTCGAGCTCCTGGATGATCGATCCGTTGCCGCGGACGGGACCGTCCAGCCGCTGCAGGTTGCAGTTGACGACGAAGATCAGGTTGTCGAGCCCTTCGCGCGCGGCGAGGCTGAGGCCGGCGAGCGACTCGGGTTCGTCCATTTCACCGTCGCCGACGAACGCCCAGACCTTGCGGCCGCTCGCCTGCGCGAGGCCGCGATGCCCGAGGTACCTGAGGAAGCGCGCGTTGTAGATCGCCATCAGCGGACCGAGGCCCATCGAGCCCGTCGGGAACTGCCAGAAGTTCGGCATCAGCCACGGATGCGGATACGACGACAGCCCGGGGCCCTCGTGCGCCCGCGTCGCATCGCCGTCGCGCGGCGCCGCGCCCGCAGGGCGTGCCTCGCGGCGGTAGTTGTCGAGCTGCTCGATGCCGAGGCGGCCCTCGAGGAAGGCGCGGGCGTAGACGCCGGGCGCGGAGTGCGGCTGGAAGTAGATGAGGTCTCCGCGCTGGCCGTCGCCCGCGCGGAAGAAGTGATTGAAGCCGACCTCGAACAGGTCCGCGGCCGATGCGTAGCTCGCGATGTGGCCGCCGAGTTCGGCGCTGGCCGCGTTCGCGCGGACCACCATCGCCAGCGCGTTCCACCGGACCAGCGCGCCAAGGCGGGCTTCGAGGTCGAGGTTGCCGGGGAAGGGCGCCTGGTCCCCGAGCGAGATCGTGTTCAGGTAGGGCGTGTTCAGCACCTGCGGCAGCGGTACGCGCCGGTTGCGCGCGTGCTGCAGCAGATGCTTGAGCACGAACGTCGCGCGCTCCGGCCCGCCGGCCGCGATCACCGCGTCGAGCGCGTCGAGCCACTCCTGCGTTTCCTGCGGATCGCCGTCGTCCTCCGGCAGTCGCCACGAGGCGCTCGGAATCAGCTTGGCAAGGTCATCGAGGTTCAAGGGACCCCCGGGGAGGCGAGGAGCGAGGCCGAGGATTATCCGCCCGCGAACGGTGTCGCATCCGCTGGGATAATGCGGGCATGGACACCCTGACGATCACACGGCCCGACGACTGGCACCTGCACCTGCGCGATGGTGCGGCGCTCGCTGCCGTCCTGCCGCACTCGGCGCGCCAGTTCGCGCGGGCCATCGTGATGCCGAACCTCCGGCCCCCGGTCACGACCACCGCGCAGGCGCGCGAGTACCGCGGGCGCATCCTCGCCGCCTTGCCCGGCGGCATGGCGTTCGAGCCGCTGATGACGCTGTACCTGACCGACGCCACGGCGCCGGACGAGATCGTGCGCGCCAGGGCGAGCGGCATCGTGCACGGCGTGAAGCTCTACCCGGCCGGCGCGACGACGAATTCGGATTCCGGCGTGACCGATGTCCGGCGCTGCGCACCGGCGCTGGAGGCGATGCAGCGGGAAGGAGTTCCGCTGCTCGTGCACGGCGAGGTCACGCACGGCGAAGTGGACGTGTTCGACCGTGAACGTGTCTTCCTCGACAAGGTGATGCAGCCGCTGCGGCGCGACTTCCCGGCGCTGAAGGTGGTGTTCGAGCACATCACGACGAAGGAGGCCGCCGAATACGTGCGCGACGCGAGCGGGCCGATCGCCGCGACGATCACCGCGCATCACCTGCGCTACAACCGCAACGCGCTCTTCATGACGGCCGAAGGCAGGACCGGCGCGCGGCCGCACTACTACTGCCTGCCGATCCTCAAGCGCGAAGTTCACCGGCGGGCGCTGGTCGCGGCGGCCACCGGCGGCAATCCGCGCTTCTTCCTCGGCACCGACTCCGCCCCTCACTCCAGGGGCGACAAGGAAAACGCGTGCGGCTGCGCGGGCTGCTACACGGCGGCGTTCGCGCTCGAACTGTATGCGGAGGCGTTCGACACCGCCGGCGCGATCGATCGCTTCGAGGCCTTCGCTTCCTTCCATGGCCCGGCCTTCTACGGCCTGCCGCGCAACGCCGGCACGGTCACGCTGAGACGCCGGCCCTGTGCGGTGCCGGAGGCGTTCCCGTTCGGCGACCAGACGATCGTGCCGCTCGGCGCCGGGGAAACGCTCGCGTGGTCGCTGACCGACTAGCGCCCGCGCGCGTCGTCGACTGGGACGCGCCGTGGTTCCGCGCGGTGGCCGAACGCGGCCGCGCCGTCGAAGGCGCGCGCGATGCGCGCGGCGCGCTCGGTGCCGCCGCATCGCGGATGGGACTCCGCAACGCGGGCGGACGGCCGATCCGCTTCGCCCCGCCCGAGGCGGCCGGCGAGTCTGCTTACGAAGAGCACATCCACCGCACGGGAGAAGTGCCGACGCGGGACAACCTGCACGACCTCTTCAACGCGCTGGTGTGGTTGACATTCCCGCGCACCAAGGCCGCACTGAATGCCTTGCAGGCGGCGGCCATCGCACGGGATGGTGTCGGACCCCGGCGCGGAGCGCTGCGCGACGCCGCGACGCTGGTCGACGAGAACTCGGTGCTGCTGGTCACGCAGCGCGACGACCTCGTCGATGCGCTGGCCGCGCACGACTGGCGCAGGCTGTTCGTGGTCCACCGCGCAGCGTGGCACTCCGAGGTGCGGGCGATCGTCTTCGGCCACGCGTTGATGGAGAAACTGACGGCGCCCTACCGCGGGGTGACCGCGCACGCCCTNCACGTGAGGCTGGACCCGGACGCTCCGCTCGCGGCCATCGACGCGGCCGTCGCCGCCGCCCTGGATGACGGACTGGCTCCGGGCCGGTTGCGGCCGTTGCCGGTGCTCGGGATTCCCGGCTGGGCGGACAACGCCGACGCGGCGTACTACGACGACGCGTCGGTGTTTCGACCGGCGCGCAGGGCGCGAACGGCGGAGGATCGATTGTCGGAGAGCAGGCCATGAAGGTCGTCGTCACCGGCGGCGCCGGTTTCCTGGGCCAGCGACTGATCGGCGAACTGCTGCAGCGGGGGGCGCTGGCGAACGCGGCAGGCGAGCGCCGCCAGATCGCTGAAATCGTCGCGGTCGATCAGGTTGCCGCACCGGCGATGGAGCGTGTGCGAAGCGCCGTTGGCGATGTCGGCGACCCGGCATTCATGGCGCGTGCCGTGGCCGGCGCCGACAGCGTGTTTCACCTCGCGGCCGTCGTATCCGGCGCCGCCGAGGCCGACTTCGATCTCGGCATGCACGTGAACCTCGATGGCACCCGCGCGCTCCTGGACACGCTGCGCGCCGAGGGCCGCCGACCGAAGCTCGTGTTCGCGAGTTCGGTCGCCGTCTTTGGCGGGACGTTGCCCGCGGTGGTGACCGACGAGACGACGCCGAGCCCGCAGTCGAGCTACGGCGTGCAGAAGCTGATCGGCGAACTGCTGGTCGGCGACTGCGCGCGAAAGGGCTTCATCGATGGCCGCGCCGTGCGCCTGCCGACCATCGTGGTGCGTCCGGGCAAACCGAACGCCGCGGCGTCGAGCTTCGCGAGCGGAATCATCCGCGAGCCGCTGGCCGGGGTCGAAGCGGTCTGTCCCGTCGATCCGCGCGCTTCGATGTGGTTGATGTCTCCGCGGGCCGCGATCGCCAATCTCGTCCATGCGCACGAACTGCCGGCCGGGCGCTGGACCGGGCTGCGTTCGCTGAGCCTGCCCGGCATCACCGTCTCGATCGCGTCGATGCTGGACGCCCTCGCCCGGGTGGGCGGCGAAGCCGCGCGTGGACGCGTGACGATGCAGCCCGACCCGCGCATCCAGGCGATCGTCCAGGGCTGGCCGGCGCGCTTCGACACCGCACGGGCGGACGCCATGGGTTTTATCCGCGACGGCGACTTCGAGTCGATCGTCCGCGACTACGCGAAGGAGTACGTGCGGTGACGATGAAGAGCAGCGAACTGGAAAAGCGCAAGGGGCTCAGGCTTTCGAACGAGATGCGCCGCGCCGGCAATCCGTATGGACGCGCCGCCGAGACCGAGACGGATCGCCGCGCGCAACGCGAACGCGATCGGGCGCTGGGACTGGTGCCGTTCGCCGTGAAGCTGCCGCACGATCTCGTGCGGCAGATGCAGGCGGAAGCGCAGTCGCGCGGCGCGCGGCTCGACGATCTCGTCGCCGAGTGGCTGCGCAAGGGGCTGGCTGGCTGACGATCGTCAGTGCGCGAGGCGCGCGGTCGCGCGGATCGCCGTCAGCGTGGCGTTGGGCGTGATTACTTCCGGGTCCGTCCTGAGTTCCACCACCGCCGGCAGGTGCTTCTCCCGCATGAACGCGAGCGCCTGCGACAGCGCGATGGCGAACCCGTCGGTGGTGTCCGCCGTGGCCCCGAAGGCTCCGTAGGCCTCGGCCAACCTGGCGAAGTCCGGATTGACCAGGCGCGTGCCGTGTTCCCGGCCGGGGAACTCGCGCTCCTGGTGCATGCGGATAGTGCCGTACATGCCGTTGTTGAACACGAGGAACAGGACGCCGGCGCCGTACTGGATCGCGGTGCCGAGTTCCTGGCCGGTCATCTGGAAGTCGCCGTCGCCCGCGAAGCAGACGACGCAGCGCTCCGGCGCGGCGATCTTCGCGGCAATCGCCGCCGGCACGCCGTAGCCCATCGAGCCGGCGGTGGGCGCGAGCTGCGTCCGCATGCCCGTGTAACGCCAGAACCGGTGGGCCCAGACCGAAAAGTTGCCGGCGCCGTTCGTGATGATCGCGTCCTCGGGCACCGCGCGCGCGAGGATCCGCACCACCTCCCACAGGTCGAGCCGGGGCTCGGCGTGCGCGTACACCGCCGGGCGCTGCTGCCAGGCCTCGTAGTCGCTCCTCGCCTGCCCGACCGACTCGCGCCAGGGCGCATCCTCGATCGGCATCATCATTGCGAGCCGCGACGCGAACTGCTGCATGCCGGCGTTGATCATCAGCTGCGCCTGATACACGCGCCCGAGTTCCTCGGCGCTCGCATGCACGTGGACCAGCGACTGCGCCGGCAGTGGCGCATCGAGGAGCGTGTAACCCGAGGTCGTCATCTCGCCCAGGCGCGCGCCGACGGCAATGACGAGGTCGGCGTCCTTGATGCGTTGCGCGAGTTTCGGATTGATGCCGATGCCGGCGTCGCCGATGTAGTTGGGGTGCCGGTTGTCGAACAGGTCCTGGTAGCGGAACGCGCAGGCGACCGGAAGGTAGTTCGCTTCGGCGAAGCGCTTGAAGTTGTCGCACGCGGCGGCGGTCCAGCCCGTTCCTCCGAGGATCACCACAGGGCGCTGGGAGCGGCCCATCAGCCGGCGCAGCGCGGCGATCTGCATGTCGCTCGGCGCCGCGTGGACCGGCTGATGGCACAGCGCGTCCTGCACTTCCGCGGTCTGCGACAGCATGTCCTCGGGCAGCGCCAGGACGACGGGCCCGGGCCGCCCGCTCGTCGCGGTCTGGAACGCGCGGGCGACCAGTTCAGCCACGCGGTCCGCGCGATCGATCTGGGCAACCCACTTGGTCATCTGGCCGAACATCCGCCGGTAGTCGACTTCCTGGAACGCCTCGCGCTCGACGAAGTTGCTGCCGACCTGTCCGACGAACACGACCAGCGGCGTCGAGTCCTGGAAGGCGGTGTGGATCCCGATCGCCGCGTTGCAGGCGCCGGGTCCGCGGGTGACGAAGGCCACCCCGGGCTGGCCGGTGAGCTTCGCGTAGGCGTCTGCCATGAAGGTCGCGCCGGATTCGTGGCGGTTGACGACCAGCTTGATCATCTCCCGCGAGTCGA